>Ga0209709_10001862_pt1 | contig 18977 bp, 20 predicted proteins | sample ArcticOcean_MG_C_2_FD_187435 | JGI IMG/M metagenome (GOLD analysis project Ga0209709, IMG submission 187435) | Marine microbial communities from western Arctic Ocean - ArcticOcean_MG_CB4_136 (SPAdes) (version 2) | ecosystem: Environmental > Aquatic > Marine > Oceanic | place: Arctic Ocean... | reverse complement strand
TAATCGAACATTTATCATTAACCCCATAATCATTCGGATAATTACGTGATTGAAAACAAGCCCCATTCGTAGTACAACTACCTCCAGAAGTCACAGCAAATTTATCTGCCCCGTAAGTTCCGACGACCATTGTAAAAAGTAGTAAGATCATTTGTATAATAATATTGCTGCTTATATAATGTAGGATTTTAGATAGACAACTTCAGGATGTGTGAAAATAAAGTTAGTGTTTAATAATTCTTTTTCTTTTTTTAAAGAGTGTTTTTAAGTTATTCCCCGGGTACTCTCTCTCTTGTATGGTGGTTTCCGGTTCGAATTTCTCTACTTGGTACCCTAGTTTGATCGATCTCTTTTTCCTGCCGTAGGAGTCCAGGTCTTCTTCCAGGACCTCGTCGTCGGCGTCCGCCACGCTGTCGACGTTAATGATGTCGTCGTCGTCCTCCGTGTACTGCGTGCCTCCGGAGACCATGAGTGATTGGTTTGCCGGGTGCATCACGATGCTGTCAAAGAGGTGTGGGTGTTCCACGGCACCCTGTTTGTTTCGGATGCGTCTTCCGAGCAGGATTTGATGGGTGGGGGTGTGTTTGTGTCTGAATTCTCGGAGGCACTCTTTGAAGATGTCCGACGAGGTGCCTTCTCGAAACGCTTTGAAGTTTTCCATGTGGATGTACGTTTTGTTGCTGACGATGATTCTTTCTCTTCTGTATTTTTTCTGAGCGGTTTGTTCCGGGAACCCGTCTCCAAACTTGCCCGCCACCATGTCGTAGGTGGAGCACATGGTTTGGCTCTTGCACAGTTCGTCCAGGGTGCTTTCGATGGCGCTTTCTCCTATTTTTCCCTCCTGCTCTTGGATGGTGCCGTGTATTTGTTGTTTCAAACGTTTGATGTTGTCCATGGCGATGTAGTTGTAGTCAAACTCCCCTTGGACTTCGTCCACCGCTCTGTACTCTTTGGTTCTCTTGTGGAGTTTCCAAATGGCTTTGAGTACTTTTTTGTGGTTCTCTTGTTCGATGCTGTTGAACATGAGTCCTATTGCGAAGAGTGCGATTTCTTCCGTGCAGACCATGCGTTCGTTGAGGTCCATGAGGTACTCCAGTCGAAACGTTTTGCCGTAGTGTTTGCCCCCCGGTGTGAAGAGCAGTTCGTGGAGCGCGTTGACAATGGTGAGGATGGTGCAGAGTATTTTGGTCCGTTCGATGGTGCGCCCTTCGTAGGAGATGCTGTATTTCTTGAGCAGGACTGTAAAGTTGTCGATGATGATGTCCGCCACGACCAGTTCCGGACTGTCCAGCAGGTCGACACGAATGAATTGAAAGGTCAGTGCCACGAGCATGTCTTCAAACTGGTGAAAGTGGGTCCAGTACGCCCTTGCCCGTTTGGCGTGGTCGTCCATGCTGTTCTCCGCTCGTTGGCAGTCGTGAATGTTGCGACCCTCCCTGTGCACTTTTTCGGACTCCAACCAGTGAAACCTGGTGATCATGGCGGGGGTGCTGCGCGACTTGGGGTCGTTGGACGCCCCAAAGTAGCACCCGATGGCTTGCGACACGGAGGAGACTTGTTTGCGCACACCGGTGTGCTCGTCGATGTGCAGCCGCCGGTGGCTGGTTTTTTGCGACGTCAGTCTTTCCTTGAAGGCTGCTTCCTGTTGCGGGTCGGTGTGTTTGTTGGAGGTGAACATGCCTTGCGGTGCTTCTTGAAAGACGTTGCGAAGGTGGTTGTTGTTTTCGTCGTGGGCGTTGCTTTTGGCGGTTTCGTAGGTAAATTCCGGGCAGGTGCCCGGCACGCTGGTGGCGATCATGATTTCGAACAGAAAACTTTTGGAGGTGGCGCCGTCCCCCGTGCTGCAGATGTTGAAGTGCAGGTCCATGTCGTGCCTCCAGTTGTCGTACTTGGCGTGGTTGAGCAGGAACAGAGCGTGCTGCGCCGTGGACACGAAGAACAGTTTGTCGTAGACCTTGATGGTCCGGATGGCTCTGTTGGCAAACACCGAGAGGGTGTTGTAGTGCAGGGGGAATTTAAAGATCGTGCCGTCGTAGTCCTTGTTGAACCAGCGAATGACGGCTTTGAGTGGTTTGGAGATGTTGGCGTCGGTGTCTCCCCAGCACCGCTGTGTGAATTCACTGAGTAGAAACTGTTTGCGTTTGACTTCGTCCATTTCTCCCCTGAGTTTGTCTCCTCTGATTTTGATCAGGTCGATGTCCGACAGGTCGCTTTGAAAGTTGAGCATGGGGTGGTAGATCATTTTGTCCCCGACCGCCATGGACATGTACGACGTGTTGTGTATCTTTTGGGTGTCCGCGATGAGGCTGTTGAACTTGAAAAACCCAAACGAGTTCTTGGCGTCCTGTTGGCTTATTTCCAGGATGCTGAAATGTTTCAACAGTTTGCACATCTCGTCCTTGTCCTGCAGGGGGAAACTGCAGGCGTTGTCGACGACGTTGAGTCCGGGAGGGTCCACTCGCATGGAGTGTGCCTTGAGTTCCAGTTCGCACAGGATTCCGTTGTACGTCATGTGCGCTTCCGGCGGGTTGACGCGATGAATGAGGTAGTCCACCAAGTACCGGTCCATAAAGACTTCTGGTTTTAATTTGTCCGGGCATATTCGGAGGATGTTGTCTTCGTCCGGAAAAACGAGGTTTCCGTCCCTCATGTAGTCGGTGGGGTCGTTGTACTTGGCGTTGTGGATGCTCATGTTGTTCAAAGAAAAGACGTTGGAGGGCATGAGTTCGTGCGTGTCTGTCTCGAGGAAGAGAGAGTCCACGGTGGAGGACCCGTAACTGTTGTTGAGGTACACGTTGCACACCGCGTTGGCGTAGGAGTAGGCACTGGTGATGCATTTGTGGAGTTCGTACTCTCCGATCTTGGCGTGCTTGTTGTTGAGGTCCAAATGGTACTGCAGGGTGGTCTGCAGTTTTTTAATTTCGGACGGGCAGCGGGTGGTAAACACGTGCACTCGGGCACCGACGTACCTGTCTTTGTTTTCATGTTTGCAGGCTTCCAGAACCACGACCATGTCGTTGAAGGTAAAGCTGGTGTCCTTTTTGGACTGCGATGCACCGATCGAGTAGCAAAAATCTAGAAAGAACGTGAAACACAGTTGCAGTGCGTTGGCTTCGGCGGTGTTTTTAAAATCTTTGAACTGCATCGGGGAGCTGAACATGTGGGTGTAGGGGATGGAAAAAACCAGGTGTGAAAAATTATCGACTCCCGGAAACACTTCAACGTTTGTAATTCTAGAAAAGGAGTCATTGATAAAAGTTTTATTTCTATGGATAAAGGAATCGATGGAATCCATTTTTTAACTACAAACCATTGGTATAAGTACCTCGCCATATGAAGATTGGCTTCAATTTTCCAAGTGGGAAATTCACTTGGAACGCCCTTGTGTCCCTGAAAAGCCCGACAGAGCCCCTGGAAGCCTGTTTTTTAACAGTATTTAAACCCGTCCGAACGGGAGAAAAATGTTCTGGGTCGCGATCGCGATGATGCTGCTTTCCGCGATCTCGTACTTGTTGATCATATTCTAAAGTTGACTGTCTTTTTCTTTAGATCCCCCTTCGCATGTTTCGCCTGTTTCCGTTTCTTATCCCGTTTCCGTTTCCGTTTCTTCGCCTGTTTCGCCTGTTCCGCCTGTTCCGCCTGTTCCGCCTGTTCCGCCTGTTTCGCCTGTTTCGCCTGTTTCGCCTGTTTCGCCTGTTCGGAAAAGCCAATCCACTTCCTCAAAAACTCCGCATACCCCACATACCATTCCGCCTCCTGTTTCGCCTCCTCATTCACCGCGCCTATCGCAATACGCATTTCTTCAAAAAAAACCCCTTCAACTTGATCTCTGCCCGACAGGTTGTGAAGTTTATTTTTAAGAAGACTAATGTTTTTGTCAAGACTACCCTTTCCAATATTTTCAGCGTACAATAAATAGCACTTCAAAATGGGAATTAGATGTACCTCATCCAGAACAGAAACAGAAGTATCAAACAGCTCAACTGCCCAATCTGGAAAAGCGCAATTGATGTTATAGACATTTGTATAAGCTGCCAACATAATGCCAATAAAACCTCCATCCTCATTTACATCGAACACTGGAAATGCATTTATATCGTCCAGTGAACCATAGAACGAATAAGATATATTTTTGAAAAATTCATCAATGTCATGATTGAATACATGCAGTGCCAAATTCTCTCGTATATTACCTGGCACTGTTTGTATGTTCTCGGCATACTGCAAAAGCACCAGCACGTTGTTGTCTAGCATATTGTAATAATAGTCCCAAGTTAAAGGAACATTCGGTTCTTTAATGACCAGATAAAACAATATTGCAAATTTTATATCAGGGTGCATTTCAGGAAGCATGCCCAGATCGTTTCCCTGAGAACGACCTGTTTCAAAATCTTCGTCCGTCATCAAAGAAATCAAATATTTTTTCTCTTCCAGGGAAAGTGCCATTTATTTGTCCTTTTGGGGGTTATTTATAGTCAATTTCTTTTCATGTGGGAGGGCAGTTGGTAGTACCGTATTTGTTGTTCCACTTTGTTGTCGTCGCAACATTTTTTAAACACGTACAAACCCACGACAGACAGTATGGAGCTGCCGATGACAATCTTGTGCAGGTTGGCGGTGATGTCCATGTAGAACACCGTGCACCTGCCGTGCCCACACACGTTCAAGTCTTGTGCGACGTCGTGGATAGCGGACGTCAGTGGGTACCTGGAACAGATCTGTTCGGAGGTTTCACACAGGTTGAAAGCCCCGAGGCTGCTTCTCATGAGGGGGTTCATGCAGTTTTCACTGTTTAGAAACGTAGTGGCTTGCAACCATTCTTTGGAGCGCAAGACCCAGTAGGAGTGAAAATTGCCCAATTGAGACACCATAAAGGCTAACGTGAAAATGGAGACAAGACCAATTCCGACCCCACTTGCGTACATTGTTTAACCTCTTGCACGGCATTAATACCGGGGTGCACGTGCACAAGTTTTTCCAGTTCCAACCAGTGAGGGGTACATACACAGATATCACCGTGCAGTGCAATGTACATGGGTGTTGATTTATTCCCGAACGAGGACCAACCCGCACATTTGGTGCAGATGAACGGTTCTTCGCTACTGGTATTTTTTTTGATGATCATGGCTTGTCTGTACTTGTTCATTTAAACATGGTGTGGGTGATCATAAATAGTACATATGCAGTACATATTGTTAATTAAAATAGGTTATCATTTCTGCAAGTACGTTTACTTTATTTCCCCCGTATATGTTTGTATAGTACTCTGCCGCCTCCTGCAACAGTTGCAGCCGATGTGTCGGTACCGTTGTGTTCTTCTCACTGAGCTTCTCACTGAGCTCACTCAAGTGCCACTGCTCGATGGGCATGTGTAACTTTCGTTCCGCCATCCAGAAATGGAAATCCGTTTCGTCTTCGTCCACCTGCCTTTCTTGCTTGCACTCCTCCATGTTTTCTTCGTCGAGTTGGTATTCGTCTTCGGAATCGGACATTTTTTTGGTGGATCACCCAAAAAAATAGGTGGCTCGCCATAATCAACAGTTTTCAATATTATTATAAGCCGTTTTGAGCGCCGAAGCACCCATATCATTCATCAGAGTCATGTTACCGTCATAATAATAGGCTGCATTGAGTTTATACCCGTTGCAAGTGCCAGTAAGACCAGTAAGACCAGTAAGACAATGTGTATTAGGTTCGCAAACTACATCGCCGCATCTGCAATGTTTAGTATTTACTATTATTCCATTTGTAGAATCACAGGGGTCTAATGCTTTCAGTTGATCAACGCATAACTGTGTACCTGCACTGGATATGCCACGTGTAGGGTTGAACCACCATTTATCGCCCAAGTGTCCACATCCATAAGCATTAAACTTAAGATCATGTAAGTCCATATACTCAAGAGGAATATCCATCATCAAATTCCACATATATCCACATGCATCTTTATTGTGGTATGCTTCAGGTAAGTCAGACACATCACATATCTTGAAAGAATCCTTATTTTCCAAATGTAAATCCAATATGTCATTCACACACATTGATTGATCCTCCCAATTCTGGATTTTGCTGCCACATGGAGTGCAAAGGTGACTTCCTGCGGTAGATACTTCATTAAAACCGCATGCGGTGCACACACTAATATCTTCGCTAACATACTCTGAATAAATACGGGATGTGGTAGGTCCTTTCGTACCAGCTGGGCAATCAGTACACTGATGAATGGCGTATGTCCCATGTGAAATTAAGATGGCGTATGTCCCAGGTGGACAGTTTGGTACACAATTCGGTACTCCGGGCAAACCTTGTTCTGATCCTGTATATTCAGACTCTCCATTTTGGCAAATCGAGGCGTCGGATAATGAAAGAGTTGTCAAAAGAATTAAAGCCTGGAGGATCATTTTTATTATAATGTGGTCTCTATTTATAGGTCCAATATGGAGTATTTATGCAAGGGGCACAATCCTTAAATGAATGTGAATACGATTATTAATTTGAAAGTCATCAGCTGCCTGGAACCGTTCCAGAGGTTGAACACGAGAGCCCCTCTGTTTCAGATCAAGCAGTACCGCTACTTGCCGGAATGGTTCTGTCGTTTTTGGGACGGGAGTTCCAGAGAATCGGACTTTGGCAGGGTCAACGATCTCTACGCTTCGGCAATCCGGAACAAGACCCAACCCAACATGGTCTTGCATTTGAGAATGTCCGTTCGGGGGTTGGAATCCTTGAAGAAGACGTACGAAACGGACACCACGACCGTGGCGAGGATTGAAACTCTGGTAGAGCACATCCGGCACGAGGTTGGCGAGGAGGTATAAAAGCCCACCACCACCGTCAAAAAGAATGGAACACATCCGCAAATCAATCGTGCAGGCTCAGGTCCTGTGCACCGAGCACGACCCACTGGTACCCTCCAGAATCATCGAAGAAAACGAGTATTCGGGCACTTGTTTCCGCGTGGACAACGCCCTGTTTCCGTTCGGAGACAAAGTGTTGTTTTTGACGAATTTTCACGTGTGCGACAATGCCGACGACCGCCTCGTGCACTTGCGCACCGCCGGCATGGGCAAGAACGCCCTGACCGGGTACGTGGAGGCGGTGGTGCCTCAGTTGGACTGCGCGGTCATCAGCCTGACCGACACCCACGAGAAGTGGTTTCTGGACGATCCTCAGGAATGGATCGATCGCATCGCCATCGCCCCGCTTCGAACGACCAGAATCACCACCAAGACGCAAAAGGTCAGCACCATTGGGTTTCCACAAGGGCTGGAGGAACAACTGTCTTCCGGATGGTTAGCCGGCAGAGGCAGCGACGACATGGACATGTTGCAGTTGAACATCTCCATCAACAGCGGCAATTCCGGCGGACCCCTGTTCGACAAATCCGGCAAGGTCATCGGAATTTGCACGGCGACTCTGAACGAAACGGAGGCTATTGCGTTTGCGGTGCCGATTTACAGCGTGCTGAACTACTTTGAAAAGTTCTACGAGCAGCCGTACGGCAGGTTCCCCCAGTGGGGGTTGGACCTCATGCCCATGACCGACGCCTTTGCCGACCAGTTCGGAATAACGAGAGTGGGGGCAGTGGTACGGGATGTAGAAGACGGGTGCTGCCGTCACTTACTTTCAAACGGCGACGTGCTCCACAGCATCACTTCCGGCTCACAGACTTGGGAACTGGATCGGTTTGGACTGATTCACGACAACACCAGAGGCTCCAAGATCACCATGAACAACACCGAGTTTCTAATGAGGCTGACACCGGGCGACATTCACTTGGACATCACTCGCAAAAAGACGGCAAAGACAATCACGGTGACACCCACCCCCATCGACTACAAAGTGACCGAAAACTACAAGGAGTGGAACCCCGTCAACACGTACCGCATGGGACCCATTACCATGCAGACGTTGAGCAAGACGTTGATTACCAGCGAGAGCATGCACCCGCACCACGTCGTGCGGCTGGTGGAGATTCTGAAACAGACAAAATGCATGAAGGAGTTGGTCATTATCACGCACGTCGAACCTCGGTCGTACGTCAATAACTTGGAAGTCAACATCGAGTTCAACATTGTCCATCGCATCGGGCGTCGCAAGGTCAAAGACATGGACCACTGCATTAGTTTGCTCAAAGAGGTCGAAAAAAGATGGGAGAGCGGTGAACAGAAACGGATCTGCATCGGGACCAACAACGGGGACATCTGGTTGACGCTCGGTCTGCTGGGCATGAAGCGCAAAAGAAATATGGCGAGCTAGGGTGTTGGGAGTGTCCCCAAAAAATGGAGTTTCAACTGGACGTCCAACGATATTCCGACGAACTGCAAGAAATCAAAGATTTGCGGACCCAAATGAAGGAGCGAAGCAATACGCTCAAAGAAATACGCCAAGACATTTACAACCACATGGACGAACACAATCTGGAGACGTTTGCGGTCGGGGAGCACCTTTTTAAAAAACAAATCCGAAAAAAATGCCCGTGGAACAAAAAAACATTGCAACTGTTTGCGGAGAACGGCACGGTAAATCTGACCGAGTACGAAGAGAGAAATACAGAAGAAACCGTAGTGTACTCCAGTAAAAAAAGAAAACTAAAGACGTAGTCTGTATGGTGTTTTAAACGGGTCTGTGGGTCTGGGTGTGGTGGGTGTGGGTGTTGTGTCTTGTTTTGTTTCGCCATCGGCAAACCCCGCTTCTAAGGCAATCTTGTAGAGTCCTCCAACCGTGTCAACCTTCCAATCGCCAACCTTAAGTGATATCACATCAGTTTTGTTTGCACGCATTTTCTGAATTTCAGATGGGTTATTGTCAACAAAATATATTTTACCCGTTGAATATTCTATGTAATTATATTTTTGTTTTTGTGTATCGGTTCTATATCCTTTCAATCCAATAATTACAAATGTCAAGTTCGGATATAAAATAGGAATAATTAAATTAAGTAGCCCTTGCCAATTGGCAGATAAAATATAATACGTAGCTGCTTTGTGATTAAGAAATCTTGTAATTATTTCCAGTTTATCTTCATATTCTTTACGTTTTTCATTTGCAAGATCTTCAATTTTTTTCTCATATTCGAGAGATAGATTACCCGGGTCTTGATTAATTTGTGTGTAATCTTCGAAAAGTGTACCTGGCAACAGTGTATCGTCAAAATCTAAGTAGACGTGATCACCTCTCTTCCAATTAAAGTTGTCTTGAGTTGAATTATTACAGGACTGAGTTGTAAAATTGGGTTTAGGACGATTGATTGAACGTTCTGTCAGTCCCTTTAGTCGCTTTGCAGGTGGGGAACTAGCCATTTTTCTGTCTGACCTGTCCCCTTTTATAGGTAGCAGATATGGCGAGTATAACTTCGAGGGGGGATTTTACTAAAAATGTTGCGGCAAGTGCGGTGCCGGTCGGATCAGAAAATTTACAGCGAGTGTGTGGACAAAACTGGTCGGAAGAGATTTTTTGCAGCCACCAACGGCATCATGTGGAAAAGGATGCAGACGGGCAGTCGACACTACTCCGAGGTCGTTGCCGATCGCCCCTGCCACATGTTTTGGGATTTCGACGAGGGGGACGTCCACGCGGAATGGGCAAAGATCGAACCCTGCGTCAACGCCGTGTTGGATTCCAGGGGTCTGAACTACACGCACGTGCTGCTGGATTCCAGCGACGACAAGAAACAGTCGTTGCACGTCGTTACAGTGTGCAGTATATTTCTGCTGGGTTCACCGCAGCAGGGGAAGTTCTTCTTGTTCAAATTGAAAGAGTTTTTCCAGTTGGACCTGAGCAGCGTCGACACTACCATCTACACGCGCAATCGTTGTTTTCGAATGTTGGGCAGTACCAAGTTTGGATCCAGGCGCACGCTCAAGGGCAGTTGGACCAGGGAACATTGGGAAAGGACGTTGGTGCAGCCCCTCTGCGACGTCGAACACCTGGACTGGGGACCACCGGTATCGGACAGCATTAAATCGTACGGAAACACCCCGGCGTGCGTGTTGCACGCGATCAAATGGTTTGGGGGGAACCCTTCGTACTTCTGGAAGCACGCCTGCACTTGGACCTACGTGGGTCATTTGAAAAAGGGGATGGAGTGTCCGATCGCCAAGCGAGTGCACCGCAGCAACAACATTTACTTCACGCTCCGCTTGGGGTTTCCTCTGAAACTCACCTGCCACAAATGCCAAAAACATGTAGAAAAACAGCTACCGATGCAGAGTGAAATAGATACATTTTTAAACACTGTACTCTAAAATTTCGTTTCTGGGCTCCGAAGCGCCCATTGGGGCTAAAATGGCATTAACATTTTCCACAGTACCCAATTTGTTACCCCACAAGAGGACCCATGGCTATTTTGGCATCCGTCAAGTCGGCTTCATAAAAATCGGCTGTCAAGTTGGCAAACCATGTCACGGAAACCAAAACCAGGGTTTGAGATTTGGTCCATTATAATAATGATCTCCGCCTCTCACATCCATAATCGTAACTGGAGTTGTGGAACCAACTTTTTAGACATGTGCCGGCATGTGCGGTTCCAATAAATAGAGTGATGATTTGATAAATCGTTCATCAGGGTGTTCACTATCCATATCTCTAGTGTCACCTGGGTTGAACTGGGTTGAACCACCACTTTTTTATGTTAAGCCCCAAATTTAAATAATCTCACTTGATAAAAAAGTGAAGCCTTGGAACCTTTGGACCCCTCCTTAAGTGCCTTATTTTGACGCGATAAAGCATGCCCCAGAAAAAACATCTCAAAAAAACGTAAAAATACCCCGTTAACCCCCTTATATGAACCTAATCTATACATAGGGTTAATTCACAAAAAAACACCATTTTTCTATTTCTCCTATATATAGACTTAAAACCCTTAAGTGCCTTATATGAGCACACTCAATATATTTATGCTATGAAATTATTTCTCTCACTTGATAAAAAAGTACCCATATAAGGCACTTAAGGGTTTTAAGTCTATATATAGGGATAATACAAATATAGTGTTAAATAACTAATTAACTCTATATATAGCTTAGGTTCAAATAAGGGGGTTAAGAGGTCAAAAAGTAAAAATTCCCTGAGTGGTCTACCCCCCAAGGGTTTATGTCGCCAAATAAGGCACTTAAGCCCTAAAATGTACACTTTTTTTGCAAGTGAAAGAAATAATCTCACTTGATAAAAAAGTGAACCCCCACATAACCTCAGGACCCCTAATCCTTAAGTGCCTTATTTTGACGCGATAAAGCATGCTCCAGAAAAAACATCTCAAAAAAACAGAAAAATACCCCGGTAACCCCCTTATATGAACCTAATCTATACATAGGGTTAATTAGCAAAAAAACACCATTTTTCTATTTCTCCTATATATAGACCTAAAACCCTTAAGTGCCTTATATGGGTATGGGGGCACGGTGTCATTACATGCCTTTACATACTCAAGACTCTTATGTACCCCCTATTAGATCTATTGGTTCATACGGAAAAAAACAGGAGGTCCCCTAAACGGGTGTTTTTAGCAGGTCCCGTGTCCATATAAGGCACTTAAGGGTTTTAGGTCTATACATAGGATTAATACAAATATAGTGATAAAATAGTAATTAACTCTATATATAGATTAGGTTCATATAAGGGGGTTAACAGGTCAAAAAGTAAAATTTCCCTGGGTGGTCTACCCCCCAAGGGTTTATGTCGCCAAATAAGGCACTTAAGGTCCGTTTATTGCCACTCAGCGAAAAAAAACGACACTTTTAAAAAAACCCCAAAAAATCCTTAAACCCCTTATTTTGACGCGATAAAGCATGCCCCGGAAAAAACATCTGAAAAAAACGTAAAAATACCCCGGTAACCCCCTTATATGAACCTAATCTATACATAGGGTTAATTCACAAAAAAACACCATATTTCTATTTCCCCTATATATAGACTTGAAAAGCTTAAACCCCTTATATGAACACACCCCTCACATGTACTTTTTTATGCTATGAGATTATTTCTCTCACTTGATAAAAAAGTACCCGTATAAGGCACTTAAGGGTTTTAGGTCTATATATAGGAATAATACAAATATAGTGTTAAATAACTAATTAACTCTATATATAGATTAGGTTCAAATAAGGGGGTTAAGAGGTCAAAAAGTAAAAATTCCCTGGGTGGTCTACCCCCCAAGGGTTTATGTCGCCAAATAAGGCACTTAAGCCCTAAAATGTACACTTTTTTTGCAAGTGAAAGAAATAATCTCACTTGCAAAAAAAGTGAAGACCCTGCAACTTTGGACCCCTCCTTAGCACCCCAGCACCGTGTAAATGTTGTTGACTTTGAAGCACGACTCGATGCAGTGGCTCATTGACAACGACTCTTCAATGGTCAGGACCCTGTCGCCGTTCTGGTCGCAGTCTCTGATGACTTGGTCGGTCCCGCCAAACAAGTCAAATGGTATTTTTTTCCACCACGGGAGATAGTTGTATACTTTGTGCAGCTCTTCCGGCACAACTCTGTTGTCGTTGTTGGTGTCCAGGGTACGTTGAATGCAGTTGAACGCGTCCTGTTTGGATGGGCACGCGCGAGCCACAGCCAGTAAGAATATCATGAATAGCAAGAATATCATTTTAGGTATCATTTTGAATATCATTTTGAATATGACTTTTTTTTAATACAAACTCTGTTTAAATACTACAGTAAATACTACAGTATTCCGAACAGCCTTGGGTGTATGTACCGGGGACGTTCAACCCATTTGTAGTAGTGGTCAAGTACACCCCATTCTGTCTGCTCGTGCAGTCCGAACCTTTTCATGGGTTGGTTCAGTATGTCGGGGTCGACATTGAGTTTGAAAAGCAGGTACTTGCTTCTTTTGTTGTATTCTGCCGGACAGTTCACCAAAAGACCTCTGAGTACCGCCGCACACTCGTCGCGCGTATGTTTGTTGTGAAACAGTTTGCCGCCCGTCTCTTCCACGCACTCCCTGACGGCGGTATCTACCTCGTTCTCGTCGACGATATCGGTCTTGCCTCCAATGTCCTCCGCACGCCCGTCGACGTAACGAAACAGCCGCAGCCGCCTGCCGTCGACAACGGTCTGTACCAGGACCCCGGCAGCCCTGACGGGGTTGTTGTGAAACATGAATGTGGGACGCATTGTGTGCCCGAAAAAAAATGCCTGTTGTATCGCCATATAATGTGTCATATAATGTGTCATATATAGGTTGCCATGGGTACAAAAAAATGCGTCTGTTGTATTTCATGTGTTTTGCCATATTCCACTTGCATATTTTGTTTACTGTTCATTCGACCGTGGTGGTTTGGTACGGTAATATCCTTAATATTTTAGCGCTGAATACATTGCAATGAGTGACAAGCATAGGTTTAACACAATGAAAGTAACAATCAATGAATATACAATATCCACAACAATGTTGATCATTTTGATAAATGAAAGGTGGCTATAAATACAAGTGTTGTATAAACAAATGTTTTTCATTATAATTGGAATGGTCGTCGGCATTTTTATCGAACAGACCTACTCGTTGCCCAAGTTGAGAGATATGAAATGTTTCAAAAGATATGGCGAGCCTGAACCCGAACCTGAGCCCGAACCTGAACCTGAACCCGACCCTGATGACCCCGACACTGCCCATACTGACTGAAGATTTAAAACAATTTAACATCTTTACGGCAATGCTGCACCAGGACAACCATCATTTCTTGAACGAAGCCTGCCGCCTGCTCGTGCGCAAGCAGTATACCCAAAACCACTCGGAGATGGTGGCATACAATAAATTAATGGAATTGGTCACCGGTGTGACAAGAAATAAAACCATAGTGGATAGTTATTTTTCTAAATACGACCTTAAATTTCTACGCGTATAAAACGAAGTTAAAATGTGTGGGCAGTTGTTTGTGGGTCGGTAACACCACAAAGAGTCACACATCGAAAAACGAAGAAAAACGTGTCCAACGAATGCATGTTTACAAGGACACGAACCGAGTGGAAAAAAATACATCCGATGCAGATAAAATTAAAAATTACAGTAGATACACATCTAAAATGTAAATTATATAAGTCTTGTTTTTTTCCAATAAATGAGGTTCCTGATGAGGTTCCTGATGAGGTTCCTGATGAGGTTCCTGATGAGGTTTCTGTTCTTAATGTTTGTCAGATGCGGTGCGTCTGCGTTTGAGCCCGGGTGCAACTGCATCGATCGTGAATCGTTAGGCAGGTCGACCTGGACACTCCTGCACGACATTGTGGACAATGTGGATTACAAGAGGAACGATGCCTTTGTCTCTCTCATGGGTAGTTTGGGTGAAATATACCCGTGTGAGGACTGCCGGGCACACATTGTCGAATATTTGCAGTCGAACCCCGTGGACATGACGCACGAGTGGTTGTGTGAGTTCCATAACAGTGTCAACAGAAGACTTGATAAAAAAGTAATACCGTGTTAATTTTTTTTAAATGTATTTTTGGGAACCGGCACCAGAGTGCCTACAACTACACCCGAGTACTCAAAATCAACAGTATGAAACAGGTCTACCAATGTTCTGGCACTGTGTTTTTCCGTCACAAACTTCTCTCGGACCTGTGAAATGGTTTTTCCAAGGATGTTTGCGTCGTTTACCATCCCGCGTGCACTGTAGTGAAACAGTTTGTCTTTGAACGATTTGCCCGTCGGTCTCTTTTCGCCCCACAGGGTGTACGTGGCTTTGTGAAAGTGCTGCTTGGTCTCTGCCCAATGTTCCAGCCACAGACACAGTTTGTACTCCGCGGCGTACCCTCGAAACCCGGCGTTGTTTTTCCACAGGGTGTACGGTTCACCGCGTTCGGAACGAAGAATGCCCTGCCTGACCATCTTTGTCAGCGACGTCAACTGCACCTCGGGGGCGGATTCGTGGTGGTACGTGGGGCAGACCGCGAAATGGTCCACTTTGCATTTTTTTTCCAGATTGTCTACGATGCGATAGTACTCGGCTTCGTAGCCGTTCATCGTATCTATCACGTTTATGTTGTTCCACCCAAACCATCGATTGGGTCCGTCCACCAATCGACCGATCACAATGCTCGGAGGTGGGTCTTCCAGCAGCGTGTACAGGTATTCACAAAGGGCGCGAGTGGATCCGACGGAAGCTATTTTCATGGTTCGGTAGCCAACAGCTTTGCGTGAATTGATCGCCATAATTCACTCGGAACGCGCGCGAATCTCCTTTAGAATTAAATTTTTAATGTTTGTGAAGGATGCCTTTTGGATTCCGTACAGGTCTAGGGTGCTAGCCTCCGGCAATATTTGTTCCAAATCGGAGCAACGTTCGATCACCGCGACACCGTTGACACAAATTCCACTGCGCATTAAATAGAGGCAGGATGGAATAAACAACTCGAATGCAAATGTTGGCAGCAGGGTCTGCCAGTACACAATCAACAAGGACGTGTATTTTTTGTACAGTGTTTCGGGATCGACACTACTACTGTTTCTGAAAAAATTAGGTTGTTTGAACACCGTGTTGGTGTACAAAGTGGTCATCGTGCTAATGTTGATCGGGCATACGGTTTGTTGGCAGTGCCTGGAGTATTTATTAATGCGTTTGTGGGCAGTATTGCGGGCATCGATATGTTTAGAAAATTCGGACTGTTTTCTGATTTGAGAAAACAGCATGCGGTGCAGGAGTTCTTTGACTTCCAACTTGCAGGCTTGAACGGTTAAATTTTGACTGCCGGAAATAACACTGCCGTTTGTGTCTCGACAGAATTTGTTAGGGTCGGTCTTGATGGTAGTGATGGTGGGCATGCACTTGGCGGTGTTTCTCCAGGACCTGGTTCGTTCAGTGGCGTTGTTCCACTGCATGCCCGATATGGGGCAGATGAGACAGTGTTCTTGATTCATGATTTTATTGGAACAATCCTCGGTGCAGAGGTGAACCTGCCTGTTTTTTTTGCACACGTATATGTTGTGGACCCGTCGAATCAGTTTGTCACCGGACCGTGGTTGGTTCCACTCCCACAGCACTGCCTGGTCCAACCCTCGCTGCACGACCATGGCAACGGGGTTTTCAATGTTGCACTGTTCGGAACAGACGTGGTCGACGGGGTTTTTCATCATGAGTTGCAATTGCTGTGCCACATCTTCGTCATCGATCTCCATTTATGGGGGCAGTATGCGTAGTATATAACTCGCCATAACTTTACAACAAATGGCGTATTTTTGTGACGGATGTCTGAAAGGGTGGAAAAAAGGAGAATTCATGTCGGGGTGTTCCGAGTGTGAAGCCATGCAGGAGGACCCGGGATGGAATACTCAGAAAGTTCTCGAAGTATGGGAACCCATCGTCGCGTGGTGCAGGGGCAATAAAGATCCATATGAATTTGCATGGGTTAAGAACCCGAACACGTACCAATCCAGAATTCCGTACACCGGAGCTTGCGTGAAGCAACCTACCGGTAAATCTAAGTTCTGTGATAAGTTCTGGGTTCAACAGTGTCACTTGGTGAATCGGTACAATGCGGACAGGTCGGAATTCAACTGGAATCTTTTGCACCCGGAAACACAAAGGAACGCTTTATTCAGATTTTGACACTATATAACATGGATAAGCATACTAATAAATGTGGAGGGACTATGTTCATTATTATGTTCGTGATTTACGTGAAGAAATGAAAAAAGGTTTTGATTTAGCTTATTCATACGCAGGAGGGGATGCGTACGATGCACAAGTAACAAAAACAGATTCGATTGCAGAACAACTTGTGAGAGAAATGCACGAAGGGTTTATAGAAACAGGAGAAATAGAAGATGGTCTGTATTATTACGGGTACTTTAATAATGGTAATATTCATTGTTTCCATGCCAAAACATTCACACGAAAAACAAAGAAAAATATAAAGAAAAAATGCAAAGAATTTGGTGGGTCTCCCTTTCGGATAACATTTGAAACAGAAAATATTGAAAGCGATAATATTGAAAGCAATAGAATATTTACATGGGGGGAATTTTCAGATAATAATTTTCCAATGTTTCGCAAACATACAAGGGGTTGTTACAAGTTTAACGACAGAGACACGTATTACGTGTACTGTTCGGACGGTAAAATACTGGACGAAAAGGAAACGAAGGAGAAAAATACATTGGATTACCATTACAATCATTTGTTCCACAATAAACATTCTCGGATATTTAATACAAAAGGTAAATCTCTAATTAGTTCTGACGTGTACTACGATTTTATGAATGACGGTAAAATGGATGTTGACAATATTAGGACAATAAGGAAGGACAATAAGCCACGTTACCTTAATCTGTACAACCACATAGAAAACGACACAATATATGTAACCGAAACACTTCCAACCAATCGCGGTAATAAATCTTTTAAGAACACACCATATGGCATTGATGAAATCTTCATTTTTGCACCTTTGTTTGGTTACAACAGATGGATCAAACTTAAAAAGATTGCAAGAATTTCAACCACAACTCCAGAAGACAAAATTACATTGGATCAATTTCAGTCGTTATATTTAAATATTGATGAGTCCCTAGCAGGAAAAATATCATATAAAATTCAAGATGCCATATCAAAGATGGTAATAAAGCGATCAAAGTGTGTCGACACTCCAACATGTAAAAAAAAATGGAAACCATGGATAACTGAGATTTACAACATACAAAAATCTGGAGATACATACGTAAAATGCAAAAATAGAAATTTCTCAATACGTGTTAAAAATTATCCAAATATAGTTATTGATTTCTTAAAGACACCCCGCACCGGTCTAAATAAAGATGATGGAGTTGTGGATCAAACTAAACGAGATAAACTGATACCTAAAAAAATTAATGCGACAAGTTTAAAAAATTTAGTGAAGAAAATGGAAATCCCCGCAATGCAATGCCAATTTTTATTATTTTTACTAGATGTAGAGGAAGATGCACTTTGTTTTGAAACTACGAACATTGGTGAAAAACTGAATAAAGCGCTTAGTTTAATTGAAGATGCCCGTGTGAACATCTACAGGGAAATGTCGCTGAATGATGCTTGGAAATTAATGCTCAATGAATATATTACATTTAAAAAAACGTTGGATGAACAACTTGGGTATAAAATTTCGGATAACATAGAAATGGAAAAATTAAGATTTTATACAATCAAATCACGCGTGCTTGGTAAGTCAATACAAGAAACAATAAATATGTTCAAAACAGATGAACCACAAAGACAAAAAATGTTTGAACAAATGGACAAAAAAATGGACAAAAAAATGATCAAAAAATACTTAAATAATTATGACAATTTTATCAACTTAATTGATAAACAATGTGAAAAGTCCGAGTCCGAGTCCGAGTCCGAGTCCGAGTCCGAGACCAAGTCCGAGACCAAGTCCGAGACCAAGTCCGAGACCAAGTCCGAGACCAAGTCTGTCGATCCACTCTCACCCATGGGCTCACCACGCTCTACAGGCAATCCATACTCTCCACGATTTGAAACACAAGGCAATCCGGAATCTCCACAAGTCGGTGTTCCATATACACCATACAGCTATGTGCAACAGACAATACTAATACGTTTGAACGTGTTTGAAATAACTGAAAAACAACATGGTGTTATCGATTATGTTGTAAGCAAATACTTAAATTCAATGTTTAATGTGTTAGGCTCCAAACGAACTTCAGAATTGTATCCAAATATACACGTGGAAATTTATTATTCTGATAAAATCGAAATTGTGTATGTGTTTCAAACCGATTATGACAAAGTATGGCAACTTGCATTGACAGTAGCCAATAACATACACGACCAACCCACCAATAAATTATTGAAAATGCTCATACATATTGAAAAAATTCTTCACGTACAAATGCGAAGTGTGAAAGCTACCGAACCAGGTCCTTATGGTTTCAACAACAGAAAATATATCCCTAATTTTCAACGTTACACACCAATACATCTGCGACGTGACCCACAACCAACAGAAGATTTCGATCCTTTTGGCTCTGG
>Ga0209709_10001861_pt1 | contig 18987 bp, 9 predicted proteins | sample ArcticOcean_MG_C_2_FD_187435 | JGI IMG/M metagenome (GOLD analysis project Ga0209709, IMG submission 187435) | Marine microbial communities from western Arctic Ocean - ArcticOcean_MG_CB4_136 (SPAdes) (version 2) | ecosystem: Environmental > Aquatic > Marine > Oceanic | place: Arctic Ocean... | reverse complement strand
GGTTCTTATCATAGATAAAGGTCGACAAAGGTTGCCCCTCAGCAACCTTCATGGAGGCTCCGAACATGGTCAGCATGATGGGAAGTTGTCCATTCTGCTTATCCCCTACTATGGAAGGGGACTCTATCTGCTATAGTTGCGGTAGGGTAATCAGTGGTGCTTCTGGGATGGGTGGCCGTGAGAAGGGTGAATTCCAACGTTCTTCTTCACGTGGTGCGAAAAAGGGTATGGCTCCGAGACAAGCTGCGAAACCGATGCGACGCCGACGTGGAAAGAAAAAGTCGCGTGTCTACCAACTCGCAATGCTCGGCGTAGTGGCTTTCGTATTCCTTTCGCCTGATGCCAAGCAATATGCTTTGGCGCAATGGGCTGAAATTCAAGAATTAGCTGCTGATATGGTAATGCCTGGTTATGAATATCCACATGAAACAGAATATACATTGGTCCGGACTGTATCTTACTGGAATAATGATACTCAAACTGCCGGTGTTGTAGAGAGTATACCACTCCCACCAGAGGTTTATAATTTCGAACATGGCAATGGATTTGCCTATGCTGATGTAACCAAATCTCCCGGTAAAATTCCGATTCAGCATATCATTTCCATCAAGGTATTAGTCGATGGTGAAACCATTAATGTCGAAACAAGTGGTGTTAAGAATCGTGCAGCGGCTGAGACTACACAAAAAGGTACCGATGTATGGTGGCCTGAGACCAGAAAAAGTGAGAGTTCTGTAGATTATTGCTACCATGGACCTTGTATCAAAGTCGCTAGTCATCTCGAATCTGGCCTCCAGGCTACTGAAACCTGCAAACGCTCAGATATGGCTACACGATTATTGGTCGATACTACCTGTCACCGACGAGTAGATGTCGTCATAAAATTGAAGTCAACTAGTTTTTCTTGGTGGAATTCAGTACAGGTAGATAGCCGAATCGATGGGAAATCAGAGGGAATAAATATCGAAAGATCTGGTTCTTTTTCCGAAATCGCTAATCGTGAACAAGGGATTAGATCTAGCACTTTTTCTTTGAGTAAGACATGGTATAATCGCGCATCTAGTGGCTCCGCAAATTGGGCAATCGATGGTACAAACACCGCACCATCGGTAATTCGAGCAGCGACCGAAATAGATGCATCCTTGCCCGCAAACATGAAAGGTAATGTCTACGCATTTGCACGAGCTGCCTTTGATTATATGGCTGACCCGAGTGCAGATTCTTTTGTTAGATATCCTAACGCACAGGAGTTATACGAGATGGCAGTCAGTTCAAATTTCGGCGAACCACCACGCAATGGTGATGATTGTCTCGCTCAAGGTGTTGGCGATTGTGACGAACAATCCAATGCATACATGAGTATTATGCGAGTGAAGAATGTCCCGACTTGGTATGTCTTCGGAGCCCTTACTGCCGCTGATTATGGTCGCTGGGAAGGTCACGGATGGGCATATATTATGATGCCACTTTCAGACAAATATTGTGAAGAGGTTGGAATCTCGCTAAGTTCATGTTATATTGAAGCACCTGTGGATGTAGTGAATAAGAAATGGCTTATTCAAACACCGACTGCTTACATTAATTGGATTGAGCAAGCGGATCAATCCGGCGAAAAAATATATGGCTATTACCATGGAACCAAGTATGATAATTCCTACAATGGCAAAATTACGAGAGAACCAAGGATGTATTATACCCAAGGAGAACCAGTAATCACTGGTGGGAATTGGGAGAATAAATACTCCGTAGAGGACTTTGGAGGCTAAAAATGAGAATCATTATCGGAGGTGCCGGTAGAGTCGGTACCGAATTGGCACAGGCTCTGCGTAATGAGTCAAAGGACGTGGTTCTAATGGATCACGATGCACGCGCTGTAAAGAGTGCCCAGGGACTCGATGTTCTGGTAATCCAAGGGGATGTAACACATCGATCGAAATTTATTGAAGCGGGTATAGAAGATGCTCAGGTATACATTGCTGCGACTCAATCAGATGAGAGAAATCTACTATCATGTGCACTAGCAAAACATGCACATGCTAGAGCAACCAATGGCAGCGGAAGTAAACTTACCACTATCTGTCGTCTACATGACCCAAAATTAGTAGCAGAGTCCTTGAATGGCGATTTGAAAGAATGGACTACGGTAGATTTCGTAATCAATCCAATAGATGGTGCGATAGACCGCTTGATGTCTGGTCTGCGATCGTCGTCATTTGAACAGGTTATTCCTTTTGGTTCAGAGGCTTTTATCCTCGAATTAGATGTCACTGCTGATGCTGGTGATGTCACCTTCTCTACCTTGAGAGAATCAGCTAAAAGAATCGAAGGAGAGCTGCCATTGATTGTCGGCTTGAAGCGTCAGTCAGAGCCAGGAAGGATTCCGAATGAAGACGAGAAAATCTTACCACATGATAGAGTTGCAGTTGCGACAACTGGTGAAGCATCTTTCAGTAGAATTCTAAGAATATTTGGTCACGAGGTAGTTGACTTTCCTGTAGCCCCAAGAGTAGCAATATTTGGAGCTGGTAAAGTTGGGATTAGAATTGCAGAGAAAATCTTGGAAATGGGCGGTAGTGTGACTATTGTCGAAAGAGACCTGCAAAAAGCAAACTCTCTCGCAGGAACCAATATTGCAAGTAATTCCAGTTTGGAAATAATTCACGGAGACCATCTCGACAAAGGTTTGCTCTCCGAAATTGAAATATCTTCACATGACATTGCAATCGCAGCACTTGACAATGATAACGAATCTATTGCTGCTGCTCTTCTAGCCAGTGATCTTGGAGTAGAGAGAACTGGTTTAATTCTAACATCTGCTGATTTGGTCAATGTTGTAAGGAGAATGGGAATTACCTTTGCTGTCGATAAGAACCGTATTGCTGTCGATGGAATGTTAGCTAAAGTACACACAGAGTTACCAGGACCATATGCAGTACTTTCCTCGATATCAGACGTAGTCGGTATTTGTTTACCCGTTGGTGAAAAGGTGAAGTTTGTCGGTAAGGCGCTAGCAGATTGTGACCTTCCTGAATGGTGTAAAGTTGCATTTATTCAGCGGAAAACCGCAAATGGGCTTGAGACTCTGCGCCCATCCCCATCCAAAACCATTCAATTAGGTGACCGAATGACGATTTTCCTACCCCCTGACCGGGTTAGTGATTTAGAAAAACGCTTCAAGGTGTGAAAAATGCGTAAAGACGTACTTGCCCTGATTGTGGGCTGGACTATGATTGCCCTAATCGCGCCATTGGTACTATGCTTCATAGTCACCTGGGCGATGGATGGTTTTGCCATGGCTGCTCAATCATTTTTGATTCCTACGATTTTGAGTGGGATGATTGGAATACTCCTACTCGGATATTTTGTACGAACCGATACCAGTGAAAGATTGCGTGATAGAGAGGCTTTTGCAGCAGTTGCTCTGGCTTGGCCGTTTGCAGTATTAATCGGTGGTTTGCCCTTTTGGCTCAGCGGGGTATTCCATGGGCCTTTTACAGATTCCAGTATGATAGATATCACACGAGGAGCGATAAATAGTTGGTTTGAGTCAATGAGTGGTTTTACCACTACAGGGGCCACTGTAATCGACTATTCGATGAGTCCCAATTGTATCGCCGGAGTGACCGTTGACTGTATCAATTCCCAACCGAAAGGGGTTTTACTTTGGCGCTCGATGACCCAGTGGTTAGGTGGGATGGGTATCATAATGCTAGGTATGCTCATGCTATCACGTATTCTTGGCGGTGGGATGGCATTGGCTAGAGCCGAATTAACCGGTCCTTCACTTTCACGACTAAGGCCAAGGGTTCAACAAACGGCACTTGCCTTATGGAGCATTTACTTTGTACTGACCTTATTGGAGATCATTTTATTGTGGTCGATCGGTGGCCTCTCGGTATTTGATGCCATCAACCATGGCTTGACCACAATGCCATCCGGCGGTTTTTCCACCCATGATGCAAGTATAGGGTTCTATGATTCTGCGATAGTCGAGACTATTATCATAGTTTTCATGCTCTTGGCAGGTATCAATTTCACCTTGATCTGGTTTGCTTGGGAAGGACAGTGGAAGAAATCTTTCCGCGATGAAGAAGGGCGATTATTTATTGGGATGATAACAGTGATTACACTATTCATCACCATTGTATTATATGCCTCAGATAACTCAGAAAGCGGCTTTAGGGATGCGCTTTTTACTGTGGTTGCAATAGCTAGTTCAACCGGCTATGTGATCACTGATTATGGCATTTGGCCGGTTATTGCCCATGTATTGATTATCCTATTAATGATAGTAGGAGGATGCGCAGGATCGACTGCTGGTGGCCTCAAAGTACTGCGAATAAATCTCGCATTCAAAGTAGCAACCCGTGAAATTGGTCGCATAACCCAACCGCGAAAGGTTCAGCGCATCAGGATGAATGGCGAGGTTGTGCAACGGGAACGTTTAGGAATGATTATCGGTATGCTATTCGTGTGGATAATGCTGTTTTCTCTAGCATGTCTCGCTCTAGCATTTTTCATGCAGGATTCAGATTTTGAGACAATTTTCTCTGTCGTCGCCTCATCATTAGGCAATACCGGACCGGCATTAGGGTCTTATGGTCCCAGTACCACCTGGGCTGAAATGAATTCTGGAGCGTTGATTACCACTTCAGCATTAATGTGGTTTGGCCGTCTTGAATTGTTGACTGCATTATTATTGCTCCATCCCGACACCTGGAAGAGAGAAAAGAGAGATGCTCCCGATCGTACTTCAATTAAGCTGTTTAAGAATATATTCTCAAAGCGTTAATTCAAAATAGGGTTTTTTGGTCACTATCAACGGTGTTTTCCTCTTCAAGAGGAGGCGCGTTTTCGATTGATTCCTCAACTGGCATCTCTGCTTTTTTATTCATTTTGAGTAAGTACCTTTCCATCAATTCCTTGGTCGACCTATGAGTGGTATTCAATCCCGAGAGTGAAGCATGCTCCTCTGGACTAAGACCTAAAGCCAAAGAGAGTGAGAAATCGTCACCATCACCATTTTGAACTGCCAATAATGGGGGTAATATCTCCTCTATTACCGCACTTCTTGAACAACCACAGGTATCTGCGAGACGTTCGATTATCGAACTACGTACAGACGCTCCACTATAACGTAAAAAATCAGGATATGAGCAGTATATACGACCTTCTTGCCCAGCATTAGAGGTTACACTTGCTGCTAGAGATGCTAATTGTGAGCCCCAATACCAGGACCGTTGTGCTGTATTTGTGAACCGGGAAGCAAGAAGGGTATCAGCAACAGTCAGCGCCTTAGAAGCCCTGCTTATAGAAGAACTATCAGTCATTACAGCAGCGTTATTCCATGAAACCCAAGCGACGAGATCATCTGGACTCTTGTCTAGTGTCCGAGCAATACTACTGGCTTTCTCGGCAGTCCTCGCCATGTAGAGTTCTTGTAAGCCACTGAATACCTCTAATGATGTGTCACGTTGACCCAGTTGGTAATGGGCCAGAACATCCTTTTTACAAATATGAGTTTCTGCAATAGTTGAAATCACTTGCAAATCACGCACCAAGGCTCTGAGGTCACCAGGGTTTCTCTCGACCAATTCGTCCAATGCATCACCATCGACGGTATAATTCTCACTTGCAAGAATCTTTTTAGCAACCCTTCGTAAACCATCTTTACCGACTCTGGTGAATCTGATAGCGATAAGATGACGCATAAATCGATCACGTGTAGATCGCCATGAACTACCACGGCCCCACAAGCCCATTTCCTCATTACAAGCTAGAAAGACCGGTTGTTTGGTCTCGGTTAGTAGACGCAGTAACTCGGCCTTACCGCCACTATCTCCACTTACAGCTTTTGCAGTTTCATCTCTACTGAGGTTTTTCTTCAACCTTTCTTCCGAAAGTTCACGCAGTCCTCCTGTTAGATGGTCTACTTCATCGAGGAGAATTAATGTTCTTCTATTTGAATCACTGCTCATGAATAAAGACCGGTGGGTCGATGCATTGGTCGCAGCCTTTCTTATCGCCACAGCATTTCTAGCATCCGAGGCGTTCAATTCTATGACGTCCCAACCCATGTCGTTAGCAACCGCTCTGGCGATTGTTGTCTTACCGACACCCGGGGGACCGACCAATAGTAGTCCAGGCTTTTTTGGTCGCCCATGTTGCCATTGTTCCAACCAATTACGGATGATTTTGCGATTAGACTCGTTACCCTCGAGCTGACGCTCGGTCTCAGGTCGGTAACGCTCGGTCCAATCACTGAGGTTCACACCACTCTCGTATGGCCAGCACTCCAAGAACCTTGGTGCTAATCAACTGGTAAGATCTGAGATGTTAATACGGGTTTGACTACCATCATCACGTTGTCGAAGAGTGACTGTCCCATCTTCTACCGATTGATGGTCGACGGTTATACAAATCGGCACACCAATCTCATCAGCCCGTGCGTATCTACGACCTATTGATCCACTCCCATCAAGAATTGACACCACATTCGCTTCTGCGCACAACCTTTGATGAATTTTCAATGCTAATTCACCCATGCCATCTTTTTCGAAGAGTGGTAACACACAATAATCGACAGGAGCAACCGCAGCCTTGAATCTCAACATCGAATATTCTTCTCCATCCTTTCCAGTATCGTTAAACGCATGGTCTAAAATATGCCAGATAATTCGATCGATACCAAAGGCTGGTTCGATAACATGAGGGATATACCACTCACCTGCGATGGATTCAGTTCTCTGTACACGTTTCACATGCTCCTGCGAAACCTTGACCATTCGTTCATCGATTGCTACTTCAAGTGGAAATGATACATCAGCAGGCAACTTCTCCAAGGCGATTTTGATACTACCTGCGTCGCCACGGAATACTGGTCCAGCGACTGCACCATCTATTGTCCAACCATCGACCTGCTCAATCCTCGGTTCTGAAAAGCCACGCCAAGCTCTAAGGCGTTGACCTGTTGCATTTTCATGTGCTTCTAAGTCGTAACAACCACGATGAGCGATACCAACACATTCTACCCAGCCATATGAACCGTATACTTCAGCATCCCAACAGTCTCGAGCATAATGCGCCATCTCATCCGCCTCATGTTGCCTGAAACGAATCAGATTCGCATCAATACCAACCTCGACCAAAAAAGTCATTGTTTTAGACATGAAATCTGCAACGGTTGTATGGCGAATCATACCTTGCTTAAGTGCTGCAGAGAAAGTTAAACTCTCTTCTCCCTTACCATCTGCAATTAAATTAACTGGTTCTGACCAGCCATCTATTTCCTCTGACAATGGTGCTTCGGGATCAATAAAGTATTCTAGTTCAGCCATATTGAATTCGCGTAATCTAATCATACCTTGGCGAGGTGCGATTTCATTACGGTAGCCCTTACCAACCTGCAATGCACCAAATGGTAACCTCTCTCTAAAATGGCGATAAATGGATGGGAAGGAAGTAAACATACCTTGTGCGGTTTCTGGCCGCAAAAACCCGGCCTTAGCACTCTTACCACTGCCGATAGCGGTATTAAACATCAAATTCTGAAGTTCTACTGAACTCCAATCACTTTGCCCACATGAAGGACAGGCCGGTTGTGACCTCTCAAGTAAATCCTGTAATTCCTCCATTGAGAGGGCATCGGGGTTCGGGTGGAAATCTTCCAAGATAAGATCTGCACGGCTAGCTTCCTCACAGGAATTGCAAGTGGTCATCGAATCACTAAATTCACCGACATGCCCACTGGCTTCAAGCACTTGAAATGGAGTCACAGTGGGACAGGAGAGTTCAACGATATTGCCGTTTTTCAACCAATGGCTGACCCAGTGCTGAATTACTCTACGATGTAATCTTCCGCCGACTGGGCCAAAGTCATAGAAACCCTTAGCACCGCCGTGGATTTCAAATGCTGGCAAGATAATTCCACGCCGTCGTAGGATACTGACCAAACTTCCAAGGCGCTGCTCCGAGAACTCGACCATGCGCTTTGGGCGAGGTAGTCATACAATAGTCAAACCCTTATCTCGGCGCGGAATAGTCCAGATTCAGCCGAACTTTATTGTAGCCATAAATCGAAGGATTGAATAACTCGTCTCACTCGCTCTCCCTCTACCGTAATAGGGGGGATAAAATGCCTGTAATTGAGTATCTTGATAATCCAGTGAGTAAAGAGGAGCTGTTAGAGTCTCTCTGTGGCCCTGTTCGCAATTGGTTTACAGCCAAATTCCCTGATTTTACTGATCCTCAGAAATTAGCGATTCCAACTATAATAAATGGCGGTAATCTGCTTCTATGCTCTCCAACTGGTTCTGGTAAAACTCTGACTGCCTTTTTGACTATCATTGATAAATTAACTCGCTTGGCTTTGGATAACAATCTGAAGAATCAGGTCTACTGCATATACATCTCACCGATTAAAGCTCTAGCAAATGATATTCAAAGAAACCTCATTGGTCCACTGACCGAAATTAAACAAAAGTATCTCCCAGATCGTGCACAAGAGATACGGGTTGGGCTTAGGACCGGTGACACCTCGCAATCAGACCGGCAAAAGATGCTGCGTAAGCCCCCACACATTCTAATCACGACTCCTGAAAGCATGGCTATTGCAATCTCCTCAAAGAGATTCCAACCAATTATTGCAGAGGTAGAATGGCTGATAATTGATGAAATGCATGCATTGGTACCTACGAAAAGGGGTGTTCATCTGTCATTGACCATGGCTTTTTTGGACACTCATTTATTGAATCCAGTACAAAGAATCGGTATTTCTGCAACGATGGAACCATTGAATATGGTTGCAGAATATCTTGTACCTAGCAATGATGATACCGTAACTGTCTACATAGCCAAAGTCAGTGGTGCAAGAGAACTTGATCTCGACATAATTCTACCAAATGCGCGTTTTAACGACATGAGCGTGATGAAAATCCTCGAAGGGAATATCGAGATGATCGCTGATTTTATTACCGCTCACAATACTACATTGGTATTCGCTAATACCAGGAAGATGACTGAAACTATAGTTCAGAAATTGCGCCCCCATCTCGGTGAAAAAATCGCTGGTCACCACGGCTCGATGGATAAACGCATTCGTCTGGATGTAGAGAAGCGTTTGAAGATGGGTGAATTACGTGCCTGTGTCACCTCTTCGTCTTTGGAGATGGGTATTGATATCGGTTCAGTCGATTTGGTTTTACAAATTGGTAGCCCCGGAGACATAGCCACTGCCTTGCAAAGAATTGGACGTGCAGGGCACCATGTAGGTGGAGTTCCAAGAGCTCGCTTCCTTCCAACAAGTGTCGATGATCTGCTAGAACTAGCGGCTTTACAGTCCGCTATTCAAGCAGGAGAAATGGATGAATTACACTTCCCAACCAATAGTCTCGATGTATTGGCCCAATTCTTGATAGGATTGGTTATCATCAATGAGTTAGATATTGATGAGGCTTTTGAAATCGTAACCTCCTCATGGTCATTTCGAGCATTCCCCTATGATGATTTTATCGAGGTATTGGATATGCTCGAGGACGAGCGAAGAATCTGGATCGATTGGGAGGAGAACCTCTATGGAAAGCGTGGTTATTCACGCATGATATACTATACAAACATCGGTACTATTGCTCCTGACAACTCATATCTTGTATTCAATGCTGAAGGTGCAGTCTTAGGTAAATTATCGTCGTCTTTCGTTTCAAATCTGCGTGGTGGAGATGTTATTCTTCTTGGTGGTTCAACCTATAGAGTGGTCAACATACAAGGAACAAGAGTCAATGTCACCTCGGTCACTGGTTACCGACCAACCGTTCCATCTTGGGCTGGTGAAGCACGTTCACGCTCGAAAGAATTGTCGAGTGCTCTACTCGATCTATTAGAGAATTGTCTGGTAACCTTACGTCGCCAACAAGATCCACGGAAAATTTTGCGTGAGGTATACGGCCTATCGGCAGAAGTTGCAAACTCGATGTCGAGACATCTCGAGGAGCATTGTATTGATTCATTTCAAGTTCCAGACCATGATAAAATCTTGGTCGAGCAAATCGTATCAGGTGGAATGCCCACATATCTGATAACCTCTTGTCGTGGCCGTGCATTCAATACCGCCCTGGGATATTTAATGGCAGGAATTGCTGAAGACAATGGCATCTCAGTTCTGGAATTATCTTTCGATGAGAATGGTCTACTGTTCAAAACTAGTGGAGAGGTCGGTCCTTCTATGATGTATGAGGCTTTCAAAACAGGAAATCACATGGAAATCCTAGAACGATACGTAGTTAGCACTCAGATCTTTGCTAAGCGTTTCAGAGAAGTTGCCGGTCGCTCATTAATCATACCCAAGCGTATCGGGGCAGAGGAAGTTAGTCCACAGCACTTCCAGCAAAAGGCCGATGCATTGTTACAAAAACACAGAAACCTCGAAGATAGCTTATTGATGCGAGAAGCGAAGCAAGAAATTTTCAATGGAGATATTGACTTAGCAGGTTTGCTGGATTTCTTAGAGCGATCGAAACAATCAGATGTACGCTTAGTCCATTCAAAAGTGCAGATGCCATCGAAACTGGGTATGAGTCTCTACATGAGTTCCTTCGAAGATTTACTCTCTATGCGAACTCGAGCATTCCTAATCAAGGATATCGATCCCGAAGTATTGAAGCGCTTACTTGGGACAAGGAGTCTTGCAACTGAATTAAACGATGAGGAGTTGGCTCAATATTTCAATGAAAAGGTACCTATCCCTTCCGATGCAAATTCCTTGCTCAATCTAATGGCAAAAGGTGGAGGATTAAATCGAGATTGGGATAACCCACTCTATGCTAATCGATTGGAAGGTATTTCACACGATGTCATCAAAGGATGGGTCGAGGAATTAGTCAACAATAATAGTATCACGAAACTAAGAGGTACTGGCATGGAGGAACTCGATGGCAAGTGGTTCTCATCGTATATGGCTGAAGTTCATGGAACTCTAGGTTGCCTTGCAATGCATGGTGGAAAGGATGCCAAAGATTTACGAGATCTTTACACTAGAGGTTTAGAATTCGAATTGGCTGTTGAATTTGATGGCATGATTCCTACTAAATGGGAGAAGATAGCGATTATCGACCCACACGAGTCATTGCGGGTTAAAATTATTGAAATGCTGGGTAGTGAAGGTCCACAAACAGGAGATGTGTTGATCGATAGATTACCATTCCCAAAATCACAAATCGACAAAATACTGCATGAATTGGAGGTTAGGAATGTCATCTCTGTCGGGTTCTTTAGCCAAACCGAAGATGCCGAGTATATTCTTCGAATCGACGAACACCGAATCACAGGCGGAACTGAAGAGGTTGTCGAATATCGCTGGGTTCAAAACTTGGTCATGGACAAGTCATTCAAGATATACCCCGATGCATTCACTGCCTTTGACGAGCACGTCCTATTCCAAAAGCAACAAGAATTACTTTACCGTGTCGCAGATTTCCGCTTCTCTGATTGGAAAGATTTGCAACTTGACAGTGACATGTTGATGGGAAGATTATTGCATAATAGAATCGGATATTGCACCAAGAAAAACCTGCCTATGCTATTGGGAATGAAACCTGAACCATGGCTTGGCGAGATGGAAAAGATGATTCTTGAGAAAATACCCGCCGATGATAATCTAACTCGACAAGAGGTAATGGCTGACTTCCCAAAGGGCGATGATTACACCTCCTTACAGCGTGACTTGAAGAATGCACTTTCTAATCTTGAACGACAAATGTGCGTGGTGAAGCAATTCGAGGATGTAGTTGGTCGACGACGAAGATTAAGCCTATTCCATCGCGTCATAGATAATTACACTGCGATGGATTTTGGTGATTCGTTAGTCGAAGTCATCCGGAGAATCGGACCAATTCGAGCCTTTACATTACGATATTTGGTTTCGCGAAGTGTCGAGGATTTGGCCATGACTCTAGCCGAGATGGAGCGTGCTGGACGAATTACCAAAGTGATGGCATTGGTACCAGAACCCGAAGCATTCTATGTCGTGCCAGAGGAAGTCACTCTACTCAACCATCCAAGACGTGAAGACCGGACAATGCGTATTCTGACCCAATCCGACCCCTATGTGTCGCGCTTTATTTGGGAGGTGCGTTCTACTTTGGATCGCGGTTGGTATCTTCCAGTATTCAAGGGAGTTGACCCTATTGGCAAGGTATTGATGTTCAAGGTTAACGATTATCTTGAGATAAAAGACATCCACATACCTTATGCCTATCTTGATGAATTCTGCCAATCCTTTGAAAAATTATTGGATAATCACGCCGATCAATTGGTCGATGTATCTGTTCTCTCTAATTTTAATGGTGAACCTGTTTCCTCTCTCGATGAGGAAACATTGGATGCTCTAAAGCGAATTGGCTTCAAGACAGCAGGAGAGAGGATGATTCGTGGAGGCATCGTAGACCCGCAGCCACGAGAAATTGCTGAACGTGCATTATTCCATCGTCATCATTTGCATCAAGAAACACGATTGGAAAACGAGATTCGAGCACTCGATAAAATTGATGAAATTCGGGATGATTTCGCGTTGCGTGGAAGAACTGAATTATTCAGAGTTGGACTGAAGAATATGGCTAGCGCTCATCGCTTGCACCAAGGGATTAACCTCAGAGGACATCAGGTCTGGGCTTCACATGACCACTTTGCTAAATTACTGGCTATTAGAGGACAAGAACCGCCTGAAGAGTTGCTTGATATTATTGATTATTTCACTGGTAATTCCGACCCGAATATATTCATGGAGCGCCATGCTATGAAAAGAGCCGAATTTAGAAAATTGATTCAACCACTGATTCGTAGTGGCCACATAGTCCAGGATTATCGTGCTGGATTTAGGGCGGTCCATATGGATGCATCAGCAGATCCTGTTGTATTAAGAAAGGAGTTCTTGCGCAATTTAGTGTCGGAATATCCAGTAATTACCCTTAAACAATTTATCAAATTAGCCGGCACTCCTTTCAAACCTGAGGAACTCAAGGCAGTTCTAACAGATTTCGAGCAAGATGGTACCTTGATCAAAGGGTTCCTAATCCAAGATTTGCACGAAGTATGTTGGGGACGAAAGAATCTACTTAACGATGCCAAGGGAGTTAGCCCAATTCGTGATTTCGTCCTTCCGCCTTCCGACCCTATCGCTCCATATTTCTCTGATGTATTAAAGCAGAAATTTGGCTTCGGTTCAGCCTATCTAGTATTCAGAAATGCAGAACCAATCGCTGCCTTCAAAGCCAATACCCGCAATAAAACCATCGAGATTACAGATTACGAGGGTAGTGACAAGGGTTGGCGTGTTGTCAAAGAGTTTGCATGGGAACATCAAATGCCACTGAAAAGCGATATAAGAATTGCTGGAAAGAAGCTCAAATGAAGATAATTTCGACTTGTCAGGGAGTGGGCAGGTTCAAAACTATCCACCATGCCCTTAGGGCATGACAAATAATCGCAAAAGGCAAAGTTTTCTCGCATTGCTAATATTGCTGATGGTTGGCTTTGGTCCTATGACTATGTCTACAAGTGCTGAAAATAGCACTGGAATAGAAATTATTGAGACCGTGATTAACCCTGCCAATAACAATACTTATCATTTACTTTCAGCCTCTTCATGGAGTGATGCAGCAGAAGCAGCTAGAGGTCTTGATGGCTTCTTGGTCACCGTTGACAATGCTGCAGAGAACCAATGGTTGTTCGACACTTTCGCCGCCACTGAAAACGCAACACGTCACATCTGGATTGGTCTTTCGGACTACAATACCGAAGGAGATTTCCGCTGGCACGATGGCACACCATTCACCTATCGTAATTGGGGAGAGGGACAACCAGTTCAGGGTAGTGATGAAGATTATGTCCATATCACCGGCACTAACATGGGTGATATCTTGGAGAACTCCTGGAATGACTTAGAAGATGACCCACAATACTTCCCAGTCTTTGGAGTTGTAGAAGTTGGACCTGGCGCTGATTTTGCATTGCGTTTTGATGGTGAGGATGACTATGTGGAAATAGAAATAAATTACGATTCCGAGTTCGAGTTCAATACGAATGAGGGTATAGTCATCGAGGCAATGATCAAACCTTTTGAATTGGAAGGAAAGCAATTCATCACCATGAAAGGTGATTATGGCTGGGGTCTATACCTCGATGGCGATAAACTCGCTTATGCCAGTGAATATAGCCTCTCAAAACACCCACAATCTAATTTGACGATTCCGAGTGATACTTGGGTCAAAGTTAGAGTAGACATATATCCGGGTAACGCAGGTGGTAAATTCTTCATCGATGATGAATTTGCAGGTAATATCTCCGCCGAAGATGCAAAGATTCCAGCTGGAGATTTCGGCTCAAATAACTGCTATGAGAACAATGATACTTGTGACGAGTTGTACATCGGAAGAATGGGTGCTGCCTGTGATTGTAACCATTTTGCTGGCATGATAGATGATGTCGCCATTTCACCTTACTCTTCATATGGCAATGGCGAAGAGGCTGCGGAAGTTTTCTGGAATAAATTTAGCAATTGGACCTTTAACGAAGGCGAGGGTACTTCTACTTTTGATGAGAATAGTCGAGAGGGAATCATTAACGGCGCCGCTTGGGTTATGCCAGATGGCGGAATTGTCGCTCAAGCTGTGAAACTGGAGAATGATGAATTCCTTGATCTACCGGATATTTCCAAAAATAAGACATTGTTATTCTATCTTGAAATACCGGACAATACACTTTCCCTTACTCTACAATCGTGGACAGGCGGATGGGGACAAGGAGGAGGAGGTTTCGAATCTCAAGGAGTAGAAATCTACGTCGCAAATGGCTACATCCCATCACCATGGGAGCACGATAAGCACATTCAATCTGAGTGGTTCTATCTATCGGAGCAATGGTCGATGCCAGACAATGGAACTTGGTGGATTGTGCTAACATCAGAATCGGACATCCCCGAAATAACAATCGGTGCATCATGGCAAGAAGCCGCGGTTCCCCCACCACTAGAAGAGATGACTGAATTAAATGACGGAGTGGCTGTAACAGGTTTAAAATCCATAAATAATGGTAATAGTGCTGAAAATGTGCAATATTTCTATGTCGACTTGAAAGATAATCTTTCGGAATTACAGGTTAAAACATTTGGAGGAAGGGGCAATGCTGACTTGTATATTCAGAAAGATTACATCCCTTCAACAAGTCAAATCGGAATCAATGATGATTTTATTGACATAGGGATTACAGAGGAAATTAGTCAAGATGCTTCTTCAACTAAAACCCTAGATCAATCGACTAACCCCGGTCCAGAGGAATCTGTACATCTCTTTGCTGCGGAACCTGGCATTTACTATATTGTGGTTCAAGGATATGGCCGTTTCAGTGAAGTAAGTATCCAAGCAGATTTCACCTATGCTCCAACAAATGTTGATCCTGAGGATGCAATTGAATTAACCGATGGTATTGAACATGGACCGATGACAGGCTATTCCGGCTTAGAACAGCACTTTTACATCGAAGTTACCACGGGGGTAGAGCGATTGGAAGTCGACCTAGCCAAGGGCTTTGGTGAAGCAACAATATACATGCGTCATGAATTAGTTCCTACTCAATTAACCTTTGACCATGCATCTGCAGCTCCTGACTCGAATGATAAAATTGGTTTTAACAACCCAACCCCAGGCCGCTGGAATATCATGATAACATCTCAAAAGGTATTTTCAAACGTATTCATTACAGCCTCTTTTGAGGATTTATATGTGTGGGAATACGATGGTTTACCATTGGAATTATATTCTGACGATGAAATGCAAGGTCTTGAAGCCCCTGCCGGAGAAGAATTGTTATTCTATGTGACATTAGTTGAACCTGGTAATCAATTGAGCATCAAAACATTTGCAGGTCAAGGGTCTCTACTCATCACCGTCGAAGGTGAGCGAAGACAATTCGTTTTTGACGATGAAGGCATGGGTGGTGGCCCAGGTCGACAAAATACCCAGGGTCAAGAAATAATGGAAGTAAGTGAAGGCGATGGAACTGGACAATCCGTAGAAATATTCCTACCTGCAGCAGGAAGGTTCGATATCACTGTCACAGCTATAGATGATTTTAGTGGCGTGTCAATTATCGCTTCTTGGCAAGAAGAAGGCGGGTTAGTCGAACCGGAACCGAAGGAGGATGAACCGACTTCAATCCTAACCTGTCAACAAATATCTGAGCAGGTCTTTACTGTTAGTGACAAAGACGAAAACGGTCTACTTGACGTAAATGAAGCTTGGCAAGACGATATCGACGAAGATATATTTGTCAGAGTAGATCTTAATGATGATGGCATGGTCAGTTTACAAGAATTAAAGCAAGAAGTTTGTTCTTGTAGCAATGAAATAACACTGGTCTTTGAGCAATATGGTGCTGATGAAGTTGGCATCGAGGCCCTTTCTGCCTTGTCTTGGAGCAATGAATTCAACCTTTTGGTTATTGACCGTGATGCCAATACCAAAATCTCCGATGCTGAAGTAAGTCGTGAATCACTAGCTTGTACAACAACTTACAGTGCCTTTGACCGTGATGGAGATGGCACACCAGATGATGAAGATGCATTCCCAGATGATGGTACTGAGCAAAAGGATAGCGATGGGGACGGTGTTGGTGACAATTCCGATATAATTGCTAGCGTCCCAAACGATCTTGTCTACGCTGGTGGTGGAATAATTGGACTAATCTTGATAGTGTTCCTTGCAATAATGCTATTTTCGATGCGCAGTCAGAAGAATAGTGAGGATGAAGCGTGGAGTGACACTACTTCTTTCGACTCGATGACAGATGTGATGCTAGGAATGGATGAACCTAATCTAATGTCACCATCTGAGGATATCAAAAATCAATCTTCTGAATCTGAGATGGCAATGATGCCAATCGATGTTGGTAATCTCAGCCAACCGATTCCAGCTGCCTCTATCGACCTAAACCTAAACGATCTATTCGATGGTGATGAAGCTGTTGAAAAGCCTCCTGCAAACCTGATGGGAATGCTTGGAGACGATGGTAATGAATCGATTGAATGGCCTAGTGGTAGTGGTCAGACTTGGAGCAGATCATCACCAGATGATTCTTGGTCTTGAATCTCAGGAAGTCCCGCATCAACACCAAGTGGTGACATGAGAACCAATACGTTGCGATGAAGTGTTGGCAATAATTCAAAGAGTATTATCGCCATCAAGAACATGGCTGCCAAGGATGCTACTCTAGCCGCATATAGATGACCGAAGTCAAACATGGATAAGCCCAGCCAATTCCAACCTTCATAGGTATGATGTAACCAAATCAAACCAGCGTTGCGGAATAGGTTGAGGATGTGAATAACTGGCAACGTTATGATTAATGCACGGATTCTCTTACGTACATCGATATCCAAAACAACGGTTGCTCCTACGAAAATAATCATCGATTGAATCGCGGTGCAGGCAAGAACAAAATTGATTCCGAGTGCTGAACCATCTGCCATCAATAACTCGGTATGGAATGGATGCTCTGCCATGGGCTGGGCGATAAACCACTTATTCCCAGTCCATTCAGCCCATGGTATTGAACCAGTTGTCGTATTTACCATGGTCTCTCCCATAGTGATTCCATCTAAACCAGCAAAAGATAGAAACAGGCCTGATTGCCAAGCGACAAACCAAATCGCCAAGACATTCAACCATGGAACATGTGCTATCAGCATGTAGGGGAAACCCGCATAGAAAATAGCACCACGGAACCAATGCAGTGCTTCAGATTCCTCTTTTCGAACACTCTTTTTCTCCCAAATCGAAATACCGATAGCAGCCGGAAGACATGCAGCTGACATGATAGTAAGTACCATATCTGATTTTTCGATATATGTGCTGGTATCGTTGAAGAAAAAGAAACCCGTCAATATCCAACCTAAAGGCGAGAAGCGCTGCATAAATGCGCTACGCGAATGCCAGGTCACACCAAGTATGAGCATACCAAGCGCGCCGAGCAATGTTGCGAGTGACCTGTCGACGAACACGATGTTTCGATTATGGCCTCTGTAATCAGCCTTCGCCTGAATAGACAAGTACTTCTTGCATTGCCCACCGTTTATGGACGCGGCGATTTGTGATCAGGTCCCTTGCCCAATGCCTGTGGAATGGAATGGTGCAATCGCATTTCTCGACCGTGATGGTGTCCTAAATCTCGGTAAGGCTGGATATATCAATTCACCAGAAGAATTAATCTTGTTAGATGGGTGTGCTGAATCAATATCGGCTTTACGTCACGCAGGATATAGAATTGCTGTAGTTACTAATCAATCAGCGATATCCAAGGGGATGTGGGGTGAATCAAATCTTAAGCGGATTCATTCGACTCTACGTTCGATGTTATTGGCAATAGATGAAGATGCTCACCTCGACATAATCATGACCTGCCCGCATTCTTATGGCGAGGGTTGCAATTGTCGCAAACCGCATCCTGGAATGCTAATCCAAGCTTCACAGATTCTTCGCAATAGTTCACATTCGAGTTTCGATTGGTGGGGTACTAAGCCACAACCAATCAATCCATTGGATCTGATGGTAGGAGATAGAGGAACTGATATGGGTGCAGGTTGGGCAATCGGCGCAAGACTGTTCAAGGTGGACGCACACACTGGCCTGTCCGAGGTTATCGAACGTATCATCACGGGCGAGGACGGAGATGAATTCAAACCGGTGAATTGAATGTGGTTAGGACTGGATGACACCGATCACTTAGAAGGTGGTTGTACTACTCTAGAGTTTCATAAATTGCTTGAGTCTTTACCCTGTTCTTATTCTGAGCCAAGGCTAGTCAGGCTATGGCCATTTGCAGCTCAGCGTACGCGCGGAAATGCTGCTTTGGCGGTGGAAATCGGCTGTGATGAGGAGATTATAGACTTCTTGGATGATTATTGGCAGAGGGTAATATTACCCTTACGTGGAGCGGTTTCAT
>Ga0209709_10001859_pt1 | contig 18997 bp, 24 predicted proteins | sample ArcticOcean_MG_C_2_FD_187435 | JGI IMG/M metagenome (GOLD analysis project Ga0209709, IMG submission 187435) | Marine microbial communities from western Arctic Ocean - ArcticOcean_MG_CB4_136 (SPAdes) (version 2) | ecosystem: Environmental > Aquatic > Marine > Oceanic | place: Arctic Ocean... | reverse complement strand
TACCTTCACACTTATAACTAGGTATCTCGTGTGGACTGGATACCTTAGTCTTACTTATACCGATTTTATCGTAGTATTTTTGGAGTGATGCCTCCGCTTTACGCAGAGACATCGACTTGTTACGTTTTCTTTTACGCATAATCATAATGACTAGATGGTATTAATCCTTCCAACTTTTCTTTTTTAACACCTGTACATATTTGTGGTAAAAATCCCAAGACTTCAATAGGAAAAGGTACTCCTAGACCTTCTTCAAATGTTGACTTTATATCAGTGTAAGCCTCCATAAATGCCCGCCTTTTGTCGTGGATAGATGACTTTTCAGATGGTGTATCTACGTGACCAATGACATAGGTTTTCTTTCCAGTTTTGGCCATTCTTTTAAATGCTTGAATGGTTTTTGCAGGCAAATATCCATTTTTACACATAGATCCATACATATCACGACCTTCATCAAAGTTACCATCAATTGCAATAGATTTGTCTTCAGCGTGATTGTCTATCCAGTTCTTCACTTTGACCGCAGAACTCCAAAACCAATATGGTTGTTTAATACCCTGTCTATCCATAACACCTTTTACAATTCGACCGAGAATTTGTTTTGTTGGATTCCATAAAAGTTTTGCTTCATTGGTAATCCATTTCTCATCACGTTTTGTTTCGTCTTCGATGATTGCATTGTTTAGACCATTGATCATTTCTTGCAACTTGATATCTACCTTTGGTAACCTCTTAGCGTTTTCAGACAATGCTATTCTTTTTAAGTTCTCAGCTGAGGCTTCAATCTCAGTAAACACCCATTTCTTTTGGCCAAGTAATGATAGACTTTCTGTTCTACCATTGCCATAATGCAATCGGTATGGTTTATCTCTCAACTCAGTTCTAACTACAGCGGGTGGGTATTCAGTACCTTCCACACCAGCTGAAAAACTAAGTCGAAGTTCCTCAATCTGTTCTCCTGTATGTGGTACAAACCGAGCTGGGTTTCCATCAGTCTCATCAATTTCGATGTCAGATATATCAATAACTAGGTTACGACTCGAAATCGCTCCTAGATGTGACCAGTCTGGAACTGAAATTTGAGATGATGCTGATTGGGGGGCCTTTTCTATTCTTGCCATGAATTCATTTAATGCAATACGCATTATAGTTCTCCTTGTTATGCGATGAGTGTCTTATGAGCGGAATGCTGAAAGAGAATCATCTGATTACTATACTATCTATAATAACTGATTCGCCTACTAATGGCAAGTGTTATTACATATTTTTGTAGACATATTCCAACGCACGATCCGCCTCTTTCTCAAGTGGTCGGTTCTCATACCAATTACCTGTTTCCTGATCCAGTTCACGACATAGGTCTGCGATCTGTCTCGGTGTAATTGGGTATTCTTGTTTAGTTGCATTTCCAGCCGTTGCAACCATTATCTGATACATCTTGTAATACCAACCACCGTCTGCGATAGTTTTGTATTCAATTGAAAGTTTCTTTGGAAAGAATGGACAATCACGATACGAGTTCCAATGAACGTCAGTATTCGTCAATTTCTTCTTTCTATATTCTAATGCAGCCGCCTGTAACTCTGGTGAGAGTCCATCTAGGAAACTGTTGGTTATTCTTACACTACTGTAAGGATGTTTGCTGGTAAGTGCATCAACATCAATACTAGTACCATTATTACGGAAAATAAAGTTAAAAGCGTTATTATACGTCGAAGGGATGTAATACATTCGCGAGAGGTCTTTACATTGTTTATCACCAACTGATCGTAGTTCCGTATTGAGTGCGTACCAGAACGCTCGGATCTCACTTGCCTCAACATGTGATCCAAGTCTGAATACAATTCTGAACTTCGGTTTTTCGCGTGTGCTAGAAGCAGTGCTATAACACACATACTCCCAATCCCCAAACATATTATATAAATCATCTTTTAGTTCTCCCTTGACAACATAGTCATCCACGTCTACTGCACACCACCCAGCCCATGCAACCACAGAATCATTCTTACGAGTGGTTTCTGGTTTGTATATGGCAGGTGATATCAGTTGTGCGTCTTTCTTACTGTTTAACGGTAGTTCGGACAACCCATACAATGTGTGGACAAAACTCTCCCAATCAACAAAATCCATTCTCTTATGGGTCTTGTTGTCAAAGATCGTCTTAAACAATGTAAGGGATAGACTCATATGTCTCCTTCAGCCTTGTTGTTAGATTGATATACATCGAACTCGCCGCCTGGATATCTCTTCTTTAATTTCTTTACATTATACTCTATTACGTCTTCCATGTCAACACCTATGGCACGACACATATTCATAAAGTACCAAGCAATATCACCAAGTTCTTTGATCATATGATCCTGTACATCTGCGTTCATTTCTTTACCGTGAAAGATTAGTTTCTTGACTATCTCATTGAACTCACCTACTTCACCAGACAATCCAATTGCGGATGTCAGTAGTAGTGCTGTATTCAAATGCCACTCACCTTCAAGTTCTTTTAGTCTGAAGATCATTGCTTCGAGGTTATCAGATGTATCACTGGTTACTTCACCAACAAAGTCTCTGTATGCTTTTAGATTTAATTGTTTGTCTAAAAACTGGCCGTGAGGTGGCATTGCCCATTTTGCGTTCATTTTATCACCTTATTATATCGATTTTGTCAGAGTTCTCGCTCCAAAGTTCTAGTTCATGTCGGAGTCTACCATCCTGTTTTAGATTTGTCCAACGTTTAGTCGCCTTCTTCTTCCACCACTTGACTGTATTTTCAAGTGAGTAACTATCGTAATTATCCTTCTTTTTGAGTTCTTTGTCAAGCCCTAGTATGTACTCTTTTGAATTAGAGAATCCATAGTCAGAAAAATACACACGTTTTTGTTCTGTCAATCCTTTTGCTTCTTCGATCATATCACAGAATTTTTTGTAATCGTCTTCCGAATGCTGTTTCAATGATTGTTTAATAATACCAATCATTTTAGTTTGTAGTTTTAGTTTACGACTCGATACACCCTTTTCGAGTAGATCTACGTTATCATTCTTTTTGATGAACCAATCGCTTAATGTATGGTATTTGTCATCATTCAATAATGGCGTAAAGTTACTGTCAGTCAAACCTTTCATTCTAAGATATGGTTTCATACCATCATACTGTGATGATGATTTGGTAGATCCATACAGAGAAGTTGTTTCAAAGTGACATATGTTTGAATTGTATTTTGCATCAAACATTGCTTTAACTTCGTGTGTACAACAGATAGACGCGAGTAGTTTACCACCCAACATATTAAAACCAAATGGTTGTACTGGTACAATAATGAAACCCATCATTGCAGCCGCGTTGAAACGTTTCATTGCATCTGCGTCTGTTGTTTGCAATGGTTGATCCAACCATACATTACGTGGTTTTAAATTGAGAACACAAGACCCAAGAAATATAAATCCCAATAGTTTTTGGGTATTCTTTTCCCATATCATAAGTTTAAGTCTTCTGCCTGGCACATTAGATTCTACTGCGTGTGATGTAGTTACCTCAAGTAGATCCTTCCAGTTACCGTTGGCTGGTCGTAATTCGATATCCATGTCTTCTGGCGACATGTCAAAGTCATTGAACATGCTGTCACCATGAGACATACCAAACAACATGTTTGGAATCTTCTTCATTCGTTCTAGTTTTACTTTACGTAAATAGTCATCTATTCGCCCGAAGCTGGAGAAGAAATCCCCAAAATAAGAAGCTGCGTAAAGTGCGTCTTTGTGTTCTAAAATCATAATATATTATACCAAATATAAAGTCAGATGTCAACCGAATATGTCATCTAATGTGTTTCTTTCTTTACTAGACCACCCGATTGCTTCAAGGATTGGTTCTAGTGGATCTAGGAATGTTTTCTCAAACTGTTTTTTGTAATCAATATAATCATTGAGTTTTAACTCTGGTGGTAAGTAGTCAGTATATGCGATCACGTTTTCCTTGATAGGATTTGGTAATGATAAATATACAAACTTGATCTTCTCACCATTCTTGATCAATTCGTGTTTCTTCTGTAACTTATTCTTTTCTATATTGTGATTAAACATCAGAGCTGCCCGAACGTGGATTGGCGTACCTTTCTTATAGATGGTATTCCTATCTTCCCACTTGGTCAGTTCTGAGACACCACGTGGAAATGAAACATCTTCTGGTGGAAGATTGTTAAACTCATTACGAAAGTTGTTGATGTATTTCTGTGTCTCTTGTTCAGTTCCCTCTACAAGAATCTTGTACAGTTCTTTGAACTTAGTTCTCACCACCATCGGTGTCGAACTTCGGACTGCTTCAATCCCCATGATCTTGAGTTTGGGTTCTGCATACTGCACACCCTCAGAGTTGTGTACGTTTAGAATGTATCTCTTCTTGGCCTGCCAGATACCAGTTGATGCAATAACCTCTCTGTCCATTACCATACGATTGTCATATGCATTCATTTGTGTAAACATATCCGCATAGGACTTTTCAAACAACGGTACAAAGTGTTCTGCACATATTTTGTCAAGTGCTTTGACTGGATCTTCGGGTTTTAACGCATTGATAAAGTTACCAAAGTTAACATACAAGCTGTCAGTATCAATAGCAAGGACATAATCTTCTCCTTCTGTTTTTAATATTTTATTCATTTCAGCATTGATGGTACGTTCAGCCCACTTGATTGCAAGTTGACCCGATAGAGTAATCGCTTCTGCGACGTTCTGGTCAAAGTATCTGAAGTATTGATTACCCAACGCACCATACAAACTATTGAGTAGGATCTTAATAGTCATCTGTCTGTTATGTAGTTGACCTATCTGTTTCTCATTTTCCGCAGTAGGGTTCTTCTGTTGGATTCTTTCTGCTTCAATCATCTGGTTCTTGATAGACTTACGTTCTGCATAATAGTTTACAATGATGTTTGGTAGAATACCCTGTTCGTTTTTCTTGAATGTTGAACCGTTTGCGGCAACCGCATATACGTCTTCGTTTGGTGACGTATCCATGTAGTGTTCTACACCGTTTGTGTGTACCTTGGGTGCAAGTGTTTCGGGTGACATGTTGTATTGTACAATAAGATTCGGATACAGTGAATTCAAATCAAAAGAAACAACCCAGTCGTGTTTACCGATCTTTGGATCTTTCACATAGCCGCCTGGATATGAAGATTTACTCTTACGATAGTTTGGTGGTATGACCACTTTCTTTTTGTTTAGTTCTCGATAGATAATACTATCCCATATCGCAGTCGTACCAAATGCGTCCTGATAGTTCACACCACCTTTGTATGCCATAGTACAACCCAGAGTAATCAGATCCATCTTCTCGTCAAGTCGTTCAATCAGTTCAACGTCTTTGATATTATAGTCAATGAATAACTGATGGTTCTCTTTGTAGAGAGTGCGTAGGTTACCATACTCTTCATAGGACAGTTTCTTCTCACCGAGAACAACATTAGAAATGTGGTTGAGTGTGTAACTTTCTTGAGGGCCATATGTGAACCCCCACTTTTGGAATAGGTCATAGTAATCCATCATACCAATACCAGTCAATTCGTAGGAATCCATATTCCTACCTTTGAACCTAACCTGACGTTCTTGTACCATACCCCAAGGAGATAATGCTTTGACTGCTTTGTCAGAACCAATCCTTGCTAGACGATTTACGATGTATGGGATATCAAAGAACCGTATGTTCCACCCAGTGATAATATCTGGATAGTCGTTTCTCCAATGTTCAAGGAACTTTGCCATGAGTTCAATCTCAGACTTACACTTACGATACTGTATGATTAGATGTTTGTGTGGTGTCTTCTCATGGTCATAGTCACCGAGACCCCAGACATGATAGACGTTCGACTTGGAACTCTTGAGTGCAATAGAAACAATTGGGTGTAGTGCTTCAGCCGCATGGGGAAACCCATCGTCTGATGCAACCTCGATATCGAAGTTGACCACGTTAATATCACTGCGTTTCCATTGAATCTCTTTGGGAAACTTAGATGTGATAAACTGTTGAATGAAGTTACCATTACCATGTATCTCGAAACTGTCTACGTCTTCATACTGCTTCTGGAAGTCTTTTGCTTCACGCATGGTGGAGAAATGCATTGGTTGGACAGTCTGTCCGAACAAGGTTTTCCACTCACTAGGTTTGTTTGAAGGAACATACAGAGTTGGCTGGAACTTGTATTTCTGTGATATAGGTGTACCGTTGTCGGTATACCCACGATATAATATTTGATTGCCATATCTGGCGACGGATGTATAAAAACTCATGTAACTATTATAACACGATTCGTTTCTTTTGTCCACCGTCATAGTCACCAAATGCCCAGAATCTTTCCTGACACCAGAAACATTTCTGACAGGGTGTTTTAGAATCCGCAGTACAAGACACTGTGATTGCCTTGAGACCATGCAGTTCGTAATGTTTATATTGGTGTGCAATAAACTCTTTGTTTACAGCACCAAATGGATATCTCCAGCTGATCTTGGTTTCATCTGCAAGATCTTGGTTACTGAAGTATGCATTGGTTTGGTTATTTGTTCTACCATGGCCTGTATGGTCTTGAGTTATTCCCGTGATAACGACATCACATTTGCGTCTTCTCTTTAGATATTCCTCATTGGGTTTGTGAAACTGCATTTTACTTTGATCTGAACGTGTCTTGTTATATGCAAATACATGTAACGGTTGGATTATAGTAGTGTCTCTATGATACCATTTTACCCAGTCTAAAACGTTTTGAGCTGTTTCATATGAATGTGTTTTGGTTCTATGAGTGTCGTATCCATGCATACACCATATCTTTACATCACGCCAGTAATCTCCTCTACATTTGATCATCTCAACGAGACACCACAGGATCAATGCGGAATCCATTCCACCCGATAGACTTAATCCTATATTTTCAATATTAGAAGGAAACTTCGAAAAGTAATCTACTGTTGTTTCCCCATCATCTTTTAGTATCATTAATAAACTTTCTTTTGTATCCAAGCCTCTGTAGTTGAGAAGGTGTCAATATCTTTTCATTGTGTAGCCTAACCACATCATTTAGTCTTGCCTGTATATCCACTGCTGCGTCAAACTCAAATCCGTCACCTACGTGATTTATTATATTCCAATATTGTTCTTTAGTCATATCGGTTATACAATAGATGGTTAAGGCGGTCATTAAGTAATCAAACTCAGAGTAATCTTCTTCTCCCCAGTCTTCTTCTTCATATTCCATATTGTCACCTCATGTAATAAAATTGAATAGACTGTAATGGTCTTTTCCTGTAATGTTAAACACTACCACGAATTGAATCCCAATTCTAATCGTGCTTCATCAGACATCATATCCATGCCCCATTGAGGTTCCCATACAAGTTCAACATTTACGCTTTTAACGCCAGGAAGTGGTTCTATAGCCTCAGCAACCCATACAGGCATCTCTCCTGCTACGGGGCATCCTGGTGCCGTTAATGACATTTTTACTTCAACATCACTATCTTCATTAATGTTTATTGTATAAATCAAACCAAGATCATAAATGTTTACAGGTATTTCTGGGTCATAAACAGATTTGCAAGCGTCTACAATTGTATCATAAATCGCATGTTCGGTAGAGGAAGGAGCAATAACAGGGGAACCTTCAGATTTGTTGTCTTTCATAAACACACCTCACGTAATAAAATTGGGTAGACCATTACAGTCTACCCTTATTTATCACCATACAATATGGGGATTATGTCTTAATTTTTCTAGTCTTCGTTCTAAATCGCACATGTCTACTGACCTTGATAGGTATTCTTCATGTAGATCGATTGAAGGTAGTTTAAACCATCCTAGTATTTTCTTGATCATTTGGTATTATATCCTCGAAGCGAACTCAGATCGTGGTCGCATAATGCTCTATAAACTGTGTCTACTGACTCTCGTCTGTATTCAGTTGATTGTAACATTTTTGCAATCTCTATATTCGCAGTTCGTTGTCTTCCTTCTTGGATATTCTTACCTAACCATACGAATGGACTAACTAGTCTCGTTAAGCTGTTGTTTAGTGTCATGTTTGGTTTCCTCGCTGTTACCAATGTTAATTTTGCGAGGACGCATTTCTTCGGGAAGTACGAACTTCAAGTCTATTGCTAGAACTCCATCCACTAGATCTGCTCCGTGTATTTCTACATATTCTGACAACCTAAAGGTGCGTTTGAATTTCTTCGTAGATATACCACGATGAATAAACTCTCTACCTTTGCTGACATGTTCCCCTGTTACAGTTAGTGTCCGATCCTTAAACTGGATGTCCAGTTCATCTTTGGAAAATCCCGCTACCGCAAGTTCGATCAAGAATGTTTCTTCATCAACCTTTACAATATTATGTGGGGGATAGTGATCGTTTGCATGTCGTGTGACATGATCTAGTTCTGAAAATAAGTGGTCAAAGCCTATGAATGATCCACGGGGAAATAGTGATTGTACGCCTGTCATTGTTTTCTCCTTTTGCAAGCAAGATGTACGAGTCCAGATTTTCTGCAACTCTGTAGTATATATAAACCTTTTTGACCCTAAAGTCAATACCTTTATGCATATTCGTTATGCACTGTGGTAATAATACATCATATGTATGTTGACGGGTCTGGATCTCCTTCTACACCAAATGAGAAACCAGTTCTAGTACCCACTGGCTGGATCAAGTGGTATGTTCCTCTTGGAATCCATATGATGTCATATTTCTTAAATCTCTTTTTAAATACCTGCTTCACGTTTGTATCTCTATCGTGATCGATGTTGTCTGGTAATCTTATACCGTCCTTGCCTATCCATTTCCAGATAGATAAATCTACTTCACCCAATCCTTGCATGTATATCACATCCATCGTATCTCTGTGGATATTAAAACTCTGTGCAGTTTTACCAAACGAACCAAAACAAATTAAAGATATTGTATTTTTATGGAACTTTTTCTTTAACTGTTCCACCATATTCAATAACTGTTTGGGGGCTGATGGACGTCTTTCAAATTGTAATAAAGTATAATTCATCTTAGTTACATTGCCACCGACCTTATTCATAGGATGATTATCAAACAGATTGACCATTAAGTTCCAATCGAGTTCTAAGTTTCGATCTCCGAACCGCCATTGATAGTGGCCTTTCTCCCTAATAGTCTTATCAAACCTTTTACTAATCCACGTCATTTATTTCCTATATTATATTTTGGACAAAGTTCCCACTGTGGTTTCTCTTTAAACGGTATTATTTTAATCTGTCGCAATGGTGCTACAGGTAATGTTTGTTGTACTGCGAATGTAACCAATCCCCAATCACTCAGTAGCGTAGCAATAGTGTTCCTACGTTCTATGTCATTCTCTTCTAGGTTTGATTTTTTGCCATCCAGTAAAAAAAGTTCTTTAAAATGTACTATGAAGTACCTTCCCTGTTTGTGTAGTATGTGACAAGACTGAAACAGTTTCTTGTCTTTCCGTGATGCTACACCAATACGAGTAAGTGTTTCCCGAACCTTCAGAAAATCATCTGGTTCGTTCAAAGTAATTTCTAGCATGTTGGATGGAGTCCAATGGACGTTATTATTATTTTCTTTTTCCACCTTTGTTCACCTTTTCTTTCAATATCGCGAGTTGCGACTTTGAGAGAAGCGGTAGAACTTGGTGTGCTTTTGCATTGCTATAACCATAATACTCTTTAACCACTTCGATTTCATTGTCTAACTCAGGTTTAATCCACTTGGAAAAGCGTTTTCTTTTCCTGACAATATTTATAAGAAATTGGTATTGTAGTTTTGCGTCAAGATGGTGTTTTATATTCATTTCATTTGCCATGAGAACAGTATCATTAAAATATGATAAGGATCTATTGATCATAAATGGTGCATATGCTTTCTCGGAAAGATCGTCAATCATTATATCCTTCTTGGTCATATTGATTGAGTTAACATATTCAAATGGATTCATTAAAAACTCGCTTCTGCTATATCTGGGTATTCTACCACAATTCTTGATTCGAGTAAACCCTTTGTGAGTAATGCAGAGTTTCCCTGTAACATATCGTTTTGACCTTGGTACAGTTGTGGAACTGTTTTGTGGCCCTGATGTTTTAGAAAGTCTTTTGCAAGAGCACTACCTTCTTCTGAGATGTTAATCTCTTTGTATTCGTAACCCCATGTCGTCAAGTGTTCTTTTAGTCTGTCGCACCAGTTACATCTGTCTTGGGAATAAAGTGTTAGTGTCATTTGAATATCTCCAATGGTTGAAACAATCTATCTTCTGCTACCTTTATATAGTGTTCACTTCGTTCGCTACCTATATAATTTCTATTTAGGTTTTTGCTGACGAGTGCAGTCGTTCCTGTACCCATAAAAGGATCGTATATTACATCTCCTTCGTCTGAGAAGTTTACTAATATCTTTGTTATTAACTCCTGTGGAAATATAGCGCCATGGCCACCCTTACCACGTTCTCTATTGATCTGCCATATGTCATTCAATGTACCTCTGGCAAATCTACCTTTCTTACGATATTGTCTGGCGATTGGATAGTCTTTATCAAATACGAGTATGAGCTCTGACTGCCGATTAATAACACCTTCGAGTATTGCAGGCTCTGCTCTACCCTTATCCCATATGATGATGTCTTTTAGATCATCTCCAAACTCACCAATCATTTTCCATAGGGATCGTTTGCTCCCCGTAACGACTTGGATATTGTAAAAGACTAGACTACTTACGCGAATCAGTTCTCTTAGGACTTTAGTATGAAACTCATTATACTTATCTATTGGTATATTATCTGCAAATTCATGGTCTTCAACTGTACCATACTTGGTAGCAAGAGTGTTGGACTTGTCCATTCCTCTAGGTACATACTTACCATTCGCAATCCTAAGATTCAGATTATATGGCGGTGACGTGATAGTAACGTCAACGGAATCGTCTTCCATTCTTTTGAGAGTGTCAAGACAATCCTCGTGATATATTTTATTTAAATCCAAATTGTTTCTTAATTTCTAAGAGTCTAGGGATATATTTAAAAGTTTCTATCTTAAATACTTGTGGTTCATGTTCATCGACACTGATCAAGATGACACCTTGTTTGATAGGAATACCAGTTCTTTCATAGAATGCAGCTGCATAGAATCCAGCTTGAACAAAATAGTTTTCTACCCATTCTTCTTTCTTAGGTTTCAGTGATGTTTTAAAATCGATGATAGACAGTTGACCATCAAACTCTGCAATACAGTCTACTTGTCCAGCACATCTTAATTTATCACTGTATAGGAATTCTTCTTGAAACCAGATATTGTCTAGCCTTTCATCTATAATCTTTTTTAGATCAAGAAATGATGCTAGGTTATTAGGCATTACACCTTCATTCCAAGTTGGATCGTTATTGAGATAATCTTCAGCCAGTTTATGTACTGCTGTACCACGAGTTGATGCACGACGAGAAACCTTATTTGCTTCCTCTTCACCTACCCTTTTACGCCATTCCATGATACTTTGTTTACTCAGTTGTCCAAGTATGGTAGTAATGGATGGGTATGCTTTACCCTCTGGTGTAAAATATCTACGACCAACCTCAGTTGTTGCTCTGGTAATTTTAGGTAGTACCACTCCGTGATCTACATGATTTATCATATTAACTTCCTATCCATAAAAATGGAATTCTTGTATTCGACGCGTACCTCAATTTCACTGGTAAGCCATCGTTATTTAAACTCGCTACTAGCCATTCTAAATCATAGAATGTTGTAAAGTGGCGACAATTCTCTTGTGGTATATCTTTACTGCCAGTTATAAACTTTCTATTGTCAAACAAAGACAGAGTATTGACACAGTATTCGTGCGTCCAGTCGATGCATTGACCATAGATCTTTTCTCTTTTTTCATTGAAATACCGTACTACGTCTTTATCATTATAGTCTAACACACTTACACAGATTTGTCCATAGTCCATATTCATAAAAGACTGCAAAGAACTTCGCAATTCTTCATAGTCTGTATGACTAAACACACTGTAGGCCCAGATGCAATCAAATCTACCAGCAAGGGGTGGAACTGTTATATCCATTCCTTCATGGTTGTACATCCAGTTATATCTGTTGTACCAAATAAAGTTTCCCTGACCGCGTTCTTTCCCATGCATGATCGCTTCTGGAGAAACGTCCATAACCGTATATTCGGGATTGATAACACCCCTCATCAATTCACCAGTGTTACCACCAAAGTCAAGAACACTCATGCCATCTTTCCAATTAAAGAGTTCTTGAAACTCTGGAAACCTATTATTACTCCGACCTGTTATGTCCACCTTCGGGTGCATTGCATTTACGTTTGCCATTCTGCACTCGCCATTACTTCGGTCATACATGCAACGAGGTTTAACTCGTGATCTGCGACGAATGATGCCTTGTATTGATAGTCTGCAAGTACCAGTATTAACTGTGGTATACTTGATGGTTTGACTCTGGTATTCATGTTATCATAGATCGCACGAATGACTGAAGAAGCATCCAAGTCTAGATTGTTTACAATCCAAGATCGCATCTTCTTAAAGTCTTTATCCTTTAACGCTTTAAATAAAGGTTCATACTGTCCCATGTCACCAGATGCTAATGCACGTGGTGCGTTGAACACACCTTCACTACAATGACGTTGACACTCATTGATAACCCTTCTCCAATCGGGAAGGTATTTCATTATAAGATTAGCAATGTCAGGATCGTGATACTGAATGTTTTCTGTACTCAGTACATGTTTCAGCCTACCCATGAATTGTTCTGCAAGAGTACCACTGTCCTTCTTAGGTACGTTAAACTCATATACACTACACCGTGAGTGTAATGGTTCTATGATACGATTCTTAAAGTTACATGTGAGAATAAACCGACAGTTATCTGAGAACTGTTCGATGAACCCACGCAAGGCTGGTTGGGTTGATTGGGGGTTTAGATAGTCTGCTTCGTCAAGTATAACAACTTTGTATCCACCCATCAATGATACAGTAGACGCAAATTGTTTTATCTTACCACGTAAGGTATCAATGTTGCCTTCTTCAGACCCATTAATAACAATGTAGTCCAGTTCAAGTTCATTGCACAACGCACGTGCAGCAGTTGTCTTTCCAAGACCAGCAGTTCCAGTGAAAAGCATATTTTGCAATTCACCAGAACTAACCATGCCTTGGAGAGAGGATTTTATATCGGCAGGAAGTATTGCTTCCGCGATAGTTTTAGGTCGATATTTCTCGACCCATAGAAAGTCTTTTGACATTTGATCTCCAATCAGTTTGTCTCATTATATAATATTTGGAGAGATTCGTCAACCCTTATTTATCTGCGGCAGTCTGTTGTTCTGCTTCACACATTGCGACAATCTGTACACACTGGTCTCTTAACTGACCTATGGTTGATAGTTCTTCACCGCGAAATCCACCACGTGACGATACTGTGTCAATCACTGCGATACTACTTCTTGCTGTTCGGTTTGCTAAATCTGCAATTGCCGAGTTTGCACTTTCTTCTTTTTTTGCCATCATTATGCTCCGTAAGTTGATGCTTTTTCAAGAGCGATCCAATATGTGATATCACTCTCTGTATGTTTAAAACTGGATAGAAGTTTGGAAGAAACCCCTACATTATAATCACCAGCAACGATCTTAACGTTGTTGATGTTCATTAGGAAGTTAAAGTCTTCCGATTGGTATTCACCTGCCACTTCTATAGAGAATGTGTTAGATGTTTTGTTCTCAGGGTCACAAACCATAAGTTTGATTGCACCGTTTGAACCAGTGATTGAGATTGTCTCGTGACCTAACGTACTAGCCGCACGTCTGATCTTATTTAGAGTCTCATTATCTAAAGTGAACTTCACTTCAAAATCATTCATAGATTTAGCCTTATCTATCATTGCCGTATCGGGTGATGTAAGGTGATCTATATCTGTCAAGTAGTATTGAATCCTAGATCGTCCAGTGGCATCACCGATGCTGACCATCTTCTCTTCAAATGTTAAATGTGGTTCGTCTACCAATCCGACAACACCAAGAAATTCGTTTAGATCATATAGACCTATGGTTTGTTCAAAAGTCGTATCGACTGTACAACTAGACAGTATGTTTCTTGCTTCTGACATCGTACTAATAGTGTTACCGCTGTGGATAACCATATTAGGATTGATACCAGAATAGTTTTTCAACATCTGTGTAGTTAATTCTGTTAACTGCATCTCGTTTCCTTTATATAATACATAGGGTTATTATAACACGAATCATTCGGATTGTAAACCCATTTCACTTATTTCACTAAAGTTCTTTGGTTTCTTGAACTCTAGCCTATTCTCAAATCTACCCTCTAGGATCTCACCTTTGTGTGAGATAACAAATACGTTAGTATCTCCGTCAAGAGTATTTAGAATCTTCATTAAATTTTCTACACCATCATGGTCTAAGGAAGAGTCGAATGTCTCGTCCAGAACCAGTAGGTTTGTTGCAACAGAGTTTTTCATCTTTGCGATCATTCTCCACGCAAACAACAGTGCCAAATCGATACGTTGTTTCTCACCTTCCGAGAACGAATCGTATGAAAAGGCATCTCTGTGTCTAGATCTGATAGTTTCTTGGAAATTCTCGTCTAGATTAAAGTGTACAAAGAAGTCTAACGTCTGTAGATATTGGTTGACAAGTTTGTTGATAACTGGTAGATACTGTTTAATAACTTTAGTTTTAATTCCAGTGTCCTTTAGCATCTCTCCCATTACATTATTGTACGCATATTCTTCGTTGATTGTACCACGTTCGTTTACAATAACTTCAGTTTGATCTCTCATGTCGGTTAGGTCTGTATTGGCCTGACCTAGATCACCTTCACGAGCAGACAATCTTTCGATATCTTTGTTTATGCCGTCAATCTGTTTATGCAATCGTTTAACTGTATTTGCATGTGATATTACACAAGTCTCATATGCACGAACTTCTTCTAAATCTTTTTCTATTGTTTCTAACTGGGTTGAGTTATCGGTCGCTTCTTGTTCTACCTTGGATATTGCATTCTGTAGTTCTTTTGCCTTATCTTTACTCTCGGTCAGTTTGGTGGTTCTAGTGTCTTCTAGGATGTCCTGGTCGCACGTAGGACAGTGTGTGTTGTCCTCGTAGAACTTTGCGTCCTTGACCACACGTTTTATCTGTGTACCAAACTCGTGTTTGTATTGACCAAGTTTGTCTCTCTTATTGTGTAACTCACCATATACCTTTTCAACGTTTTCTTTGTGTTGCACTATATGTGTGGTTGCCTTTATGGTTTTGTTTGCCAGTTCAGATATCTCTGTATTACATTCTTCTATCTGATCTCGTTTTACCTTGACTTCATCGTCATTGATCTGTGTGATATCCCGAATGTACTTCTTCTGACTCTCGATCTTGTTCTTTAACAAGTCTAGATTATACTCTGTATCTCTAAGTCTTTCTTTCAATCCAGAGTTCTTCTCCTTGATGATACCGTTCATCTTAGAGAATATATTAATGTCCAGAAGGTCTTCGATAACACCACGACGATGTGATGCTTGAAGTTGCATGAAAGGAATAAAACTGCTACTACCAAGTACCACAATCTGATGGAACGATTTATGGTTCAACTTAATGATGTTTTGTTCTAAGACCTTCTGGTATTCTTTAGCATGTGAACTCTGGTTCATCATAGTTCCGTCTTGCCATATTTCAAATACGTTGGGCTTAATACCACGTATAATTTTAAAGCTTGAACGACCTATGGAGAACTCGACTTCTACCAAAGAATTCTTACCGTTGATGGAATTCACCAACTGGTTTTTACTGATGTTTCGATGCCCTCTACCAAAGAGAGCGAACGATAATGCGTCTAATATTGTGGACTTCCCAGATCCGTTATGACCAACCACTAGTGTTGACCTATACTTCTCCATGTCTATTTTAGTCCAATTGTTTCCCGTCGATAGAAAGTTCTTCCATCGTAAGGTTTTAAAAATTATCATGCTATTTCTAGTGCCTGTGCTTCCGTCAATAAGTTGCGTAATTTGTTCTTCAACTTATCTTTATCTAATATCGTTTCTACTGCGTCCACGTAACTGTCTAGTAGTGTACTGGTATCTTCTACTGAAATACTCTCGTCATCTACATTCTCACCAAGGAACTCATTAAAGTTCTCGGCAATCTTTAGTTCGTGAATCGCCCTATCTTGTATTCTATCAACAAATCGATCAAAAGTAAAGAGGTCTGACTTATTAATTACAACTATTTTTACAAATTTATCATCCACAAATGATAAGTCTTTTATTTCTGCATAATCCGTCTTAGTATCATCATACAATATCTTCTCAAATATTCTGTGTGGATTTCTAATTGGAGTCAGTTCACGGTTACTAGTATCTAATACGTGGAAAAACTTATCATCGTGGGCATCTGACCAGAAGAACTCCATTTGACTACCGAGGTAGGTAATGTTTTCCATAGTTGACTTGACGTGATAATGGCCAGATAGAACCATCTCAAATCTCTTGAAGTGATCTGGACTCATACCGTGGGTATTCTTGATACCACGCATCATCTCAAATCCTGAGAGTTCTAGGTGACTTCCCAGTATGTCGCACTTGGCAGTTCTGATGAACTCCATAGATCTGTCGTGGTTCTCTGGACATACCCAAGGTAACATCCCGAACTGTAGACCGTCTAGGTCAAGAATCTCTGGTTCTGTGTGAATGGTTACTTCGTCCATATAGTGACCAAGTAACTCCTTTAGACTATTCAATTCGTTTGTATTCTTAAAGAACGTGTCGTGGTTGCCCAGTATCACGTTCATATGGATACCATGTTTTCTTAGTTTGTCTAGAAATGATTTCCGATATCTATTAAGAGACTTAAAATTGATAAACTTACGATTGTCAAATACATCACCCAAGTGGATAATGCGATCAATGTTATTTTCCAGAACATATGGAAAGAAGACTTCACTATAAAACTTATCAGCATTATCAGTAAAAATGTCTGAACTGTTGCGTATGCCAGCATGAGTATCATTTAAAATTGCTACCTTCATTTTAGTATTTCACCAAGATCTGAATCCGTAGAGGAAGTGACAGCTCGTTTCTTACGTTTCTTAGTCTCTTCTTTTTTAAACTCTTTTAACGAAGTATCTTTCTCTTTGATCTGATCAATACGTTTTTTAAGTTGATCGACGAAATACTGGGATGTTGATTGCCCATTGCCGTCCTCATTAAAATCCGCAAACTCAGATATCATAGATTGTGAAATCCACTTAGTCTTAATGTCTTGTTGTTTCTTTTCTTTGGCAATACGACGTAGAAATGCAAACCATGCAATCTGTGTGAAATATGCAAATGCATTTGGTTTACCTGTACGTGTTGCCGCTTCGATGTTGTAGTTCTCGATTGCCTTTAGACAATTCTCAACTGCATCCATAACCATTTCTTCTCGGTACGTATACCGTATGAAGTTAGATTTATGGGATAATCCTTCTGCAATCTTTAGGAAGCAAGACGCGATGTAATCCGTTACCACTGGTAGAGGATCATCTGTTTCTTTTGCTTCGATTATAGTTTTGCAGTATTCTACGACTGCCTGTGAGAAATCCGAATTCTTAACGTAATGCGGTTTCTCTTTTGGTTTTAATTTCATAATATACTCCTAGTATATGTTAGTGTTATTATAATACACTTCTAAGGAAAAGTAAAGGGGGTAAAATAAATATTTTAATGGGGTTGACTCTTGAACGAATCTCTTGTATAATAAATTAAGTCATTTTGGAGCAGCTCAGTGTAACTTATCTTTATTTACATCACGAGGAAAACGAATCAGATTGTCTAAATCAGAGTCCCCTTGTGGAGCTCTTGATGCGATATAATCATCTGTTTCCATTTTAATTTGTTTGAAGTTTTGAATATATTGATGGAAGTAATCAAGTACACCCCGAGCGGGATTTGTTATACACAATACATTCGCAGTGTTTAACACCAATTCTTGATCTGCGTCTTGGTGTAACATGAAAGGCCTGAACGTATACCAACGAATCTCACGTTTACGATCTTCGTCACATATGATACTAAGTGCGTTTTTGATAATCATACACTCACTATGTTCATCATCGTAGACATGTAAGACTTCACAGATGAGTTCTTCACCTGTCATTGTTTTTATTTGTTTAATATCTCTACTCATAATTTCACTTCATGTATATCGTAGTTAAATTGTTCTTTAGCATAGATCTTTATTCTTTCTGCTGAATGGGTTAATGTAAAGTTTTCTCTCGACTTCCAATGTAAATCGTCTGCAATGTCGTACAAATTCGCGTCACTTCCATCATCACTCTTTCTAAGACTTCTCCCAATCGACTGTAACACTCTTACCTGAGACTTAGAAGGACTAGCGAAAATAATATTATGAAGGTTACGGATGTTAATACCAGTAGAGAACGTTCCAAGAGAAGCAACGATAATGGAATTCTTCTGTGTTTCCACAATTTGCCTAATGACTTCACGGTCACTTGCTTCGACTTGTCCTGATACATAAAATACTTTTCTTTCTTTAACAGCCCCATCCCTGATCAATTCAAATAGGGGTTTACCGTGTTTCTCGACATACTGGAATAGGACTAATGTGTTGCCTTTGAGATCCAGTGCGAGGTTTTTTATTAACTTATTCCGACCTTCGTGTTTGACAATGAAGTCTAATTCGTCATGATATTCTCTTTTTCCAAACTCTTTACGTACACTTTCTGGATACCTCAGTAGTAGTACATTTATATTTAGTTTAGCAAGAGTGTCATTATCCTGTAATTTCTTCGTTGTCGTTACATTATATATCTTTCCAAATAACCCCTGTAATACGAGCTCGTGTGTCTGCGTACCGTCTAGTGTACCTGTTGTACCAAACCGATACTCTGCTTCTCTACACTTATTCATAATGGTAGTCAATGACTTAGACTTAAACCCGTGAC
>Ga0209709_10001858_pt1 | contig 19005 bp, 22 predicted proteins | sample ArcticOcean_MG_C_2_FD_187435 | JGI IMG/M metagenome (GOLD analysis project Ga0209709, IMG submission 187435) | Marine microbial communities from western Arctic Ocean - ArcticOcean_MG_CB4_136 (SPAdes) (version 2) | ecosystem: Environmental > Aquatic > Marine > Oceanic | place: Arctic Ocean... | reverse complement strand
GCCGTGGTGTGATGACTGATCGAGCTGCCCGTGCTGCCGGTATCGGTGGTGAAGTGCTCTGTACCGTATTCTGATAGGAAACAATAATGTCTAGAGTTGCAAACAGTCCTGTAGAACTGCCAAAAGGTGTTGTAGTTACGCTTGGGAGCGCAGAAATATCTATTAAGGGCACACACGGTACGTTGGCGATGCCAGTCAATGCTCAAGTCGAGATAAAACAGGAAGAGAATGTTCTTACCTTTGCGGCTCGAACTAAAGATGCATTTTCACGGGCTATGTCAGGAACGACGAGGTCACTTGTTAATAATATGGTGACCGGTGTCACAGCGGGCTTTGAAAAGAAGCTCGATTTAGTTGGTGTTGGTTATAGAGCACAGGTCCAGGGGTCAAAGATCAATTTGACTCTCGGTTTTTCTCACCCAGTAGTGTATGAGCTGCCACAGGGTGTCAGTGCAGAATCGCCGACCCAGACTGAGATTTTATTAAAGTCTGCGGATAAGCAAAAGCTGGGACAAGCAGCTGCTGAGATTCGTGCCTTCCGTCCACCAGAGCCTTACAAAGGTAAGGGAGTTCGTATCTCTGGTGAATTCGTAAGACGCAAAGAAGCTAAGAAGAAGTAACAGGGTATAACGATGAGTGATAAAAAAGTGTCACGTCAGCGCCGCGCCAAGCGCTTACGCATGAAAATCCGGGAGCAAGGTGTTACGCGTTTGTGTATTAATCGTACGCCTCGTCACATCTATGCGCAGGTTATTGCGTCCGGAGGCGACCGGGTATTAGCGTCGGCGTCGACGTTAGAGAAAGATTTGCGTGTTGGCAGCACGGGTAATATCGCTGCAGCCTCGGTAGTAGGCAAGTTGGTTGCAGAACGTGCGGTCGCCGCTGGCGTAAGCGCTGTAGCGTTTGACCGTAGCGGCTTTAAGTACCACGGCCGTGTAAAAGCATTAGCAGACGCCGCGCGTGAAGCCGGTCTCGAATTTTAATAGGTAGAAATTATGGCGTTTACAGATCAGAAAAATTCTGCAAATGAAGGGTTGATGGAGAAGCTAGTACAGGTTAACCGTGTTGCAAAGACGGTTAAGGGTGGGCGCATTTTCGCTTTCACCGCATTGACTGTAGTGGGTGACGGCAACGGTAAAGTGGGCTTTGGTCGCGGTAAAGCGCGCGAAGTTCCGTTGGCGATCCAGAAGGCTATGGAGGCTGCGCGTCGTAATATGGTTGATGTGGCCCTAAATGGCACGACTATTCAGTACCCAACGAAAGGTGTGCATGCTGCATCCAAAATTTATATGCAGCCGGCTTCTGAAGGTACTGGTGTTATTGCCGGTGGCGCAATGCGCTCTGTGTTGGAATTGGCCGGGGTGCAAAATGTACTTGCTAAGTGCTATGGGTCAACTAACCCGGTAAATGTTGTTCGGGCGACTTTTAAGGCGCTTGGGGCAATGAAGTCTCCAGATGATATTGCAGCAAAACGCGGTAAATCTGTAGAAGAAATTCTGAACTAGGTGGCGGCTTAACGGTGCGTCAGTTATTGGAAATCGATCATGGCAAATGCAAAATTGAAAAAAGTTAAAGTAACCCAGTTAAAAAGTTCTATCGGACGGTTGAAAAATCACAAGGCATGTCTTATGGGCCTGGGTCTTCGTCGTATCGGGCACTGTGTTGAAGTAGAAGATACGCCATCAACGCGCGGTATGATCAATAAAGTTCACTATATGTTACAGGTTGAGGAAGCTTAAGATGCGTCTGAACACCCTTAGCCCGGCTCCGGGTCGAATTAAAGAAGGCAAGCGTTGTGGTCGAGGTATTGGCAGCGGCATTGGTAAGACTGGTGGGCGTGGCCATAAAGGTCAGAAAGCTCGTTCAGGCGGTTCCATTCGACCAGGGTTTGAGGGCGGTCAGATGCCTTTGCAAAAGCGCTTACCTAAGTTTGGTTTTACATCGCGTTTAGCGGCAGTGACCGCCGAAATAAGGCTGTCTGAGTTAAACTTTGTTGAAGGTGAGACGGTTGATATTGACGCGTTGAGGTCAGCCGGTCTGATTAGCAGTAATATCACCCGCGCTAAGGTGTTCGCGTCTGGGGCGGTGACTAAGGCCCTTATACTAAAAGGTGTTGGCGCTACGGCCGGCGCAGCCGCAGCTATCATAGCTGCCGGCGGTAAGGTAGAAGAGACCGTTTAATGGCCAAGAGCGGCACAATGCCAGTGGGCAATCAAAAAGGTTTAGGCGAGCTTTGGGCTCGTCTGGGTTTTTTGTTTATGGCCATTATCATTTATCGGATTGGTACGCATATCCCGGTGCCCGGCTTTGACCCTGATAGACTCGCTGAACTGTTTACACAGAACCAAGGTACATTCCTTGGCTTATTTAATATGTTCTCTGGTGGTGCACTAGAGCGGATGAGTATCCTGGCGTTGGGTGTCATGCCCTACATCTCGGCGTCTATCATCATGCAGTTACTGTCGGCTACCGTGCCCACATTAGAGCAGTTGAAAAAAGAGGGTGATAGTGGTCGTCGCAAGATTAATCAATACACCCGCTACGGCACGGTGTTGTTAGCTCTGATTCAGGGTACGGCTATGTCAGTCGGCTTTGCGTCTCAGGGTTTAGCCTACGAAGTAAACAGTTTATTCTATATGGTGGCGATAGCGTCACTGGTTGCAGGTGCGGTGTTTTTGATGTGGCTGGGTGAGCAGATCACTGAGAGAGGTATTGGTAACGGAATCTCGATGCTGATTTTTGCGGGGATCGTGGCGGGTATTCCCGGTGCTATTGGGCAGGCCTTAGAGTCGGCCAGGCAGGGAGATTTGAACCCGCTGACATTGATTGTGGTGTTGATCATAGCAATAGCAGTGGTCTACTTTGTGGTATTCATTGAGCGTGGGCAGCGTAGGTTGACAGTTAACTACGCCCAGCGTCAAGGCCGTCAAGCCTATAACGCTCAGGCCTCTCATCTGCCGCTCAAAGTGAATATGGCGGGTGTGATACCGGCGATTTTCGCGAGTAGTTTGTTATTGTTCCCCACCTCGATTAGCCAGTGGTTTGGTCAGGGTGTCAACGCGCCGGCTTGGTTGCAGGATGCCGCGTTACTGATAGGCCCAGGGCAACCACTGTATGTGCTGTTGTTCTCAGGACTGATTATATTCTTTAGTTTCTTCTATACGGCGTTGATGTACGATCCCCGTGAAGTGGCTAGTAACCTGAAAAAGGGTGGTGCGTATTTACCTGGGATTCGTCCTGGTGAGCACACTGCTAAATACATTGACAGCGTGACGACGCGTCTTACTTTGATTGGTGGTATATACATCACATTGATCTGTTTGATGCCCCAGTTTTTGAATGTGTACTTTAATGTACCTTTCTATCTGGGCGGTACGTCACTGTTAATTGCGGTTGTTGTGACAATGGATTTCATGGCTCAGGTGCAGTCACATCTAATGTCTCAGCAATATGATTCGCTAATGAAGAAGGCCAACTTGAAAAATGCTGGCCGTAAATAAAGAGGTGGTGCTGTGAAAGTACGTGCATCGGTTAAGAAAATTTGTCGTAATTGTAAGGTTGTCCGGCGTAAAGGTGTGGTTCGTGTGATTTGTAACGTTGAGCCGCGCCATAAACAGCGTCAGGGATAATCTGGTTGATTTTTGGTAGATCTATCGGTATTCTAGCGCGCTATTTTTGAGGCACTGGTGGCTGCAAAGCCTAAGTTCCTCGTTGAAAGCTCAGGTAATACTGATTAAACCTATAGTAGAAGTGGAGTAATTTGAATGGCCCGTATTGCCGGTGTCAACATCCCTGATCACAAGCACACAGTGATTTCACTGACGTATGTGTTTGGTATTGGTCGCCCAACTGCCCGAAAGATCTGTGCAGCGGTGGGTATTGCAGAAAGCGTTAAGATTTCTGCCTTAGACGAGAGTCAGCTTGATCTGCTGCGTACTGCTGTAGGGCAGAACGACGTAGAGGGTGACCTCCGCAGAGAAATCAGCATGAATATTAAGCGTTTGATGGATTTAGGTTGCTATCGCGGCCTGCGTCATCGGCGTAGTTTGCCCGTGCGTGGACAACGTACTAAGACGAATGCGCGGACCCGTAAAGGCCCACGTCGTCCCATTAAAAGATAATTAGGATCGGTTTCTAATGGCAAAAGCAGCAGCTAAGACGGCCCGTAAGAAGGTCAAAAAGACAGTTATTGACGGCATAGCGCATATATATGCCTCGTTTAATAACACGATTGTTACGATCACGGATCGCCAGGGGAATGCACTTTCCTGGGCAACTTCTGGTGGCTCAGGTTTTCGAGGCTCTCGCAAGAGCACACCTTTTGCTGCGCAGGTTGCAGCAGAGCGCGCTGGGGAAGCTGCTAAAGAGTATGGCTTAAAGAATCTTGATGTTCAGGTGAAGGGCCCCGGCCCCGGCCGAGAGTCAGCGGTTCGAGCATTGAATAATGCCGGCTACAAAATTACTAATATAACGGATGTGACGCCTGTGCCTCATAACGGCTGTCGTCCACCCAAAAAACGTCGCGTGTAAGAGAGAAAGAAAATGGCTAGATATCTCGGACCAACTTGTAAACTGTCACGCCGCGAGGGAACAGATCTTTTCCTGAAAAGTGGTGTTCGCCCATTAGAATCAAAATGTCGCGCAGATAGCGCACCTGGCCAGCATGGCCAGAGTCGTGGTCGTCTGTCCGACTATGGTGTGCAACTGCGTGAAAAGCAGAAAGTACGTCGGATCTATGGTGTATTAGAGAAGCAGTTCCGTAACTATTATAAAGATGCTGCTAGCCAGAAAGGTAACACGGGTGAAAACCTGCTCACCATTCTTGAAAAGCGTCTTGATAATGTCGTGTATCGAATGGGGTTTGGCGCTACTCGCGCGGAGTCGCGTCAATTGGTCGCGCATAATTCTATTTTGGTTAATGGCCAGAAAGTAAACATTGCTTCGTTTAGAGTTCAGGAAGGCGATACAGTCGGCCTTCGCGAAAAAGCTAAGAAGCAGCTGCGCGTACAGACCGCTTTACAGCTAGCTGCACAACGTGGTGAGGTCGAATGGTTACAGGTGGATTCAAGCAAAATGGAAGGAACGTTTACGCGTAATCCTGACCGTTCTGATCTGCCTGCCGAGATCAATGAAAATCTGATCGTCGAACTGTACTCCAAGTAATCGCTGTTTAGCACTTACAGGTAATATTATGCAAAATTCTGTTAATGAAATGCTTACACCTCGCAACATTGCTGTAACCGCTCATAACGCTACTCATGCAAAGGTGGTTTTAGAGCCATTAGAGCGTGGTTTTGGTCATACGCTAGGTAATGCGCTACGTCGTATCCTGCTTAGTTCGATGACTGGCTGTGCCATCGTTGAAGCTGATATAGAGGGTGTGGAGCACGAGTACAGTACCATTGAAGGTGTCCAGGAAGATGTGATTGAAATACTGCTCAATCTTAAAGGTGTTGCAGTAGTGATGGAGGGTCGTGATGACACTACAGTATCATTAGATGTTAAGGGGCCGTGCACGGTTACCGCTGCTGATATTGCAGTTGACAGTCATGTTGAGGTGATTAATCCTGATCATGTGATTGCTAACATTTCCAGTAAGACCCATCTTAAGATGCAGCTGCGAATTGTTCGTGGTCGTGGATATCAGCCTGCTGAGCAACGTGCCAATGATGACGAAGGGGCGACTATTGGTCGTCTACAGTTTGATGCATCGTTTAGCCCCGTGTTAAAGGTTTCGTACAACGTTGAGAGTGCGCGTGTTGAGAATCGCACAGATCTCGATAAATTGGTTCTTGAACTTGAGACTAACGGTACCATTGATCCGGAAGAGGCTATACGTCGTGCCGCGACAATTCTTCAGCAGCAGATGGCGGTGTTTGTTGATCTGCAGGGTGAGTCTGCTGACGAGCCTGAGGAGAAAGAGGAAGAGATCGATCCAAGTCTGTTACGTCCGGTTGACGATCTTGAGTTGACCGTTCGGTCGGCTAACTGCCTTAAGGCAGAGAGTATTTATTATATTGGTGATCTCATCCAGCGCACCGAAGTAGAACTTTTGAAAACCCCTAACTTGGGTAAGAAGTCGCTTACCGAGATTAAGGATGTTCTGGCTTCTCGCGGGCTATCCTTAGGGATGCGGCTTGAGAACTGGCCGCCAGCCAGCCTGAAAAGTGAACGCGAGCTAGTTTAAATCGCTTAGCCCGTATAGAAATTATTGCTGAGAATGCAACGAATTAAGGAATTGAATCATGCGTCATCGTTATAGCGGTCGCAAACTAAATAAGACAGGCACTCACAAGAGAGCTATGTTTCGTAATATGACGGCGTCTCTGGTCGAGCACGAGTTGATTAAAACCACTCTGCCTAAAGCTAAAGAGCTGCGTTGTTTTGCTGAGCCCTTCATAACACTGGCTAAAGAAGACAGTGTTGCTAATCGTAGGCTTGCGTTTGATCGTTTGCGGAACAAGGCTACAGTGGGTAAATTGTTTACAGACTTGGGTCCTCGCTACTTAGAGCGGCCGGGTGGATATTTGCGAATTCTTAAGTGCGGTAACCGTTCGGGTGATAATGCGCCAATGGCGTATGTTGAGTTGGTCGGCCGAGTAATGGCTGGTGAGGTTGAAGAAGTTGGGGAAGCTGTTGCAGAGTAAACGACAGTAGGCGCGTAAAAAAGCCGGGCAATTAGCTCGGCTTTTTTGTGTCCGATGCCTTCTACCTGCCGTGTCGAGGGTCTATCCTATGCAGTCCTTGCGTTTTGCCATTGTTGTCGATTACTACCACCCAAACCTAGAGCTGGAGAGCTCCCTGGGCGGCTTTACCTTAGTTGTAGCTAGCAAGTACATCAGGTTCAAATGACCCCTGTCGACTGCCTATTAGCGGTGGTTGAAGCTCTCTTGCGTATCCATGTTCATTATTCGCAAGGGTCCTCCCCAGATATAGCCAGTGTCCAGTGCGAACAAGTTTTCGCCGCAGTCTTGACCTTGCAATGCCGCCCAGTGGCCAAAGATGAGCCTGTCTTTACGAGTCTTACGCGCTGGGTAACTAAACCATGGCGCAAACCCAGTTTCGGGGTCTAGGCCATGCCTAGATTCAAGATCTAACTTACCCGAGGCAGTGCAGAGCCGCATGCGCGTTAAGTAATTAGTAATGACTCGCCAACGCTCAGGGCCCTCAAGATCGTCCCGCCACACCGTTGGTTGGTTGCCATACATGTTTTGAAAATAGACATCACTATCCTCGGATCTCAGGGCCGCGCTAACTTCGTCTGCAAGCCGTTGGGCCGTGGTGATATCCCACTGTGGAGGGATGCCAGCATGAACTAGCGTATAGCCGCCAACAGTTAATAGGAGCGGTTGTTGCTGCAGCCAATCCAGCAGCTCGTCTCTGTCTGGCGCCGACATTATAGACTCCAAGGTATCATGCGGTGTGGCCGACCTTACGCCCTTGGAGATTGCCAATAGATGCAGGTCATGGTTACCCAATACCGTCTTAAATGCCGGGCCTAAGCCTTTGCAAAAGCGTAAAGTCTCGAGGGATTTCGGACCCCGATTAACCAGGTCACCCACGGCTATAAGCTGATCTTCTACAGGGTCGAAATGCAGCTTATCGAGCAACTGCTGCAGAGGATCCAAGCAGCCCTGAAGGTCTCCTACAGCGTAGTTAGTCATGCTTTAGTGGACTGCATGTGGCATGGATAGCAAAAAGGGTTCTATCGCGGTATCGAAAGGCTCACCTTCGTGACAAGTCAGTTGATAGGTTCCTTCCATGGTGCCAATTGGGGTAGCCAGAACCACACCGCTGGTATACTTGTAGGTCTCTCCCGGCGCCAAAGTTGGCTGCTCCCCAATCACGCCAAGTCCACGTACTTCCTTGCGTTCCTGATTTGCGTCAACAATGATCCAGTGCCGGCTAAGCAACTGCACGGCTTGAGTGGCATGGTTTTCAATCGAGACATGGTAAGCGAACACGTATCGTCCATCCTGAGGCTCTGACTGCTTGTCTAGGTATTCGGTGATCACATTAACAGCTATAAGGTTTTTCATACTGATTTATTCATACTCTCATTGACATGATTGGCGAGGATTACGAAGTCCGCCACCGACAACTGCTCTGGACGCATTGATAGGTCGATCCCATGATCAGCTACCAGCAAATGATCGGCGTAGGGGCGTAGGCAATTGCGCAAGGTCTTGCGACGCATCTGAAAACTCTGCCGCACCAATTGGCTGAGCAGTTTCTCATTGTCCGCCTTAAATGGCATCACCCCGTGGGGTTTTAGTCGCACCACGGCTGACTGAACCTTGGGAGCGGGACGAAACGATTCTGGCGGCACAGGAATCATCGGCATAACTCGGCAATGATACTGAATCATGACAGAGAGGCGACCATAGGTCTTATTGCCAGGCGCTGCAGACAGACGATCTACTACCTCGCGCTGCAGCATAAAATGCATATCCTCAATAAGATGGCCCACCGTCAATAGATGAAAGAGCAGCGGTGTCGATATATTGTAGGGCAGATTGCCCACAAGCCTCAGCTTACGACCATCGAAAAACTGTTCAAAGTCAGTCTTCAAGGCATCGCCGTTGTGGATCGAAAAACCGGGCTCGTTAATAAATTTTTCACCAAGAAACTTAACCAAATCACGGTCGAGCTCTAATACTGACATGCTGGGGCATCCCCTGATGAGCTGCTCAGTGATGGCAGCCATGCCTGGGCCGATCTCAATCAGATTGTCGCCTGGCTTAGGTGCCACGCAGCGCACGATTTGACCGATGATCTGCTGATCAATAAGGAAGTTCTGCCCGAAACGTTTTCTAGCCTGGTGGTTAATACTCAAAAGTTGCTCGCTTTAGCCATGCTGGCTGCGACTCTAATCGCCGTCTTTAAACTGCCATTACTGGCGGCCCCAGATGCTGCTAAATCCAATGCGGTACCATGATCGACAGAGGTTCGAATAATGGGCAAGCCCAAGGTTATATTTGCGGCGCTGCCGAAGCCCTGAAACTTCAATACCGGCAACCCCTGATCGTGATACATTGCCAGCACGACATCAGCACTGCCTAAGTACTTGGCCGTGAACAACGTATCTGCCGGCAAAGGGCCAACAAGGTCCAATCCCCGCTGTCGAAATGATTCAAGAACCGGAGCAATTATGTGTATTTCCTCAAGACCCAGATAACCGGATTCCCCGGCGTGAGGATTCAGCCCGCAGACTAAAATCCTAGGGTTGCTTATACCAAATTTAGTCTTCAGGTCTTGCCAAAGGACATTCAGAATATTGCTGAGTAATTCAGGCGTGATGGCGTCAGCCACATCACGCAGAGGTATATGGGTGGTGGCAAGTGCGACACGCAAATTCTCTGTGGCCAACATCATTACCACAGTCTTTGTGTGCGTCAATGCCGCAAGATACTCCGTATGTCCGGTAAAGATTATACCGGCATCATTGAGGTTCGACTTCTGCACTGGCCCGGTGACTAGGCCTTGACAGTCGCCAGTTTGTATCGATTTGACAGCGGAATCAATGCAATCCAAAACATACTGGGCATTGCCCACAGCTAACTGACCTGGGACAGCCGGCTCTGACAGTTTGATAGGAACGACAGCTAACTCAGACGCACCGGTTGGCCTTTCGCTAGGCTCAACTAATGTCAGAGGTAAGCCGAGTTGAGAGGCACGGCGTAACAGTAGATCAGGGTCAGCAAAGGCAACTATTTCATGCTGATGCGCTTTCTGCACGGTCTGAATTAATAGATCAGGCCCAACACCGGCTGGTTCCCCCGGGGTCAATGCTAGGCTTACTGTCATAACGGATTGGACTCTTTAATCTCGATAAATGCCTCATCACGAATTTCTTGCAGCCAAACCTGCAGCTCTTCTTCGTACTTGCGCTCTCGAAGCATATTCTGAGCACGATTGCGCAAGATTTCGCTACTGAAATCCTGATCTCGGCGGTCAGTGACCTGCAGAATATGCCAGCCAAACTGCGATGCAAACGGCGCGCTGATTTCATTCAGCACTATCGAGCTCATTGTCTCTTCAAATTCAGGCACAAACATTCCAGGGGTGGACCAGCCCAATTCGCCGCCTTTTAGCGCGGAGCCGGGATCTTCAGATAGCTGTTTTGACAGCTTTGCAAACTCATCGCCAGCGAGCACTTGGTTGCGGAGTTCATTAAGTTCAGCAATGGTGGCTTTTTCATCGCGAATTTGATTCGGTTTAAGCAGTATATGGCGAGCAAAGTGCTGCTCAATAAGCTGCTCACCACCACCCCGTCGCTCATAGAGCTTTAACAAATGGTACCCAGCACCACTCCGAATGGGGTTAGACACCTGTCCCAGTTTCAACTGATCTACAACATCAATAAATACACCGGGCAATTGGGCCATTTTACGCCAGCCTAGATCTCCGCCTTGAATCGCTGATTGGTCAGCTGAATTGGCTATCGCTAGCTGCCGGAAGTCGGTTCCGTTAGTGGCCTCTGTTTGCAGCTCCATGGCACGCTTTAAAATACTGTCAGTGTCGTCCTTGTTAGATCCCGTTGGCACCGACAGTAAAATTTGACCGACATTGACATCTGGCGATGTTAAAAACTGTCCTTCTTCCGAGGTCAGGAAATTGTCTAGCTCTTGCTCACTAATGCGGATGCGACGCATGACCTTACCCTGTTGTACGCGTCTAATAACCATTTCATTACGGATCTCTTCACGCACTAAAGCGATGGTACTGCCGCGGGATTGAATCTCGGCAATATACTGGGCGATGCTTAGGCCATTGCTCTGTGCGATCCGTGTAATCGCAGAGTTAAGCTCTTCGTCGGTGATACGAATGCCCGCTTTATAACCCATGTTGAGCTGCAGCCGCTCAGATATCAGTCGTTCCAGTACCTGCTGTAATAAAATTTCCTGAGGCGGCGCCTGAGTGCCAGACTGAGCAATCTGTTCGTTGACTGTCACCATGCGTTGCTGTAACTCACTATTCAGAACGATGTCGTCATCCACTATGGCAACGACCTTATCGAGCATTATTAGCTGTGCGGAGACACTGAGCGAGATAGACAGTGCTGCAGATATTAGAGTCAGATGTAGTTTAGAAATTGACCGGAGGTTCATAACCATATATGCCTTTTTCGAGTATCGTGTCTAACTGGCCGCTGCTGCTGGCCAGACCTTTAAATTGTACTTGTAACATTATCCCATCTTGAGAGAGCAAGTCCCTTTCTGGAAATAACATAGAATCTTCTCTATCTATCCAGCGACGCCAAACCAACGTCGCGCGCCAACAGCAGCTGTTGTATTCCAAGCCGGCGAATATTTCGATATCCCGTTGATTGGTAAAATCCCGATTCCAGCGCGCGACAAGATTGACATTGCTAACCAGCGGAACCATCGCAGATATATTTGCCTGCTCAATGTTTGTGGTAAAAGAGCGCTGTTCAAAAAGGCGTGGGTCATCTCTTGTGTATCTATGGGTCAGATTGAATAATCGGTTTTTGCCATCATTGTAACGCACCCCAATACTCGCTTTTTCTACAACGCTCTTGTCTTTATCATAAACAACATCGCCGGTAATGCGCCAATTAGCATTGAACCTAGCTGTAAAATCTAGGGCCATGGGAGACTGGCTTAACTCTGCAGGAGACCCTGGTAGTTTGACCAATCTGTCCGCGTAATAAAACGACTGAGCCAAACTAATTTTCAGTCGCTCCTGACCAGTTTTCTTGCTGATAAACCTACTGGTCAAAGCCACTGTCAGGCGTTGCTCGTCGGCAATCCGATCACCCCCCCCAAAGCGGTTGTCAGCAAATAGTCTATCGTAGGCAGCGGTCATTTCGCTGGTGTCAAAATCTGGCAGCGCAGACTGGTCTTTTAAGGCCGCGTTAACATAGTAAAGTCGCGGCTCCAGAGTTTGGGTGAGTTCTCCCAGCCAGTTGGTATCTCGCTCAAGAAAAAGACCCCCGTCAATGGAATACACGGGAACGGACACTGATGGGCTGTCGTCGGTGAAAGAGCTGTTATTCAAGTCTAGATCATAGGCCCGATGCTTCAGCGAGATCTTGGGTAGAATATATCCCCAGGCCCATTCATTAGCCCAACTCAGGCTGTAATCTAAACGACTGCGACTACCTGTCGCATAACTAGGATCGTCATCTCGGTCGAATACCGAATACTCATGATCTAGTTGTAGCGTTAGATTATTATCGAATCGATAGTACCCATCGGCTGTAAATCTGGGCAGGATTTCGTACTGGCCGTTAAGGCCCTGAGTAATCAGCTGATGATCGAGGGTATCGATACCGTAATTCCAATTTTGCGTTTTGTAGCCGACAGACGCACGCTGCACCAGATGGGTGGGGCTGGTGTCGTCGACGCTAAAATTACCTAGGTCATCAAAATACTCAAAGTCACTTACTTTGCTATAGTCCAGATCGGTGGACCAGGGTCGATCAATGCCGCCATTATGCTTAATGCTGCCCCTATATCTGGCTTCCCCTTCATTGAGGCGTAAGCCAGTAATGCTGTCTATACTGCTGACGATCTCGCCGGTTACAGCGTCCTTTTTAGTGGTACTTTTGCCGCCCTTATCGTTGCCAAGGTAACTTGCTGCGATTTCGGTCATCGACCATGCACTTAATTGGCGACCCTGTATTTCTAATGCAGCGCCGCGCTTTTGAATGTAACGAGGGATAATCGTGGCGTCATAATTTGAGGCTATGTTCCAGTAAATAGGTTGTTCATAATCGATGCCATTGTCACCATGAACACTGAGTGAAGGGAATAAAAGTCCACTTGCGCGGCGATCTGTGACTGGGAATGTAAGATAGGGGGAATAGAAAATCGGCAGATCCTTTACTTCCATACGCACGTTTTTCATCGTCGCAAACCCGGTGTCTTGGTCGATAGAGAGTTTGCCACTCACCAGCCGCCAGATTGAGTCGCCCGGCCTGCAAGTTGAAAAGCTGGCCCGATTAAGTGCAATAATCCCATCTTTAGTGCGAGAGAGGCTATCGGCCGTCCCATGAGCAGACCCTGTATGGATAAGATAGGTAGGGTTGTCAATCTCGATTTCTTTACTGTCTGTTTGTATAGTGGCACTGTCGCCCAGCAACAAAAGACCCGGCTCGCGAAACTGTACATTGCCTTCCATTTTAATGAGGCGCTTGCCTTGATGGATCTCAGCACTGTCGCTGCGCGCTTGGCGATAGCCTTGTGAAAACTGCACATCACCCTCAAGTAGTGCCGCGCCTTCAGTGACGGCTTCGGTACTGTTGGCATTAATTCGGAGAGACGCATCATCCGGATTCATATCGGCATCTGGGTAATCCCTCTCGGGCTCAATATAGCCACCACAACAGTTGCTAGGGACAAGACGCTTCTGCTCGCCAATCATATCGCTTTTATCGACCCAATCGAGATTTAGGTCGGCGCCAACCCTTGGCTCTTCGGAGTTGTCAGCTGAAATGTAGGTTCGTCCGGTTGGGAGATGACGCTGGGTGTCACCTTGCCGTCGCTGTTTCGTGCATAGCCACTGTCCGTTCTCACTGGCACCACAATCCAAGTTTTGCATAGATGACTCATCCTCAGAGGCTGCTGCAACAGGCAGTATTACCCCAATCGCCAGGACTAAGCCTAACCAATTGCAACCCAGCGGTTGTTTACTTCGCAGCATTGAGAGCATTTGAGTCAAAACCGGAGTCCAGCGCTTATCATAAGGAGCCGATATTTTACCTGATATCTACCGACAGTAGAGACCTCAATTGCAGCAAATAGGCTAGAATAACTCCCTTTTTGTGCGGTTAAAGGCAGTCCGCGCGCGATACTGCTGCAAAGCAATTGAATTACAAGGATTAACTGAGTAGTGAGCGAGTGAAAAACCAAGATAAAAAGGCCTTTCTGGATTGGGCGATGGCCTATATTCCTACCAAAAGTCGCCTGGAGGGTCCATTGCAAGTCGAAGCCCTTGCCGGAGACGCCGGATTTCGGCGCTATTTCCGATTAAACACTCAGCCCAGTCTAATCGCGGTTGATTCACCTCCAGCGCAAGAAAATAATCCTGCCTATGTTGCAGTGGCTATGGCGCTTCAGACTCAGGGCATACGCACCCCAACTATTTATGCGGTGGACTTTACCCGAGGCTTTTTATTACTTGAAGACTTTGGTTATGACCTCCTACAGCCTCTACTTAATGAGCACACCCTCGGGGAGCATTATCAGCGGGCTGAATCGACTCTGCTAGAGATTCAGCAAACCGCGCCACAGGCGCAGACATTCCCAATTTATAATGCCCCGCGCCTGCGGGCCGAGATGGCCCTTTTTGGGGACTGGTTCCTGGGTGAAATGCTCGGAATCAACCTTGATAGAGATGAAATATCCTTGATGGATACTGTGTTTGACGCTTTGATAGACAGTGCGCTAACTCAGCCTCAGGTCGTGGTGCACGGAGATTATCACTCCCGAAACCTGATGCTATTGCCAGATAAAAGTCTCGGCGTGATTGACTTTCAGGACGCAGTGCTGGGGCCAGTTACCTATGATCTGGTGTCATTACTGAAAGATTGCTATGTGCGTTGGCCGCCACAGCAGATGCGGGAGCGGGCAATAGCATTCAAAAGCCGCTCGCCCCATTGTAATGCTTTAGAGCAGGAGCAGTTTCTGCGTTGGTTTGATTTAATGGGACTGCAGCGGCACATCAAAGTCATGGGTGTTTTTGCTCGTTTAGCGCTGCGCGATGGCAAGCAAAGCTACCTTAACGACTTACCCCTGGTTATTCGCTATAGTCTGGAGGTAGCAAAAGCCTACCCCGAAACTGCTGGATTTTATGATTGGTTTTTACACCGCGTAGAGCCAGCGTTGTCTGCACAAGCTTGGTATAGTGATTGGCGAATGGCCGGCGTGCGGCCGATCACAGAGGGTGGTGTTAAATGAAGGCGATGATTTTGGCCGCGGGCTTTGGCAAGCGACTGCTCCCGCTGACCGAGACAACACCGAAGCCCCTATTGCAAGTCGGAGCCAAACCACTACTGCAATATCATCTGGAGCGATTGGCCGCTGTTAATATTACCGAGGTGGTTGTTAATACCTGCTGGCTGGCCGAGAAGATTGAAGACTACTTTGCCGATGGCACCGCATTTGGTGTAAACATTCACTGGTCTCGTGAGACGTATCCCCTTGAAACAGGAGGTGGTATTGCCAAGGCTCTTCCACTGCTGGGCACCGAGCCATTTTTGCTGATTAATGGGGATGTCTGGACGGACTTCCCCTTGGCGGCTCTTCAGCTTGATCCTGATGCTGAAGCCCATCTCATTCTCGTTGATAACCCGGAGCACCATCTTCAGGGCGACTTTACCCTCGTTAGTGGTAGGGTGACTTTGGGCGCTAGCCCCCAGTACACTTTTAGTGGAATTAGTGTGGTAAGACCGCAGTTGTTTGCCCGTTATCAGGCTGAACATGCGGAGCTTGACAGTTTTCGCTGGCTTGACGTTATGCGCCCTGAAATCAAATCTGGCCTTGTCACTGGTGAGCGGTATACCGGACAGTGGTGGGATGTGGGAACCGTTGAGCGCCTGACTTTGTTAGATAACCAGTTAAAGCAGGCTTCGAAGCATGATCACGATGGCTTTTAAAAAACTTGTTGAAGTGCTCTGCTAGACGCGATGTGGGAAGGGTCTCTCGAATGCTGAAAACAATTATCTTTGTATTACTAATAGCGAGGTTACAGACGATGACGGCTTATCGGCAGAGAAATATATGGGATATATTGGACAACAGCAGGAGTACATAGTGAAGGAGTCGATTGGTTATGACGGTGATTATGTTACCAAGGATGGGGTGCAGTGACGCCCGAGTTAAAACGACTATCGCTGTGGGTAGCACCCCTGATTGGAGCTGCGGTGACAGTGCTCATGCTTAAAACTGGCTGGGCGCGTGAAGGTGCTCTCACCGCGGGGCTCACCGTAGTCTGCGCACTTTGGTGGGTGTTTGAACCTATCCCTATCCCTGCGACAGCAATGATTCCATTAGGCGTTTTTCCACTGCTTGGTATTCTCGATGGCAAACAGGTAGCGCAGGCCTATGGCGACCCACTGATTTTGCTCCTCATGGGCGGTGCCATGCTGTCCAAGGCCATGGAGAAGAGTGGTGCCCACCGACGCCTGGCATTGTCAATGGTCAGCATTTATGGCGGAGATAATCAGCGGCGCCTAGTGTTTGGTTTTATGGTTGCCTCTGCACTATTGAGTATGTGGGTTTCCAATACTGCAACCACATTAATGTTATTACCTGTGGCCTATGCCGTGCTCGATAGTGTGTCCGATGAAGATTCTAGAAAGCTAGCCGTGCCTCTATTTCTCGGTATTGCTTACGCCGCGAGTATTGGCGGTTTGGGAACACCAATAGGCTCGCCACCCAACATTGTCTTTCTTAAAATTTATGGTGAAGCCACGGGTATCGTTCCCAGCTTTAGCCAGTGGATGCTTTGGGGATTGCCCGTCGTGCTGCTGCTGCTGCCCCTGGCAGCCCTATGGATTACTCGGCACCTAGGGGCGACTGCCCCGGTAAGAATCCCCCAAGCGGGTCTTTGGCGCACGGAAGAGATGAGAGTCTTGGTCGTCTTTTCGCTGACAGCGCTGGCCTGGATTACATTAAAAGAGCCTTTCGGTGGTTGGACGAGTTTGTTGGGCATACCTAATGCCAACTATGCTGCAGTCGCACTGACTTCAGTGGTGATTTTATTTGTATTACCCAATGGTCATGGCGGTAAGTTATTGGATTGGGAGTCCGCCTCGTCCATCCATTGGGGTGTCCTGCTGTTATTTGCCGGTGGTATTGCCATCGCCAAAGCCTTTACTGCAACGGGCATTAGTCAGGCGATTGGGGAGTCTTTGTCTGGCGTAACAAGGCTGTCAATTATTGTGCTAATTGCTGCAGTGGCGCTGGCAGTGACCTTCTTAACCGAAATTACCAGCAATACGGCAACCGCCACTTTATTAATGCCGATTCTGGCCGCCGCCTCTTTGGGAGCGGGTTTTGATCCTGCGTTATTGATGTTACCTGCAGCACTTTCTGCCAGCTGTGCTTTTATGTTGCCAGTGGCAACAGCGCCCAATGCGATTGTATTTGGTACGGGCAAAATCACTGTTGAACAGATGGTCCGCGAGGGTTTTGCTTTAAATCTTATGGGCGTAGCGGTCATTACGTTGGTGGTGTATTTTTGGTTAGCTGTCTAGCAGGATTTTGATGTTGCTGGGCTGCAGTGTTTGACTGCCAGCGATGGAAAGCACCAGCGTTGCCATTTCATCCCAGATGTCTGCATGGCGTGCGCCCTTAATGCCACGGTCAATGGCACCTGCCTGATACAAAAACATTCTCAAATGGGCCGGTTTACAGCGTTGTAATGCACGCCGAAATAGGCCCATCCGATTGTCCCAAACCCCAGCATTCTTAAGCGCCCAGTCACTGTGTTCACCACGGGAAACCTGTTCACTGGCCTTGACTAAAATACGCAGTTCGCGAGTAATCGCCCAGAGTAACGATAGAGGATCTGCCCCTTCATTTTTTAAACCGCGCAATGACTGCGCAGCTGACTGCGCTTCGCCCATGAGCATTCTGTCGATAAATTCAAATAGATTGTATCTGGCACTGTCAGCGATTACTGAAGACATGGTATTGGCGGTCACCTTGCCGTCCAGTGACAATAATTTGAGTTTTTCAATCTCTTGCACTGCTGCCAAAAGGTTGCCCTCTACTCTGTCGGCCAGTATTTGTAGGGCTTCTGAATTGGCCTGAATGCCGCTCTGCTGGAGTCGTTGCTGAATCCATTTGGGCAAATCATCACCCTTCACGGGCCACACTTGAATATGAGCGCCGACAGACTCCAATGATTTTAACCATTTGCTGTTTAAGGCAGACTTTTCCAGTTTGGGTAAAATAATCAGCAGGACATTATCGGCATTAGGGTTGGCGCATAATTCAGTCAGGACTTTACTGCCTTTGTCGGCGGGCTTGCCATTAGCGATGCGAATTTCGAGGATTTTTTTATCGGAAAATAAAGACAAAGAATTGGCTTCATTGATCAAGCTGCTCCAGTCATAATTACTGCTGTTACCCTCAACATGAAAGAATTCTCGTCCAGTGAAGCCCTCCTCTCGGGCAGCTGATCGAATGGCATCTGCAGATTCTTGTGCCAGTAAAGGCTCATCACCGCTAATAACATAGACTGGCAGTAGCTGTTTTTGCAGATGACTGAAAAGCTTCTCTGCTTTGAGTTTCACTGAGTGTTCCTGTCTTTGATACCCTGTGACTCGGCCGCCCTATTGGCAACAGCACGAAGGTGATTCAGGATCTGTCTGACAATCTCTTTATGCATACTGTTTCTAAGGGCCGTTTCTTCTGTATCTGAAGATAGGATGTCCTGCTCACTAAACTCATAGGCGCGCTCTACCGAGGCGGTCGATAGGGGAGTAAGGGGCGTTCCATCTGGCCCAGTAATTAGGAAATCGACCTCTTCATTGAGTTGATATTCCGCGACTCGAGCACTGGCATTAACCGTACCGGTGCGTCGTTTTTTTCTAACGTCGACAATCACCAATGAATAAGCGGCGCTGGAAGCATTATTAGCTAGATCAATGTGAGAGTCCTTTAATGCCCGCTCTAGCGTCTGGATTAAAGAGCTGTGAGAATCCATTGACGATAGATATAACCTGCCGAAATCTTCTGGTACCAGTTGAGAGTTTCGAAGCTGCCAGCCGCAGGCCGACAGCAGTAAGATCATAGTGCCAAGAAATAGATTTTTCATAATCGTTAGAGCCCTCATTGACTAGTGATTGCTTAGACTCGGTTTAGTTGGCCACTATATTAACCAGTCTTTCCGGAACAACAATAATTTTACGTATTGTGAAGCCTTCAGTGAAGCGCTGCACATTACTGTCTTCGATCGCCAACTTTTCAATCGTCTCCTTAGGAGCATCCGCCGCCACCTGAATCTTACCACGCACCTTGCCATTGACCT
>Ga0209709_10001857_pt1 | contig 19031 bp, 15 predicted proteins | sample ArcticOcean_MG_C_2_FD_187435 | JGI IMG/M metagenome (GOLD analysis project Ga0209709, IMG submission 187435) | Marine microbial communities from western Arctic Ocean - ArcticOcean_MG_CB4_136 (SPAdes) (version 2) | ecosystem: Environmental > Aquatic > Marine > Oceanic | place: Arctic Ocean... | reverse complement strand
TGGGTACGTTCATTTCGGCGAAGGACAGCAGAAGTACAAAAAAGGCCATTAACAGGGTCGCCATATCGGCAAAGGTCGCCATCCAAGCGGGTGCGCCACCCCCTGGGCATGCCGGACATTTTTGCGGAGGTTGAGGTTCCTCCTCTTCCTCCTCAATCTCTTCAAGCAGCTCTTCTTCAGGAATCGGCGCTACAACTGGCAGCGGTGCCTCTTCCTTCTCAGACTCATCTGGGATATCAGTCGACTCTAGCTCTTCGTTATCAGCCACTAGATTATCCCCCACTTATCTTTATGAGCCATCGACAATGACCTCTATACGCCGATTTCGAGCTCGGCCCGCTGCCGTATTATTTGTCGCGATGGGCTTGGTATCGGCAAAGCCTGTCACCAACATATTGCCCTGTTCAAAACCTGAATTATTAATAAAAAAGTCCGCGACAGAAGCCGAGCGTGCCGCCGATAGGTCCCAATTTGAGTTAAAACGCTCGCTAAAAGCAACCGGTACATTGTCTGTATGGCCCTCGACACTGACCTTTCCATCAGTGGCCGCCAGTGATGCGCCCACCTGTCGGAGTAGGCCAATAAAGCCAGACTGCAAATCGGCACTCCCTGAAATAAACGAGCCCTGGCTCGCCAGACGCACAATAATCCTGTCACCTACCCGCTCAACTTCCGCCAGTCCCATTTGAATCTCGGCGGCAAGGTCGGCGCGTATTTTTTGTAGTCGGTCTTCAATATTTTGATTGCTGCCGTCGACTCCCGCTCCTGACTGCGACTGCTGGTTGCTGTCTTTATCGGAAGCGCTGCTGTCTGCCCCGGAGGCCAGCTGCTGTTTACGCACCTCGATCTCAGTCGACGAATCCGTCTGCGCTTCTATTACCTTAGCGGCAATATCAAGCGTCTCTTGGCTAACAGGCCCACCGCTGCCCTCACCCTTGTCTGCATCACCTTCTCCTCCACTGTTATCTTTGGACTGCAGCTCGACGATCACTCGATCATCTTCAAGGCGGACAACGACCTGGCCCTGCTCGATCTCTTCAGCGAGAATTTCTTCAAGTTTGCGGAAGTTTTGTTCTGTTTCAAAATCGGCTTTTTTCTCTTCGGTCTTAGCGACCACATATTTTTTGGTGATCTCATCCGAGCGCTGTCGCTTACGATCAATAACTGTTGGCGCCGCAACTGCCGGCGTAAATTCTTCTTTAACTAGGCTGCGAGCCGTGGGAATTGAGATAATCGGGACCACTCTTTTTACACCAAAGGCGGACTTCAATGATCCGGCGATCTGTTTGTACTTGGGCACATTCATTTCGGCAAAGGACAGCAGCAAAACGAAGAAGGCCATAAGTAACGTGGCCATATCGGCAAAAGTCGCCATCCATGCAGGAGCACCGCCACTTGGGCAGGCTGGACAGGGTGGCGGTGGTGAGGGGCCCGCTTTTTTCGGCTCCTCAAGCTCCGCCTCCGGATCGAGCTCCGGATCGAGCTCCGGATCGAGCTCCGGATCGAGCTCCGGATCAACCGGTTCCAGTGTTTCTTGTTCCGCCATGGTTCAGCCTTCCTGCTACGCGGCCGGCGCAAGTTTGGAGCGCGCCTTGGGACTCAAAAACGCAGCAAGGACATCACCGAGAACGCGCGGATTGCCGCCATCTTGAATGAACAAGATGCCCTCGATAATCATTTCATTGCTCGCCTCTTCAATGTCTGCCTGGTTTCCTAACTTCATAGAAACGGGAATGCAGAATACATTGGCTAAAATGGCACCATACATCGTAGTCAAGAGCGCTACGGCCATGGCCGGGCCAATGGCCTTAGGGTCAGACATGTTACCCAGCATCTGTACCAATCCGATCAAGGTGCCAATCATGCCCATCGCTGGAGCAATCTCCCCCCAAGAGGAAAATATTTTAGCGCCCTGATCATGGCGCATTTTGGTCGCGTTTTTTTCTCTTTCCAAGGACCCTTTAATAACACTCGCATCGGTCCCATCGACCAACATGCTCACAGCCTTAGCGAGAAATGGGTTGGCAATCTCTTGGCCCTCGAGTGCAATCATGCCGTCTTTTCGCGCAATGGTGGCCAGCTCAACAATCTGCTCAATGAGTTTGCCCTGATCATCAAGTTTATTTTTAAACGTCTTGCCCAAAACACTTACGGCACCGAGAAACTCACCCAAGGACGAGCGCAGCATCACCACCATGATCGAACCGCCTACGACAATAAGCATAGAAGGGGTGTCGATAAAGGCCCCGATGTCGTCAATTGCACTCACAATCAAGCCAAAGGCGCCTAACAAACCTACAATAGTTGCGATATCCATGAACTTTCCTTACCTAATATGAAATTATGCCTATGCCAAAACGCCAGACAAGCCATTGCCGAGTCATTGCTTAATCGACAGTTTGCTAGAATTATTAAGCCGAGTAACTAGCAATGTTAAATAAACTGGCCAACGGGTAGAAGCCATGGCAATCAATCGGCGCTTAATAATATAGGCTAGCTGTCGACTTATTTAAGAGAATATAAGTTATTTTAAGCCGTATATATAGCGGCAAGAGAAGAATCATTGGATTTAAAGTGTGGGCTTGGGGCACACTAATGAGGGTAAGATAGATCGAGGCTGAGTTTATCGAATATAACTCAGTATACAGAGCTCAAGGAGATAGCTGGTGCAAAACAAGGACACAACAGCGTTACACCTCAAAGACAGGACCACCCCGCCGCGGCCAAGGGGACGTCGGGGGACTCCTATTGCAGTAAGCCTTCTAAGTGTGGCCATGCTGTTGAGCAGCTGTGACAACTATCGGACAGCTGCCACCTGCGCTGATTACATCGCTATTGGCGACAGGGGTGGGTTTATCACCGACGATAAAGGTCTCGCGCGAGACCCGAGCTCCGATACAATTTGGTATCGCTGCCCTGGCGGCAAACACTTCTCTAACTATATCTGTAAGGGTGAGGGGTTACATTTAAACTGGAGCGAAGCCACTAACTACGCGGTGGAATTCTCTGAGAAGTCTGGGATAGTCTGGCGCTTGCCAACTAATGATGAAATGAAGTCAATCATCGAGCCTTCCTGTATTGCCCCAGCAATCAATCAGAATGTGTTTCCCTCGCCTGAGGTAGCCAATTATTGGACTTCGAGTGGCAGCTGGCAGCGCAAGACCTTTAAATGTTCGGTCAACAGTTACAACGGGAGCCTGTCGTGCCGTCAGCCTAAATTTGTCCAACAACCGTTTTTACTGGTTATGGATCAGCCCTGAAGTGGCTTCGGAGAAAAACTCAGACAGGGCTCGCCCTGCACACGAATGACTTCCATTGATGGCAAAATCTTTGATTTGAATCCCATCGCCCTACAACCATAGGGCGACTTTGGGTCATGGGTAATATTGAAATACCTGCATGCCCAACAGTCAGGGCTGATTTTTTTTGGCTGCGTCACGTTTTGGTTTCCAAAATTCCTGGTAGGCTTTCCACAGTATCGTGGTCACCAATAAGGCGCCAATAGCAGTGGCAAAAATATCTGTGAGGGCAAGCCCCTTAAGCAGGCTAAATTCAGGCTTGGTGTACATGATAAATAATATCGGCACGGCCAGTATAAAGTATGTACGGATCAGCTTGCACATAACGCAGGGTGGTTTTTCATCAGCCAAGAGCTTTCTGCCCCTCTAGTTCCATTTCACGTTGTCTTATTTTAGGCGTAATGCCTCGCGGATACCAAATAATCTTTGAGTCTGGCTTTTAGCTGGCTGCAGCCGCTAGTTAAGTGGCTCTGCCGCAACCACCTGCACCTGATAGGCAGTTCTCTCATTGGAGTTGACCTGCGGTCTTATGCCGGTAGACAGGGTTGATTGTCGCCCTGCAGCCAGAGCCTGGGGCAATCTGAGAATTTGCCTCTGACCCGCGACCGTTAGCTTTAATTGAATGTTGTCCATACTAACCGGGCTGTTATTACTGGTAGTCACCAGCAGATAGCCCTGCTCAGAGTAGGACAATGTAGCACTTAAGAAGCCCTGAGGTTGCAGCTGCAACTGGACCACTGTCAATTGCTTACTAGCTTTCCGCCCCAACCCACCGCCTGCCTTTCGGGCCTGTTGAAAATACCTACTGGCCTGCTGATACTGTTTTGCGGCCAATGCCGCCTCGCCAAGATAGAAACTCGCCTCTGGTGTCGGCAAAATTTCATAACTGCGCTTGATATCAATCAACCCCCGATCTTTCTGGCCGCGCTCATGCCGCAAAATTCCTCGTGCCAGATAGGAACTAAAGTGACTAGGGTTTTTATCTATGGCTGTTGTATAGGCTTTTTCTGCGTTATCCAGCTTATCACTCATTTTCCAGGCATCACCACGTAGCTCCCAGAATGATGCCTCTCGTGGCTGCAGGGCCACGGCCCTATCCAGAAACATCAAGGCTTTGTCAGCCTCTTTTTCCATCAGGCTCTTCATCGCATTGTCCTGAGCAAGGTAAGCCATGGCATCTTTTTTTAAGGGCGCAATAGCCACCTGATAACGCTCGCGATAACGCGCCCCTGAGGGCAGTGTTTTTGCTTTGGCTATATTAGCCTCCACACGCTTCGCTGAAGGCGGATGACTGGCAAACAGCCCGCTTACAAAATCCGCCTGTTTGCTCGCACTGAGCTTCACAAATGTACGCTGCAATTCCACCGCTCCTTGCGGCTCATAGCCCGCTCGAGCCATATATTCCATACCGTAGTAGTCGGACTCAAGCTCGTCCTCGCGGCCGTATTTTGACATCCATGCCGCTGTGCCCAACTGCGAAGCTCGGCCATAGAGCTGTTCACCCTGCCGGCCCTGAGCGCCAATCGTTACTGCGGCCAACCCGACACTGGTCAACATACCGCGCGTCATCTGTTGTGCGCCGTGACGGGCGGCGGCATGCACAACCTCATGAGCCAATACCGCGGCCAATTGTGACTCATCCTCTAAATAGACGAGTAGACCGCGGTTAATGGCTATTTTCCCCCCCGGTAGCGCCCAGGCATTGGGCACAGAATTATTGAGTACAACAAAGTCATAGGGTAGTTCGGGTTGGCCACTCACCGCGGCGAGTTTTTTGCCCACCCCAGCAACATAGATCTGTAGCTGCGGGTTGAGATAGTAGTCGCCACCTTGAGCCTGACGTGAAGGCCGATAGTTTTTCTTCCCCACGGCGATCTCCTGCTGTGCCGACATAAGTGAGAGCTCATTTTTACCGGTCACGGGATTAACGGTACAGCCTATAAGTGCTAGCAGCAGGACTAAAATTAATACCTTTTGGGGGCGAATCGTTGGCATCATTTTATTGCTCCTTAAGGTCTCTTTGGCTGCCACAGCTTGCTATAATGGCGCCATTAAATGCACTGAATTTTCATAAACTGGTCAATGACTATGATGCTAACAGTTATTTCTCCCGCAAAAAAGCTAGACTACAGTAGCAAAATAACGAGACATAATCATACTCTGCCGGCGCTTTTAAGTCAGGCCGGCGAATTAATCACAGGGCTTAAAGCACTTTCACCTCAGCAGATCAGTGCGCTGATGAGCCTCAGCGACACACTCGGGGCCCTGAATTACGAGCGTTTCCAAGAATGGAGCACGCCGTTTAACGACGAAAATGCGCGTCCAGCAATACTGGCGTTTAAGGGCGATGTCTATAAGGGTATAGACGCTGATGCGATGTCCGATGCTGATCTCCAATGGGCGCAGGATAATCTACGGATTTTATCGGGACTCTATGGTGTGTTGCGGCCGCTTGATCTCATGCAGCCCTACCGTCTTGAGATGGGCACAAAATTCAGTAATATCCGAGGTAAGGATCTCTACCAGTTTTGGGGTGATATTATTACTCAGCAAATCAATAAAGCGCTCGCAGGGCCAGCGGCGACATTAGTTAATCTCGCCTCCAATGAATACTTTAAATCCGTGAAAGTAAAGGCCGTCAATGGACGAATTCTGACACCGGTATTTATGGACCAAAAAGATGATAAATATAAAATCATTAGCTTTTATGCGAAAAAGGCGCGAGGCCTGATGAGCGCCTATATCATTAAGAATAGAATTACTGACGTGGAGTTGATTAAGGGATTTGACTCCGAAGGCTACGCATATAATGCCGCCATGAGTGACGTCGATAAGTGGGTTTTTATCCGCTAGTCTTGCCGCCATGCCCTCCCCGGGGCATAGGGATAATGTACCGAGCGGCACTGATACTAGAGTCGTTATAACTAGAGTCAGTAATACTATGGATAAGCCCTTTTCGCAGGCCTGTGTCAATAATCAAACGGCCATCTGTCAGGTATTAGAGCGTATCTTTATTGGCAAGAAAAATGTTCTCGAGGTGGGTAGTGGAACGGGGCAACACGGGGTCTGGTTTGCCAAAAAGCTACCACATCTTACTTGGCAGATGAGTGACCGAGAACAAAACCACGCGGGCATTAATGGGTGGGTTAGCGACGAGCCCGCGCCCAATCTACTCGCCCCCATTCTATTGGATGTGCTGAGTGATCCCTGGCCAGCCGGCCCTTACGATGCTGTATACTCCGCCAATACCGCCCATATCATGCCTTGGCTCGCCGTAGCCGCGATGTTTTCCGGCGTCGGTCAAGGGCTTTCGAGCGGCGGGATGTTTTGTCTCTACGGCCCCTTCAAGTATTTGGGCGTGCTGGATGCGCCCACTAATATTGAATTTGATTACAGGCTGAGACAGCAATCTGCTCATCAGGGCATCAGAGAATTCCACGAGCTCAATCAACTGGCCATGGATGCCGGGCTGGATCTTCGGGAAGATAATACAATGCCTGCCAATAATCGATTAATTGTCTGGCAAAAGCACTGACATCGGCTATAGAAAGCCCTGTGGTCGAAAAAAATAGTCGGCCGATAGCGCAATAAAAATGACCAGCCCGACTAGATTATTGTTTAAAAATGCACGGAAATAGACCTCTCGATTTCGATGCCGCGCCTGTAAATGTTGCCTGACAAAGCCGCCCCCTGCGACCAACAACCCAGCGGTGTAGATCAAGCCACGATCAAAATGCAGTCCGGCCGCGAACAATAGCGCCAAAGTCCCGATCTGTGATAGGGCTATCATGGCTAAATCGTAGCGACCAAATAATATGGCGGTGGACTTGATGCCGATTTTTAAGTCATCCTCTCGATCAACCATCCCATAGTAGGTATCAAACGCTAAGGTCCAGAGGATTACCGCAATAAAAATTAACCACAGCGCTGCCGGCAACTGACCTCGCTCCGCGGCAAAAGCCATGGGCACAGCCCACGCCCAGGCAGCTCCCAAGCCAAGTTGTGGCAGGTGGGTAACTCGTTTTAAAAAAGGATAGCAGGTCGCTAAGGCCAGACCGCCGACAGACAGCATAATGGTCAACTGATTAGTCATCAGCACTAGCCCGAGGGACACCAGTAGCAAGAGTACAAACAGCAATAGAGCCTGGTAAGATTTAATTTCGCCAGCGGGCAGTGGTCTATTTTTGGTTCGTTCAACAAGGCCGTCTACATTGCGATCGGCATAATCATTAATAACACACCCGGCGGCACGCATCGAGACCACACCCAAAATAAAGATAACTAGGTTTTCCGCAGACGGCGCTCCCTCGCCAGCAAACCATAGTGCCCAGAGCGTCGGCCACAACAGAAGGTAAGTGCCGATGGGTTTGTCGAGGCGCATGAGGCGCAACCAGCGATTAGCGGGTTGGGGGGAGTCACTGCTCATGGTCATCTCGATGGTCCATTATATTAAGCTTTGATTGTACGGCTTAAACGCAGGTAAAAATATCTCTGCAACAAGTAACGGCTTTTGATCAAGGCAAAAGACTGATCGGCGCCCCCAAAGCGTTACCTCTGAGAGATTAAGGACATCAGGTAACCATAGAGTGCCGGGTGAAATAGCGGCGACCTCTATGGGTTGTCTAGTCATACTGGGATCATTAAATAACAGCGCACCCAGGGGACGACTATCCAAATGCCTCAGGGAGCGCAGTCGGCCCGTAAGGGTAGTTAAAGGGATAACGCTTCGCGCATAAACCCAGGGCTGTTCATTACCCAAGAGTAAAACCTCACGAATTAATGCCCTTTGACGAGGGGGTAAAGATAGCGCCAACATTTCCGATGGCCGAGGGATCTCAATGCCCTGGCTCAGCACCTGCACTGTTAGTTGGCCATCGCTGGCTGCAATAAGGCGCTTGGTCAATGAACCCTTATCCAATAGCCAGTCACGCCAGTGTTGTGACACCGGCTCGTCGGTGTTGAGCCGGCGCTGTCTCCAAATAGATTCGGGATGATGGCGAATACCGGCGCACCTCGACAGGGGTAATGGGACTATGATGTTAGGCTCCTTTAGGTTAAAAGCTCGGTCGCCGTTCGAAAGCGTCTACATTCCCATTGATGCTGATTCGGAGCCAGAGGGAAAGCGAACTCAGCTTAGCCAGCAATACTGTAGTATGGTTTTTCATCCGAGCTCCCCTGTGGCGCATAATTACATCTAACGGTTATCTATAGTTCCTGAGGCCCTTTGGGGTAGAGGTTGATTGATTCATCAGGTTGCCCTGCTTGATCTGGCTGGATTCTAAAGCGCTTATATGCCCATTGATATTGGCTGGGCGCCAGTGCGACGATTGACTCGACGCCGCCATTTAAGGCTAATAAGCTGGCCTGCTGATCAGCACTGTAGATCTGCTCTGGGGCCGGCTGCAGAACGATCTCAAATCCTCCTTTGACCCGTATCGCGGCAACGAAAATAACCCGACACTGCGTGCGCTGTATAAGATTATGAGTCAGAGTCATGGTAAGAGCTGGAACGCCAAATAGAGTGCTAAAAGCACCACCGCTCAGCTTCGGACTCTGATCGGGCAGAATAGCCACATTATCGCCCCTTTTGAGAGCCTTTAATAATTGTGCGACCCCGCGGACATTGGTGGGTGCCAAACACATCCCCGACCGGAGGCGAGAGCTTTTCACCCAATGGTCTAAGGTGGGATTTTTTGCGGGCTCATAGAGGCTGGTCAGGGGGGCAAGCTGAGCGAGCCAAATCCCTATGGCCTCCCAGCTGCCATGATGCGGTATCAGAAAAATGGTCCCAGCTGCGTCATCTGAGGTCGCCTGCAAATGCTCCATTCCCTGACAGCGAACGATATTTTTGATTAACCAGGGATAGCCCTTCCGCCAAATTTGTGGGGTTTCACAGAGGATATTCGCAAAGTGTTCCATGTGAACTCGACTGAGGGCCTGAATTTCTCTCTCCGGCATAGTTGGGTAGCATAGCTTCAGGTTAACCTGAGATACACCCAGGGGCGCTGCGTTAAAGGCCACCATCAGGTGCGCCAGCAAACGACTGAGTGATCGGGCCACTGTCAGCGGCAGCCAAGAAAGACTCCGCAGTAAAAAAAGTACTATTTTGGCGACCATATGTCCCTCATATATTGGCTGATAGCTCATTTTTAAGATAGGTGCGCAACTCATAACCAAACTCATGTTCCTGTAATCCCAGCGCCTCAATCTTATGAACATAAGCACTGCTCACACGTCTAGGCACAATGTTTTCCCCAATCGCCAATAGGTCTGGGTTGCCTTGAAGCTACAGTTGATTCTCAAACTCATAGGCCTTGGCAAATTTGGGCGCTATGCTTTATTCGGTTCGGCCGGTGCCGAAAATCATTTCGGTAATACTGCATCAAAAGGCTCTTCAACGGCTTATGGAATTAATAGCTTGTTCACAACTATGATCATTCCTTTGAGACAGGCTTTGGTGGCTAGCAGAAATCGTGATCCCATGCCGGCAACGAGAAATACTGCCTTGCGAACTTTGTCCCCATATCTTACGTGGGCCATCTAAATCTCCATAACGCAATTAATTTATAGTAATGGTGGGCTCATCATATCCGCAAGGTATTCTTCCAAGGCCACATAATAAAGACTTTCGCACTGATAGCCCCTATCTTTCTGGGCATGCCTCTCTATAATTGCCGATTCGTTCCGTTGTATTTGATTTTTAGGTGACTTTTTTGAGCAAGCTCTGCGCGCCTCCTGATACGTTTCAGGATCTAATCTCAAGACTCCAGCAATACTGGGCTGATAAAGGCTGCCTGATTATGCAGCCGCTCGATTTGGAAGTCGGCGCGGGAACCTTCCACCCGGCCACGTTTTTGAGGTCAATCGGACCTGAGGTATGGAATAGCGCCTATGTGCAGCCGTCGCGTAGGCCAACGGATGGGCGCTATGGCGAAAATCCAAACCGCTTGCAGCATTACTATCAATTTCAAGTAGTGATGAAGCCCAGTCCTACGGACTTCCAAGAGCTCTATCTGGGGTCACTCAGGCACCTAGGTGTTGATACCTTGGTCCATGATGTGCGCTTTGTAGAGGACAATTGGGAGTCTCCTACTCTTGGGGCATGGGGGCTTGGCTGGGAGATCTGGTTGAATGGCATGGAAGTGTCTCAGTTTACCTATTTTCAGCAAGTGGGTGGCCTCGAGTGCTATCCAGTGACGGGGGAAATTACCTATGGACTGGAGCGTATCGCGATGTATTTGCAAGCGGTTGACAGCATTTACGATCTTGTTTGGGCCCATGGCCCTGATGGCGATGTCACCTACGGTGATGTTTTCCTGCAGAATGAGGTCGAGATGTCGACGTACAACTTTGAGTATGCCGATGTCGACTTCCTGTTCATGAGTTTTAACCAACATGAGAGAGACAGCGAGAGACTAATCGCTGCGGGGCTTTCCCTTCCGGCCTATGAGATGGTCATGAAAGCCTCCCACACATTTAACCTTTTGGATGCCCGGAAGGCCATCTCCGTCACCGAACGTCAGCGCTATATCCTTCGGGTTCGCGCGTTGGCCCGTGGTGTCGCGCAGGGGTATTTTGATTCCCGCATGGCGCTTGGCTTTCCTCTCGCGGACAGCGCGATCGCAGCCGAAGTCATCGGTAAACACTCAGGAGGTTCCAAGTGAGCACTGACTTTCTGGTTGAGCTGGGCACCGAAGAGCTGCCCCCCAAGGCATTGATGCGGCTATCTGAGGCATTTTCTGCGGGTATTGTTAACGGATTTAAGGCGCATCAGCTGAGCTTTGGCGAGGTAGTATCCTATGCGGCGCCACGTCGGCTCGCGGTTATGATCCGGGGTCTTGACCGCCAGGCACCTGATACAGAAGTTATTGCCTGGGGCCCGCCAACGAAAGTCGCCTTCGATGGCGAGGGCCTCCCAACGAGGGCGGCAGTGGCTTTTGCGGGAAAAAATGGACTGGCGCTAACGGATCTCAATGGGCTGGTAGAGAGCGACGGTCAACAGGATAAGCTCTGCGTGCGACGCACAGACGCGGGCTGCCAGACCAGCGGGTTGCTGGGTCAAGTAATCAATGACTCCCTAGCCAACCTACCAATTGCCAAGCGCATGCGCTGGGGGAGTAAAAAAGCTGAATTTGTACGCCCCGTGCAATGGGCGGTTCTGTTATTTGACGGCCAGGTCTGCCGGGCAACTATCCTTGGTGTTGAGGCGGGCAATGCTAGCCGTGGACACCGTTTCCATTCCGATGGCGAGATCACCATTAACTCGCCAGCTAGTTATGCAGAGCAGCTTGAAAAAGCCTTCGTTATAGTCGATTTTAATCGGCGCCGCAATATCATTCGCCAAGGGGTTACAGCGCTTGCTAATAGTATCAATGGTATTGCGGTGATTGACGAGGGCCTGCTCGATGAAGTCAGCGCGCTGAGCGAATGGCCAGTGCCACTGATGGGCCGCTTTGAAGAACATTTTTTGGATGTTCCAGCGGAAGCGTTAATTTCATCAATGAAAGAGCATCAGAAATATTTCCACTTGGTGGACAGTAACAATCAGTTAATGTCAGCCTTCGTTACCGTGGCCAACATCGAGAGTAAAGACCCTGCTCAGGTTATCGACGGTAATGAGCGGGTGATTAGACCTAGACTCGCCGACGCAGCGTTCTTTTATAAAAATGACAGGCAAGCTTCACTCAGTAGCCGCCGAGATAGCTTAAAGCAGGTGGTGTTTCAAGCTGAGCTCGGCTCAGTCTATGACAAGACAGAGCGGGTCGCATTGCTCGCAGAGGCACTGGCTGAGGTTACCGGGGGTGATGGCAAGGTCGCGCGCCGTGCGGCGGAACTCAGCAAATCGGATTTAGTGAGTGATATGGTCGTTGAGTTTGCTGATCTCCAGGGGACCATGGGGCGGTACTATGCTCTGCATGATGGTGAAGACGCTGAGATTGCAGAGGCCCTGTTTGAGCAATATTTGCCTAGGTTTTCCGGCGACGATCTGCCCCTTACCGCCACAGGAGTAATGCTGGCGCTGGCAGATCGCTTAGACAGTCTGGTGGGAATCTTTAGTATTGGGCAGCAGCCTTCGGGGTCTCGTGATCCCTTTGCCCTGCGCCGAGCGAGCTTGGGGGTGTTGCGTATTATGGTGGAACGTCAGGTTGACATGGATCTCGGACTGGCTATTTCTTTGGCCGCAAAACCGTTTGCAGTGGGATCGGACGATATCGAAATGCAAGTGCTCACTTACATTATGGGCCGTTTCAAATCTTGGTATAGAGATGAGGGTATGGACTCAGAAGTGTTTGCGTCTGTGGCAGGCCTGAACCTGGCAAACCCCCTAGATATCAACGCTCGAGTATTGGCCGTCCATCAATTCACTCTGTTACCTGAAGCGGTGGCTTTGGCATCAGCCAATAAGCGCGTATCCAATATTCTGGCCAAACAACTTGGTGACGCTATTCCACCGGCAGTCAACTCAGAACTACTGGAAAAAGCTGCCGAGAAAACTTTAGCGGCAGACATCGAGTCTTTAGCCTTGATTGTTGCACCTCTACTAGCCGGGCGACAGTACAATCAGGTCTTGCAAAAACTAGCGCAGCTCCGGGAACCCGTAGATCATTTTTTTGATGACGTCATGGTAATGGCTGATGACAGGGCGGTGCGAGATAATCGCCTGGCACTGTTATACAGTTTGCGCCAACTATTTGTCGGTGTAGCTGATATCTCACATCTGGTCCGGTCTAAATGATCTTCAGGAGCGCAACGTCAGGATGTCATTGTTCGTAAGGATTCGACAATCGTTTAGGGCCCTGCTGTTTTATGTTGGCTTTGGCATCATTGTGGTGGCAAGCAGTTTTATCTGCTGTATCTTTGCCTTTCTCCCATTTCGGCTTCTACAGCGGATCACCACGTACGGTAACCGGCTATCATTGGGCTGGTTGCGGGTTGTCTGTAACATCCATGTGAAGGTGACTGGGCACGAGCATATCCCTAAGGGCCCCTGCGTGATATTGAGCAATCATCAGAGTACGTGGGACGGCTTCTTTATGCAGTGGTTCTTTCAACCGGCGAGCATGATTCTAAAACGTGAACTTCTATGGATTCCGATATTTGGCTGGAGTCTATATTTTATGCGTCCTATCGCCATTGAGCGAGCCAATCCAGCGTCCGCCATAAGGTCTATTTTGAAGAATGGCGAGCGTCGCCTTAAGGAAGGTAATAGAATCGTGATGTACCCCGAAGGTACCAGAGGCCGTCCCGATAAGCTGGGTGCATTCAAGAGTAGCGGCGCGGCGATCGCCAAAAAGGCTTCAGTTGTGATCCTCCCTGTAGGTCATAATGCAGGCAAGTATTGGTTGCATCACAACTTTCTAAAACGATCCGGCACTATCCACTTGCAGATCGGTCCTGCCATTGACAGCGAACATGGTAGCGCTCGAGAACTGACGAAACAGGCGCGGGACTGGATCGAAAGTGTCCTTTAGAGTTTCTAGATCTCAGGGGCGGCCGCTAAAAATAATCAATAGCGACCTATGTATAAAAGAGCCAAAGCTGGGCTGTGGTCATAGCTTGGAAGCTCCTTCAAGTAACTTACTAGTAACACCGTCGCAACAGCCTCGTAAGGCCCATGAGCTACTATTAGAATGTCCTTTCTAATAGTTAGGGTGGCTTTTAGCGCCCTGCTGTTCGGCGTTAGATATCCAGGTTCATCACTGATAGCGCATTTTTTTCAATAAAATCACGCCTTGGTTCAACCTGGTCACCCATTAAAGTGGTAAACATCAGATCCGCGGCAATCGCATCTTCGATTGTCACTAGAAGCATTCGCCGACTAGCAGGATCCATAGTCGTGTCCCAGAGCTGCTCTGGATTCATCTCGCCCAAACCCTTATACCGCTGGGTATTGATACCGCGGCGTGATTCAGTCATCAACCAGTCTAGGGCCGCCTTAAAGCTCTCGACCGGCTGGTTGCGCTCTCCGCGCTGGACGTAGGCGCCCTCTTCGAGAAGCCCCTGGAGTGTCTTACCTAGGTCTACCATGGCCTTATATTCGTTCGACTCAAAAAAGTCTCGGCTCAGGCTGTGGTAATGAGGTACACCATGGGCGGTAATTTCAATGTTTGGCACGAAGATGTTACGCTCTTTGTCTTCTTTGGCGCTGACCTTGTATCGGTGCGTGCCGTTGTCGTCTTCATTAAGTTTCTCCTGAAGCTCTAGGCTCCAGCGATCAACATCGCCCTTTACAGTCAAAAATTTGCTATCCAAACCACTGATATAAACCAGAGATTCAAGTACTTTTCGAGAATATACCAGAGACATTCTATCCATGAGGCTGTCAACATGCCTATATTGCGCAACTAGAGCCTCCAACGCTGTACCCTGAATAGCTGGCGCACTCGCATTAACATGCAAGCTAGCGCTCTCCAAGGCCTTCTGGGTGAGATACACTAACAGTGCCGGATCATCTTTCACATACTGCTCATTCTTACCTTTACTAACCTTATACAGTGGCGGCTGGGCAATATAAATATGGCCATTTTCTACCAACTCTCGCATCTGTCTAAAGAAGAACGTCAGTAGCAGAGTGCGAATATGAGAACCATCGACATCAGCATCGGTCATAATAACAATGGTGTGATAGCGTAATTTAGCAAGATTAAATTCTTCGGTGCCAATACCGCAACCCAAAGCGGTGATCAGCGTTCCCACTTCCACGCTCGAGAGCATTTTATCAAAGCGAGCCTTTTCGACATTCAAAATCTTTCCTTTAAGGGGTAAAATCGCCTGTGTTTTTCTCGCCCGGCCCTGTTTCGCCGAGCCTCCAGCGGAATCTCCCTCCACCAGGTATAGCTCAGACAGAGCCGGATCTTTCTCTTGGCAATCTGCTAGCTTTCCAGGTAGACCGGCAATATCCAGCGCGCCTTTTCGACGGGTCATTTCCCGCGCCTTGCGAGCCGCTTCACGAGCTCGTGCCGCGTCGATCATCTTATTGACGATAGCCCGAGCTTCTTGAGGAAATTCCATCAGGTAGTCAGTAAATTTACTACCCATTTCCTGCTCAACAGCGGCTTTGACCTCTGAGCTCACTAACTTATCTTTTGTCTGAGATGAAAACTTGGGGTCTGGAACCTTGACGGAAACGATGGCTGTAAGGCCCTCACGGGCATCGTCGCCAGTAGTATTGACCTTGGATTTACCGTTAATACCCTCTTTCTCTATATAGGTATTCAGACCTCGAGTAAGTGCCGACCGAAATCCTGCCAGGTGTGTGCCGCCGTCTCGCTGAGGAATATTATTGGTATAACAGAGAATATTTTCTTGGTACCCATCATTCCACTGCAGTGCCACCTCAACGCTGGTACCATCCTCGCGGTCAGAGTTGAAATGCATAATTTTATTCACTGTCGTCTTATTGGTATTGAGGTACTCAACAAATGCGTTCAGTCCACCGGAATAGGCGAAGGCCTCTTCTTTTGCCGTTCGCTCGTCATGTAATACGATGCGAACGCCGGAGTTAAGAAATGATAGCTCGCGCAGCCGTTTGGCTAGCTGATCAAAATGGAACTTAATATTCGTAAAGGTGCCTTCCGAGGGAGCAAAATACACCTCGGTACCGCTTTCATCGGTATCACCAACGACCCCCAAGGGGCCCTGGGGGACGCCATGAGAGTACGTCTGCTCGTGAACCTTACCATTTCTGCGAATAGTCAGCCGCATTTTTTTAGATAGCGCGTTGACCACAGACACCCCTACACCGTGGAGGCCGCCAGAAACCTTGTAGCTGTTATCGTCAAACTTTCCCCCAGCATGCAGCACGGTCATAATCACCTCGGCGGCTGAAACACCCTCGTCGTGCATCTCCGTGGGAATGCCACGGCCATTATCTGACACCGAGATAGACTCGTCGGGGTGAATCACCACGCGAATTTCGGAACAATGCCCCGCAAGGGCCTCATCAATAGAGTTATCGACCACCTCAAAGACCATATGGTGCAGCCCAGTTCCGTCATCGGTATCACCAATATACATCCCGGGACGCTTACGGACAGCATCTAGGCCTTTAAGTACCTTAATGCTTGACGAATCATAATTCGTTTCATCACTCATAACTAATAGTTTCCCCGTTATTCAATCTTCCGAAGCAACACCATGTTCCATATGGAACATCTGATGAGCCATCCCTTCCACCAGCAAAACAAAGTCTTTCCTGTCGACACCCGTCATAAAATACTGACAGCCAAGGCCATTTAAACAGCTAACCACCTGACCACGGTGCTGATGGTCTAGCTCGGCAGGCAGGTCATCTAGCAAAAAAACACACCCTCGGCCGGTGCTCTCTCTATAATACGCCGCCTGAGCCAGCTTTAACGCATACACCAACAGCTTAATCTGTCCCCGTGACAATCGCTCGGCCGCAGGAGACCCGTCCACCTTGATGATAAAATCTGCCTTATGAGCACCCACATTAGTGGTCCCAGTCGCTATATCTCGAGCGCGCGAGCCGCCCAGTGCCTCCTCTAGACTGCGCTCATTGGCCCAGCCCTGATAATACTCTAGCTCAAGAGACCCCAGACCACCAAACAAGTCAGCCACCGAAACCGCATGCTGAGAAAGCGCCGCTAAATAGTCTCGCCGAAATCCAGAAATTTGTTCGCTCAGCGGCACCAACTCAGCAGTCCAGGCGCTTAACGAATCCTGTTCCATCCTACCATGCCGAAGTAATTGATTCCGCTGTTTTAGCGCTTTTTGGAAGCGCTTCCACAATGACGAATACCCGTGTTCCACGTGGAACACTCCCCAGTCAAGGAACTGCCTTCTCTGCAGCGGCCCGCCCTCTAACAAAGTAAAGCTATGGGCGTCGATCAGCTGTAGTGGTAACGCTTCCACTAGCTGCGCTGATGACTGCAATGACGCTCCGTCAAGCCGCGCCTCAAATCGCCCCGCCATAGTTCGTTTAACGCCAAGTTGATAACAAGCCTGAGGCGGACTAGGCGCTACACGCGCGGACACAACCAGCTCTGTAGCTTTCTCGCCGATAACAAGCCTGAGATCGCGGTGCCTAAACGAGCGCCCACGGCCTAACAGGTAAATAGCCTCCAAAAGGCTAGTCTTACCACTGCCGTTTGCACCATAGATAACATTAGCTTTTGGATGGCATAAAACGTGCACATCCTGTAGGTTTCGCACCTGCAGAATGTCCAGCCGAGAAAGGATCATAGAAATCTACTACTACGCGTCGCCGGACCAGGCCGAACGCATCACAGACGCATAGGCATGACAACATACACAGCCTTGCCATCACCAGCATCCTCAACCAACGCACTGCTGTTGGAATCAGCCAAGGTAAAGCGGATATCAGTACCTTTGATCACATTCAGCACATCCAGCAAATAACTGACATTAAAGCCGATCTCGAGATCTTCGCCCAGATACTCCACTGTTACCTCTTCCTCCGCTTCCTCCTGCTCAGGATTATTTGCGACCATCTTGACACAGCTATCTGAAAGAAGAATCCGGACACCGCGATACTTTTCATTGGATAGAATCGCCGTGCGACCGAAGGCCTGCTTGAGCTGCGCACGATCACCAACCACCAACTTGTTCCCTCCTTTCGGCAACACACGATCATAATCTGGATAGGCGCCATCCACTAGCTTAGAGGTGAAGCAATAGTCCGCACCGGTAATCCGAATATGGTTAGAACCCATGGCAACCTGAACATCGCCTTCACCCAGTAACCGCCCGAGCTCCATAATTCCTTTACGTGGCAGGATCGCGCTAATTGTGTCCCCAACCTCAACATCAACCTCACAGTCACAAAGCGCCATGCGGTGCCCATCAGTAGCCACTGCGCGTAATTTGTTATTAGTCAGCTCCCAGAGCATGCCGTTCAGATAATATCTAACATCCTGCTGTGCCATCGCGAACGAAGTGGCATCGATCAGCTCCTTCAGCAGAGTCCCCTGAACCACAAAACCAATGCTTTTATCGCCCTCGTCCACAGTCGGAAACTCATTGGCTGGCAAAGTCGCCAGGGTAAACTTGCTCCGCCCGCTCTTAAGCATTGCCTTCCCATCTCCACTGGCAAAATCAACCTGTGCACCCTCTGGCAGCGAGCGGCAGATATCAAGAAATTTACGTGCAGACACCGTCACTTCACCAGCTTCAGCTGCAACCGCTACTTCGGTAGTCCCGATAATCTCGACTTCAAGATCCGTTCCTGTAAGAGACAACCTCGTACCATCAAGACTTAACAAGACATTAGATAAAATAGGCAATGTTTGCCGGCGCTCAACAACGCCAACCACTAACTGCAATGGACTTAATAACGCTTCACGGGAAAGGCTAAATTTCATGGTAATTCTATATCTCCAGCGCTCAATGGGTTGTTAAATGGATAACTTACTGCCTACTCTCAACTCTGATCAGGAAGACAGCGTCCTATACAGATTCTTAAGATCACGCTGTACCTCACGGTCGATACTCTCTAGCTCTTTGACCTTTCGGCATGCGTGCAATACTGTGGTATGGTCGCGACCACCAAACGACTCCCCAATTTCAGGAAGGCTATGATTCGTTAACTCCTTCGCGATCGACATAGCCACCTGCCTAGGCCTAGCGATCGAGCGGCTGCGGCGCTTAGACAGCATGTCCGACATCTTTAATTTGTAGTAGTCAGCGACAACTCTCTGTATGTTGTCTATCGTAACCAGCTTGTCCTGAAGTGCCAATAAATCTTTTAGC
>Ga0209709_10001856_pt1 | contig 19034 bp, 18 predicted proteins | sample ArcticOcean_MG_C_2_FD_187435 | JGI IMG/M metagenome (GOLD analysis project Ga0209709, IMG submission 187435) | Marine microbial communities from western Arctic Ocean - ArcticOcean_MG_CB4_136 (SPAdes) (version 2) | ecosystem: Environmental > Aquatic > Marine > Oceanic | place: Arctic Ocean... | reverse complement strand
CACCAAACTAACTTAATAGGTTTTTTTCAACAAAGGGCGTGTTAAGTTTGGATTTTGCGGGTGTAGTTCAATGGTAGAACGCTAGCCTTCCAAGCTGGATGTAAGAGTTCGATTCTCTTTACCCGCTCCAAAATTTAAAGTTAAACAATAAAATAAAGTGAGGAAAAAATAAAATGTCAAAAGAAAAGTTTCAAAGAACTAAACCGCATTGTAACATCGGTACAATCGGACACGTAGACCATGGTAAAACAACTTTAACTGCTGCGATAACAAAAGTTTTATCTGAAGCAGGCGGAACAGCTAGCGCAAACTTTGTTGCTTACGATCAAATTGATAAAGCCCCAGAAGAAAAAGAAAGAGGAATTACAATCTCAACTGCGCACGTTGAATACGAAACTGAAAAAAGACATTACGCTCACGTAGATTGTCCAGGTCACGCCGATTACGTAAAAAATATGATTACAGGTGCCGCACAAATGGATGGTGCAATTTTAGTGGTTAACGCTGCTGACGGCCCTATGCCACAAACAAGAGAACATATTCTTTTGGCACGTCAAGTTGGCGTTCCCTCAATAGTAGTTTTTTTAAATAAGATTGATACTGTAAAGGATCAAGAATTGGTGGATCTTGTAGAGGAAGAAATTAGAGAACTGCTAACATCTTATAAATTTCCTGGAGATAAAACTCCAATTATTAAAGGTTCCGCATTAGTTGCTGTTGAAGGTGGTGATCCTAAATTAGGAAAAGATGCAATTATGGAATTAATGAAAGCAGTTGATGAAACTATTCCGCAACCCGACAGACCAAAAGACAAACCATTCTTAATGCCTGTAGAAGATGTTTTTTCTATTTCAGGACGTGGAACAGTTGTTACAGGAAGAATTGAATCAGGTGTTATTAAAGTTGGAGAAGAAATAGAAATCGTAGGTTTAAAGGATACTAAAAAATCGGTTTGTACTGGTGTTGAAATGTTCAGAAAACTTCTTGATAGTGGTGAAGCAGGTGATAACGTTGGAATTCTTTTAAGAGGTGTTGAAAGAGACGACGTACAAAGAGGACAAGTTCTTTGTAAAGCTGGATCTATAACTCCCCACACTGAATTTGAAGCACAAGCTTATATTTTGAAAAAAGAAGAAGGTGGAAGACATACTCCTTTTTTTACAAAATATAGACCGCAGTTTTATTTCAGAACTACTGATGTTACGGGTGAAGTAACACTACCAACAGGAACAGAGATGGTTATGCCTGGTGATGATGGAAAATTCTCTGTAAAATTAATTACTCCAATTGCGATGAACGATAATTTAAATTTCGCCATTAGAGAAGGTGGTAAAACAGTTGGAGCTGGAGTAGTAACTAAAATTGTAAAATAAACGCTTAGGAGCGTAGTTCAATTGGTAGAGCGCCGGTCTCCAAAACCGGAGGTTGTGGGTTCGAGTCCCTCCGCTCCTGCCAAATAACTTGGTTAATATTATGAAAAATCCTTTAAGATTTATACAAGGCGTAAAACAAGAGGCTTTTAGAATTACGTGGCCAACTAAAAAAGATACAATGACAGGATCTTTAATGGTTTTTGGCTTAGCCTCTATAGCTGCTATTTTTTTTCTAATATTAGACCAAATTTTAAGGTATCTTCTCAATATAATTCTGACTATAAATTTTTAAATATGAATTGGTATATTGTACAAGCTTATTCGGGATTTGAAAAAAAAGTCGTAGAATCCATAAAAGATATTTTAAGCAAAAACAAACTTGAGAGCCATTTAGATGAAATCCTGGTCCCTACACACCAAGTAACAGAGGTAAAAAAGGGCAAAAGGACTAAAAAGGAAAGAAAGTATTTTCCAGGCTACATACTTATAAGAGTAGATTTAAACAAACAAATATATCATTTAATTAAAAATTTGCAGAAAGTTAGCGGTTTTCTTGGTTCAGCGGACAAACCATCTCCTTTAAGCGATGATGAGATAAAAAGAATTTTGGGGCAAGTTTCAGAAAGTGCAATTAATCAAAAAAGTGGTATAAGTTTTGAGATTGGAGAAAAAGTTAAAGTTTGCGACGGACCTTTTGCATCGTTTAACGGTTTAGTTGAAGAAATAGATGAGGACAAATCAAGACTTAAAGTTTCCGTATCTATTTTTGGCAGGCCAACTCCAGTAGATTTAGATTTTAACCAAGTAGAAAAAAACTAATTTATGGCAAAAGAAATAGCAGGTTTGATAAAATTACAAATTAAAGGAGGACAAGCTAATCCAGCTCCTCCTGTAGGACCGGCTCTTGGGCAAAGAGGAATTAACATTATGGAATTTTGCAAAGCATTTAATGAAAAAACAAAAGCTTTTATGGGCAAGCCGGTTCCAGTTGTAATTACAGTTTACAAGGATAAGAAATTCGATTTTATTATAAAATCACCTCCTGCATCCCATTTTATAAAAGAAGCTGCTAAATTAAAAAGTGGATCTAAAGAACCTGGTAGAGTAGTTGCCGGTTCCATAACAATGAAACAAGCAGAAGTTATTGCTAAAGAAAAAATGGAAGATCTAAATGCTTTTGATATTAAAGAAGCAACAAAAATCATATGTGGTTCTGCAAGATCAATGGGCATTGAGGTTAAGGAATAATGAAAAATAGATCAAAGAGATATAAAGAATTAACCAAGCAATCTATTAAAGGTAAAAAGAAAATTGAATTGAAAGATGTAATAGAGTTAGTAAAAAAAACATCAACAAGTAAGTTTGATGAATCAATTGATATTTCAATGAGAATAAATTTAAAACAATCAAAAGGTGGTGATTTTAATTTAAGAACTATCGTCAAATTACCAAATGGATCAGGGAAAAAAATTAGAGTAGCTGTTTTATGTGAAGCTGATAAGGTAGAAGAAGCCAAAATGAGCGGAGCCGATATATTTGGAACCGATGATTTAATTGAAAAAATCTCAACAGGTAAATTTGATTTTGATAAATTAATCTGCACACCAGCTATGATGGGAAAACTAGGAAAACATGGAAAAGTTTTAGGTCCAAAAGGTTTGATGCCTAATCCAAAATTAGGAACGGTATCAGCAGATATAAAAAAAGCTGTCCAAGATATTAAAACCGGTTTAGTTGAAGTAAAAAATGATAAAGACGGAAATATAGCCTCAACTATCGGAAGAAAAAGTTTTTCAAGCGATAATTTGTTAAAAAATTTTAGTTTTTTCGTAGACTCAATAAAAAAAGAAAAACCTGATGCAATGAAAGGTGAGTTAATCAAAAATATTTATATAACTTCCTCAATGGGTATTTCTTATAAAGTAACTGGGAGTAGATAGTTTTATGATGAATAAAGAGAGTAAAAAAAATTATATCGAGGAAATGAAAAAAATATTTTCTTCAAACGAAGCAGTTATGATCACTCACTACCAGGGCTTAAATGTAGTCCAACTTGATGAACTGAGAAAAGAACTTAGAGAAAATAGCATTTTATTTAAGATTACTAAAAATAGAATAACAAAATTAGCATTAAAAGATTCTCCATGTAAAGATTTAGACAAATTTTTTACTGGCCCAACTGCCGCAGCTATTTCATCTGACCCTTTTATGTCAGCTAGAATTTTGTCAAAATTTGCCAAAAAAAATGATAGTTTAAAGATTGTTGCTGGTTTTATGGAGGGAAAAGTAATAGATCAAGCAGAAGTAGCAAAAATAGCTAGTTTACCAACCTTAAATGAAGCTAGAGCAAGTATAGTTGGAATTTTAAATGCGCCTGCACAAAAAATAGTTGGTATTTTACTTGCACAGAGCAAAAAAATAGCTAATTTAGCGCCGACGGAAGAAATAAAAAAATAATTCACAGGATATAAAAATGTCAGACTTAAATAAAATTATTGAAGATTTATCAAAATTAACTGTTGTAGAAGCAGCAGATCTTTCAAAACAACTTGAAGAAAAATGGGGAGTTACTGCAGCAGTTGCAGCAGCACCAGCAGCAGCAGGAGCCGCAGCGGGTGGAGAAGAAAAATCTGAATTCACAGTTTTCCTTGCATCGTTTGGAGAGAAAAAAATTAATGTTATCAAGGAAGTAAGATCAATCACTGGTTTAGGCTTGAAAGAAGCTAAAGATTTAGTTGAAGCTGCACCTAAAGAAGTCAAAGCTGGAGTTGCTAAAAAGGATGCCGAAGAGATGAAGAAAAAACTTGAAGCAGCTGGAGCCAAAGTAGAATTAAAGTAAACAAGATTTAAGTTATTTTATTGCAGTAATTTTTTCTGCAATAAAGTTTATTATTATTAATGGAATTATCTTTTACTCAGAAAAAAAATATAAGAAAGAATTTTGGAAAACTTACCTCAAGTTTACCTATTCCTAATTTAATAGAAGTTCAAAAGAATTCATTTAATGAATTTGTAGGCTCAGTATCATTATTAGAAAAAAATAAAGATATTTTAAAAGGAATAAAAAAAGTCTTTAAAGGTGTTTTTCCGATAGAAGATTTAGCGGAAAAATGTACGCTTGAATATGTTTCTTATAAACTAGAGAAACCCAAGTTTGATGTTATTGAATGCAGACAAAGAAGTTTAACTTATTCATCGTCATTGAAAGCTAGCCTTAGATTGGTAGTTTACGACATCGATCCTGACAACAATACTAAACAAATAATGTCGGCAAAAGAGCAAGAAGTTTTTATTGGCGAACTACCTTTAATGACGCCGAGTGGAACATTTGTCGTTAATGGAGTTGAAAGAGTTGTTGTAAATCAAATGCATAGAAGTCCAGGCGTATTTTTTGATCACGACAAGGGAAAAACACACGCTAGTGGTAAACTTTTATTTAATTGTAGAATTATTCCTAGTAGAGGTTCTTGGCTAGATTTTGAATACGATCCAAAAGATATCATGTATTTTAGAATTGATAGAAAGAAAAAAATTCCTTTAACAACTTTTCTTTTAGCTCTTGGCCTAACAAGAGAGAGTATAATTCAAACTTTTTATTCTGTTAGTACTTTTAAATATAATAAAGTTTCAAAAATGTGGAGTACTAAATTTGACCCTGAAAATTACAAAAGACCAATTAAATTAACTTATGACTTAATCGATGCAAATAACGGTAAAAAAATTTTAAAAATAGGAGATAAGATTAATTTTGTTTTAGCAACTAAATTAAAAGAAAAAAATTTAAAAGAAATTTTAGTATCCAATGAAGTGCTTGTGGGGCAATTTACTTTTTCTAATGTATCAGTAGGTGAAGAAGTTATTTTAAAATCTGGTTTTGATATTACCGAAGATTCTTTAAACAAAATTCATGAAAACCAAATACATACGTTAAATATCGTAAATATTGATCCTGTTAACAAAGGTGGGTACATATTAGAAACACTAAAAGTTGATAAAAATGACACTAAAACCGATGCATTAAATGATATTTATCGTGTCTTACGCCCGGGCGAACCACCAACAACTGAAATTGCAAATGATGTTTTTAACAATCTATATTTTAATAAAGACAGATACGATTTATCTGAAGTAGGAAGAGTCAAACTAAATTCTAAGCTAAACCTTAACAGCTCTAAAGATACCGACACTATATTAAAAAAAGAAGATATACTTTCTATTGTTCAGTTTATGTTAGATCTCCGTGATGGAAAAAAAGATGTAGACGATATAGATCATTTGGGAAACAGAAGACTTAGATCTGTAGGTGAATTAGTTGAAAATCAATTTAGAATAGGACTTTTACGTATGGAAAGAACCGTAAAAGAAAAAATGTCTACTTTTCTAGAAATAGAAACAGCAATGCCACAAGATTTAATCAATGCAAAACCAATTACATCGTCTTTTAGAGATTTTTTCTCAACTTCACAATTGTCTCAATTTATGGATCAGACAAATCCGCTATCTGAAATTACACACAAAAGAAGAGTCTCAGCTTTAGGACCAGGTGGCTTAACTAGAGAGAGAGCTGGATTTGAGGTTAGAGACGTGCATCCTACACACTACGGTAGAATTTGCCCCATAGAAACACCAGAGGGTCCCAACATTGGTTTAATAAATAGTTTAGCAACTTATGCTAAAGTAAATAAATATGGGTACATAGAAAGTCCTTATAAAAAAGTTGAAAACGGCAAAGTAACTGAAAAAGTAGTTTATCTTTCTGCGATAGAAGAAGAGAATTTTACAATTGCTCAAGCTAATTCCCCTATTAATAAAGATGGATCTTTCGGTGAAGAGTTGGTGTCTTGTAGAAAAAATTTAAATTTTCAATTATCAAACAAAAATAGTATTGACTACATAGATGTATCACCTAAACAGCTGGTTTCTGTAGCGGCTGCTCTTATACCCTTTTTAGAAAATGATGACGCCAATAGAGCTTTGATGGGCTCTAACATGATGAGACAAGCTGTTCCTCTATTAAAACCAGAGTCTCCTTTAGTTGGAACAGGAATGGAATCTGATGTTGCAATAGACTCCGGCGTCACAATTGTAGCAAAAAGAAATGGTATAGTAGATAAAATTGACGGAAAACGAATAGTTGTAAAAGTTACAGAAGAAAAAGATCTGTCAAAATCTGGTGTTGACATATATAATTTATCAAAATTCCAAAGATCTAATCAAAACACATGTATTAACCAAAAACCTTTGGTTAAAGTTGGGGATGACATAAAAAAAGGTGACATAATTGCCGACGGGCCGGGAACTAAATTGGGAGAATTAGCACTTGGAAAAAATGTAACGGTAGCCTTTATGCCATGGCAAGGATATAATTTTGAGGATTCTATTTTAATTTCAGACAGATGTGTAACCGATGATGTATTCACGTCAATACATATCGAAGAATATGAGGCTATGTGCAGGGATACTAAATTAGGCGCTGAAGAAGTTACAAGAGATATTCCAAACGTAAGTGAAGAAAGTCTTAGAAATTTAGATGAGTCAGGCGTTGTTTACATTGGAGCCGAAGTAAAACCATCAGACATATTGGTTGGAAAAGTAACACCTAAAAGCGAAACATCAAGCAGTGCAGAAGAAAAACTCTTAAGATCAATTTTTGGTGAAAAAGCTACTGATGTAAGAGATTCTTCGTTAAAACTTCCCACAGGTAGTACAGGTGTCGTCGTTGATGTGAGAATTTTTAACAGACACGGGATAGAAAAAGACGAAAGATCAGTCGCTATAGAAAGAACAGAAATTGAATCAGTTCAGGAAGACAAAAAAGTAGAAGAAGAAATCTTGATAAGAAATATTAAGTCAAGAACAGTCGCATTGATTAAAGATAATGCTAAAAATTTTTCTGAAAGTGAAAAGAATATTGTCGATAATATAGAAAATATTTCAATTAAAGAAATTTGGAAACTTTCTTCTTCTAATAATGATATTTCAACTAATTTATTAAAATTAAAGAAGCAATATGAAGATGCAAATGAAGATATAAAATTAAGATTTGAAGACAAGGTATTAAAAATAAGACAAGGAGATGATCTTTTACCAACAGTTATGAAAGTTGTTAAAGTGTTTGTTGCCGTTAAAAGAAGATTAATGCCTGGCGATAAAATGGCTGGTAGACATGGTAACAAAGGTGTTGTCAGTAAAATAGTTCCAGCGCATGATATGCCTTATTTAGAAAATGGAAAACCTGTAGATGTAGTTTTAAATCCTTTGGGCGTACCAAGTCGAATGAATGTAGGTCAAATTTTAGAGACACATTTAGGGTGGGCCTGCTCTGAACTAGGTGATCAAATAAACGAGCTGTTTAAAGATTTTGATAATAATTTAAAAAAAATTAAAGATAAACTTAAAGATATTTATGGAGCCGATTATTACGAGGAAGTCGTTAGCAAATTAAATAATAAGGAAATTTATGAGTTGTTATTAAACATTTCAAAAGGTGTTCCTATTTCCACGCCAGTTTTTGACGGAGCTTCAACAGACAACATCTCTAAATTATTAGATTTAGCAAAATTACCTAATAGCGGGCAAACTACTTTATGGGACGGTTTAACTGGTGAAAAATTTGATAGACCTGTAACCGTTGGTATTATTTATATTTTAAAACTACACCATTTAGTTGAAGACAAAATTCACGCACGATCAACAGGGCCGTATAGTTTGGTTACACAACAGCCACTTGGTGGTAAGGCTCAACTAGGTGGGCAACGTTTTGGAGAAATGGAAGTTTGGGCTTTAGAAGCATATGGCGCATCCTACACTTTGCAAGAAATGCTTACAGTAAAATCAGATGATGTTGCTGGTAGAACTAAAGTTTACGAAACTATAGTAAAAGGGGACGATCAGTTTGAGTCAGGTATCCCTGAGTCATTTAACGTTTTAATAAAAGAGATCAGAGCACTGGGTCTCAACATAGAATTGAATTAATATGGATAAAAATTTAACAAAAGAATCAGAAAATAACGTAACTCAGCCAAATTTTAATAATATTAAAATTACTTTAGCTAGCCCTGAAAAAATTAGATCTTGGTCGTTTGGCGAAATTAAAAAGCCAGAAACCATAAATTATAGAACATTTAGACCTGAAAAAGACGGTCTTTTTTGCTCAAGAATATTCGGTCCGATAAAAGATTATGAATGTCTTTGTGGTAAATACAAAAGAATGAAATTTAGAGGCATTATATGTGAAAAATGTGGTGTAGAGATTACGAAATCTAAAGTAAGAAGAGAAAGAATGGGTCATATTGATCTAGCCTGTCCAGTTGCGCATATTTGGTTTTTAAAATCACTCCCTAGCAGGATAGCTCTTGCATTAGATATTAAGTTAAAAGATGTAGAAAAAGTTTTATATTTTGAAAGTTTTATAGTTATAGAACCAGGCCTGACTAATCTAACAAAAGGTCAGTTATTAAATGAGGAAGAAGTTACAAATGCTCAAAATGAATTTGGCGAAGATGCTTTTTCAGCAGGTATTGGCGCTGAAGCAGTTAGAGAAATATTATTAAATCAAGACCTACCAAGTGAACAAATAAAATTAAGAGAATCGCTAAAAGATATAAAGTCAAAGGTTACTGAGGAAAGAACTATAAAAAGATTAAAACTAGTAGAATCTTTTATTAAATCTGGAAATAAACCTGAATGGATGATTTTAACGACTATACCTGTCATACCACCAGAATTACGTCCATTGGTACCTCTCGATGGAGGAAGATTTGCCACTTCAGATCTCAACGATTTATACAGAAGAGTAATTAATAGAAATAACAGATTAAAAAGATTATTAGATTTAAAAGCACCAGATATCATCATTAGAAATGAAAAAAGAATGTTGCAAGAATCCGTTGACGCTCTATTTGATAACGGACGTAGAGGTAGAGTTATAACTGGTACTGGCAAAAGACCTCTCAAGTCCTTGGCAGAAATGCTCAAAGGTAAACAAGGTAGATTTAGACAAAATTTACTTGGTAAAAGAGTAGATTATTCTGGTAGATCAGTAATAGTAGTGGGCCCAGAACTAAAATTACATCAATGTGGTTTACCAAAACAAATGGCTCTTGAGCTATTCAAACCTTTTTTGTATGCGAGACTTGATAAACTTGGTTTAGCCACCACGATTAAGCAAGCAAAAAAACTAGTAGAAAAAGAAAAAAGTGAAGTTTGGGATGCGTTAGAGCATATAATTAGAGAACACCCTGTTTTACTTAACCGTGCACCAACATTACATAGATTGGGAGTTCAGGCATTTGAAGCTAAACTAATTGAAGGTAAAGCAATTGAGCTACACCCTCTTGTTTGTGCTGCCTTTAATGCAGATTTTGACGGTGACCAAATGGCAGTTCATATACCTTTAAGTTTAGAAGCTCAGATTGAAGCAAGAGTTTTAATGATGTCTACAAACAATATTTTAAGTCCTTCAAATGGCAAACCAATTATTGTACCAAGTCAGGACATCGTTTTAGGTATTTATTATCTATCACAATCTTCAGATAAAAATGAAGAAAAACTTAGAGGAATTTTTTCTAGTATAGATGAGATAGAACACGCTCTTGAAATTAAATCTATTAATTTACATTCTAAAATTATCTCTATTTTTAAAACTGTTGATAAAAATGGCAAAAAAATTGAACAAAAATACACAAGTACAGCAGGAAGATTTTTACTTTCGAATGTATTACCAAAAAACCATAATATAAAATTCACTTTGGTCGATAGATTATTGGCCAAAAAAGATGTTTCGGAGATAATTGATACTATCTTTAGATATTGTGGGCAAAAAGAAACTGTAATTTTTTGTGATAGAATTAAAACTCTTGGTTTTAAACATGCATTTAAAGCAGCAATATCATTTGGTAAAGATGATTTAATAATTCCTGAAAGCAAACAAAGACTAATAAATCAAACAAAAAAACAAATTGAAGATTATGAGAAACAATACGGCGATGGATTAATTACAAGAGGAGAAAAATATAATAAAGTGGTCGACATATGGTCAAAATGTACCGACACAGTTGCCAACGAAATGATGAAAGAAATTTCATCTGCAGAAAAAGTTTATGAAAATGATCGTATCGAGACAAACTCAGTATACATGATGGCAGATTCTGGAGCGAGAGGTTCTTCTGCTCAAATGAAGCAGCTGGCTGGTATGAGAGGTTTAATAGCAAAGCCATCAGGTGAAATTATTGAAACTCCAATTATTTCAAACTTTAAAGAAGGGTTAAGTGTGCTGGAGTATTTTAATTCAACCCACGGAGCAAGAAAAGGTCTAGCAGATACTGCACTAAAAACTGCAAATTCGGGTTATTTAACTAGACGTTTATGCGATGTTGCTCAAGATCTTCAAGTTACTATTAGTGATTGTAATTCAAGATCCTCAATAAAGTTGACTGAAATAATTGAAGGTGGAAATATACTTGTTAGTCTTTCAGAAAGAACACTTGGCAGGGTAATTGCCGAAAATGTAAAAAATCCTATTACCGGCGAAGTAATACTTAAAAAACAAACCTTAGTTGATGAAGAAGACTGTGAAAAAATTGATGCAGCTGGTGTGAAGGAAATAAATGTATATTCAGTAATCACATGTGAAGCGAAAAGGGGTGTTTGTCAAACCTGTTATGGAAGAGATTTATCTAGAGGAAAATTAGTAAGTATTGGTGAAGCTATTGGAATGATTGCAGCACAATCAATTGGTGAACCCGGCACGCAATTGACTATGAGAACCTTCCACGTAGGAGGAACAGCTCAAATTAAAGAGGAGTCTCAAATTTTAGCCCAAACCAGTGGAAGTTTAAAATTGATAAATAAAAATTTAATTAAAGATTCTAAAAACAATGTTGTTGTGATGGGTAGAAATACTCAAATCTCTATCGAAGATGATAATAATAGACAATTAGCTGTTTATAAAGTTAATTACGGATCTAAATTATTTTTTGAAGATGGTGCAAAAGTTCAAAAAGGGAAAAAAATAGCTGAATGGGATCCTTACACGATGCCAGTTATTGCCGAAACTAGCGGTACAGTTAATTATATGGATTTAGTTGAAGGACTTTCGTTAACAGAAACATTGGACGATGCAACAGGTATATCATCAAAGTCAGTTACAGACTGGAAATCTTTATCAAAAAATTCAGAACTAAAACCACGAATTACTTTGAGAAACGATAAAGGTGAAGTAATTAAAAAAGCAGATGGTAATGAAGCAAGATATTATCTTGTTCCTGATTCTATTCTTTCAGTTAAAGATGGGCAAAAAGTTAACGCAGGAGATGTGTTGGCCCGTCTTCCAAAAGAAACATCTAAAACTAAAGATATTACCGGAGGCTTACCTAGAGTAGCTGAATTGTTTGAAGCGAGAAGACCAAAAGACAGTGCAATAATTGCAGAAAATAATGGCGTAATTGAATTTGGTAAAGAGGTTAGGGGTAAACAAAAAATTTCTATTCTTTCCAACGATGGTACTTCAAGTAATTATTTAATTCCGAAAGGAAAACATGTCAATTTTAACCAAGGTGAAAAAATACAAAAAGGTGAATACCTTTTAGACGGAAGTCCCGCGCCACATGATATTTTGAGAATACTTGGTGTGGAAAAATTAACTGAATATTTTGTAAGCGAAGTCCAAGAGGTCTATAGATTACAAGGTGTCGTAATTAATGACAAACACATTGAAACTATCGTTAAGCAAATGCTTAAAAAAGTAGAAATAAAAACATCTGGTGATGCAGACTTTTTAGCTGGAGAAATTGTTGATATGCAAGATATAAATAATATAAATGCTGAATTAAAAAAAGAAAACAAAAAGCCCGCGACGCATGAAAGAGTTCTTCTTGGTATCACTAAAGCTTCTTTACAAACAAAATCATTTATATCAGCCGCTTCGTTTCAGGAGACCACAAGGGTCTTAACGGACGCTGCAATAAAAGGTAAGGTAGACTATTTAGAAGGACTTAAAGAGAACGTTATAGTGGGTAGGTTAGTTCCAGCAGGAACTGGATTAACAAAAATGGGCTGGGATAAAGAGGCAAAAAAACAAGACAAGTTTAGAATTGAAGAAAATAAAAAGCAACAACTAGAAGCAGCATCTGCGGCCGAATAAACTAGCTAAAACAACAATAAATTTACCTATTAAATATTGACATTTGTAGCTTCAGTGTTAGTTTAGCGCAATTTTGATAGTTAGAAGTAAGGCAGTATTTAACCTTAAACACTAACTTTGTTTAACCTTGAAATCGCAAGGCCTACCTTATTTTACTATTCAAAATTTTATTATGCCGACTATTAATCAATTGATTAAAAAACCTAGAGTAAAACCTTTAGTCCGTAACAAAGTTCCGGCTTTAGAGAGACAACCTTTGAAAAGAGGCGTGTGCGTAAAAGTTTATACAACAACACCAAAAAAACCAAATTCTGCTCTTAGAAAAGTCGCGCGAGTAAGATTGTCAAATGGTTTTGAAGTCACAGCTTATATTGGCGGTGAAGGACATAATTTACAAGAGCACTCGGTCGTTTTAATAAGAGGAGGAAGAGTAAAAGATTTACCAGGTGTTAGATATCATATTTTAAGAGGTAACTTAGACACTCAAGGAGTGGCTAATAGAAAAAAACGTAGATCACTTTACGGAACAAAAAAACCTAAATAAAAATTATGTCTAGAAAAAGAAAAGCTCCTGTAAGAAAAATATTTCCAGACCCAAAGTATAGATCAGAAATTATTTCTAAATTTATAAATTCAATTATGTATGATGGCAAAAAAAGTACTGCTGAAAGAATTTTTTATACAGCACTAGATAGAATTAAAGAAAAAAATAATGCTGATCCTATTAAAATTTTTAACGATGCAATAAGTAATGTAAAACCTAATGTAGAGTGTAGATCTAGAAGAGTAGGCGGAGCAACTTATCAAGTTCCAGTAGAAGTTAAATCCAAAAGAGCGCAAGCTTTATCTTTAAGATGGATTATGGACGCTACAAGAAAAAGAAAAAATAAAACAATGGCAGAAAAATTATATTTTGAGCTATTAGACGCTTCACAAAATAAAGGATCAGCAATTAAAAAAAGAGAGGATGTGCATAAGATGGCAGAGTCGAACAAAGCATTTGCACATTTCAGATGGTAAAAAATTATGTCTAAAAAATACTCTTTAGAAAAATATCGAAATATCGGAATAATGGCTCACATAGATGCGGGTAAAACTACTACAACTGAAAGAATTTTATACTATACTGGAAAAAGTCATAAAATTGGTGAGGTACATGATGGTGCTGCAACAATGGATTGGATGGAACAAGAACAAGAAAGAGGCATAACAATTACCTCAGCCGCAACTACCTGTTTTTGGGACGAACATAGAATTAATATTATTGATACACCGGGCCACGTTGATTTCACTATTGAGGTAGAAAGATCTTTAAAAGTTTTAGACGGAGCTGTTTGTGTTTTTGATGGTGTAGCTGGAGTAGAGCCACAATCTGAAACTGTTTGGAGACAAGCTGACAAATACAAAGTACCAAGAATATGTTTTGTGAATAAACTAGACAGAACGGGAGCTGATTTTTATATGTGTGTTGACATGATTAAAGATAGACTTGGTTGTAAACCTTTAGTACTGCAATTACCGATCGGAGCTGAAGCAGAATTAAAAGGTATTGTTGATCTCGTAAAAATGAAAGCTGTGATTTGGCAGAATGAAGATTTAGGTGCTAAATTTGATGTTGTAGATATTCCAGCTGACTTGAAAGAAAAAGCAAATAAATACAGGAAAGAACTTGTTGAAGCAGCCGTTGAGGAGGATGAAAAATTAATGGAAGCCTATTTAGAAGGAAAAGAACCTTCCGAGTTAGAACTTAAAAAATGCATAAGAAAAGGTACTTTAGGTTTTAATTTTGTTCCAATAACTACCGGTTCGGCTTTTAAAAATAAAGGTGTTCAACCGCTTTTAGACGCTGTCGTTGATTATTTACCTAGTCCAATGGATATTGGTTTAATTGAAGGTACGAAACTTGGAACTGAAGATAAAGTTGACATGAAGTTTGGTGATAGCGAACCATTTTCTGCTTTAGCCTTTAAAGTTGCTAACGATCCTTTTGTTGGCTCATTAACTTTTATAAGAGTTTATTCTGGTACTATAAAAACTGGAACGAGCATTTATAACTCATCAAGAGAAAAAACTGAGCGTGTAGGTAGAATGTTGTTAATGCATGCTAATAGCCGTGAAGATACAAAAGAAGCTACAACTGGTGACATCGTTGCCTTAGCAGGGTTAAAGTATACTGTAACAGGCCACACGCTATGCGAAGAAGATAATCCTATTTTATTAGAGCCTATGGAATTTCCAGATCCAGTAATTGAAATTGCAGTTGAGCCCAAAACTAAAGCCGATCAAGAAAAAATGGGTGAAGCTTTAGGAAGACTGGCAAAAGAAGATCCTTCATTTAGAGTTACCTCTGATGAGGAATCCGGTCAGACTATAATTAAAGGAATGGGTGAATTACATTTAGATATAATTGTTGATAGAATGAAAAGAGAATTTAAAGTAGAAGCAAATATTGGCGCCCCTCAAGTTGCTTACAGAGAAACTATACTTAACTCAGCAGAAGTTACTTACATTCACAAAAAACAAAGTGGTGGTTCAGGTCAATTCGCGAAAGTGACTTTAAGTGTGGAACCTCTAGAACCAGGAAAAGGTAGAGAAATTGAAAACAAAATTAAAGGTGGTTCAATACCTAAGGAGTTTATCCCCGGTGTTGAAAAAGGTGTAGTGAGTGTAGCCGAAAGCGGTATTTTAGCTGGCTTTCCGATAATTGATTACAAGGTCACAATAATAGACGGCTTGCATCATGATGTTGACTCAAGTGTCTTAGCTTTTGAAATAGCGTCTAGATATTGTTTTAGAGAATTATGTCAAGCAGCAACATTAAAACTTTTAGAGCCAATGATGAAAGTTGAAGTTGTTACACCTGACGATTTTATGGGAGACGTAATAGGTGACTTAAATAGTCGAAGAGGTCAGGTTGCCTCAACAGAAGCTAGAGGAAACGCAACGGCTGTAAATGCTACAGTACCCTTAGCGAACATGTTTGGTTATATAAATAATTTAAGATCCTCTACTCAAGGTAGAGCTCAGTATACAATGCAATTTAGTCATTATGATAAAGTTCCTCAAAACGTGCAGGATGAGGTAACAAAAAAGCTAGCTTAAATTTATGGACAGTCAAAATATAAGAATACATATAAAAGCTTACGACAATAAAATTCTAGATTTATCTACAGAAGAAATTGTTAATACAGCTAAAAGAACTGGTGCTCAGGTTAAGGGACCGATTCCTTTACCAACAAGAATAGAGAAATATACGGTTCTTAGATCACCACATATTGATAAAAAAAGCCGAGAACAATTTGAGACAAGGACCCATAAAAGATTGATAGATATAATTGAACCAACACCTCAAACTGTTGAAGCGCTTATGAAACTAGATTTAGCTTCAGGGGTGGATATAGAAATAAAAATATAATTTATGACATTAGGATTAATAGGAAAAAAATTAGGAATGACTAGAGAATTTGTCAAAAGTGGACAATCAATTCCAGTAACTATTATAAAAATAGAAAAAGGAAGAGTTTTGGATGTAATAACCAAGGAAAAAAGAGGTTATACAGCAGTTAAAGTTGGTTTTTTAAAAGTTAAAAACTCTAAATTAACTAATCAAATGAAGGGATATTACACAAAAAAAAATACGGAACCAAAAAAAATATTAAAAGAATTTAGGATGGAGAAAATTGAAAATATAAAAGAAGGAAATGAATTCGGTATAGAAATTTTTAAAGATTATAAATTTGTAGATGTAAGGTCTGAAACTATTGGAAAAGGTTTTGCGGGTGTTATGAAAAGATGGAATTTTGGTGGTTTGAGAGCTTCTCACGGTGTTTCTGTTTCACATAGATCTCACGGGTCTACCGGACAAAGACAAGATCCTGGCAAAGTGTTTAAAGGAAAAAAAATGGCTGGTCATATGGGGGCCAAGTTCAGAACTATGCAAAACTTAGAAATTATAAAATCTGATTTAGAAAATAATCTTTTATATTTAAAAGGCTCAGTGCCAGGATGTAAAAACTCAATGGTCTTAGTAAAGAAAACAGCTAAAGAAACTAGAAGAAAAACTTTAATAGAAAAAATTGATTTTAAAAATAAAGAAATTGCAGCAGCAAAAGGAAAAAAGAAATAATTATGAAAATTAAAATGCTTAGTATTGATGGAAGTTCTTCAGATACAATTGAGGTTTCTGATAAAATAATTAACTTAAAAGTAAATCATAAGCTTATTAAATACGTAATTGATTGGCAACTAAATCACTCTAAACCTAGAACGGCTAAAACAAAACAAAGAAATGAAATTAGGGGATCCACAGTAAAAATCGTGGCTCAAAAGGGTTCCGGCGGCGCAAGACACGCAAGTAGAAAAGCACCTTTATTTGTTGGCGGTGGTGTTGCTCACGGCCCTAAAGGCGCAGTTTATAAGATAAAAAAAATTAATAAAAAAGTTAGAAAATTAGCTTTAGCTCAAACACTTTCAAAGAAAAACATAGATAAAAATCTCCATATTTTAGCTGATGTAAAAAAAGAAGTTAAAAAAACAAAAGAATTTAATCAATTTTTAATTAAAAATAAACTATCTAATATTTTAATTGTATCTGACAAGATTTCAGAGAAAAACATTAACAAGTCAGCGAGAAACATTAAAAATGTTAAGATCATTAACTGTGATGGAGCTAATGTTTACGATCTATTAAAATATAAAAACGTAATATTAACTTCAAGCTCTATCAAATCAATAGAAAATAGGATTTTAAATGAAAAAGATTAGTTTTATAGACTCAATTAGATCACCCATTGTAACTGAGAAAGCTACAATTTTATCAGAACAAAATAAAACTGTTTTTGAAGTGCACGCTGATGCTAATAAAAAAAATATTAAAAAGAATATAGAAAAAATTTTTAAAGTTAATGTAACTAAAGTAAGCATCATAAACACAAAGAAAAAAGTTAAAATTAAACAAGGTAAAATATCAAAAAAAGGTGGATATAAGAAAGCAATAGTAACTCTTAAAAAAGGTCAAAGTATTGACCTAACAACGGGAATATAGACTGAAATGGCATTAAAAACTTTTAAACCATATACCAAATCTACACGAGGGACAGTCATAGTTGATAAAAGTGAATTATGGAAAGGCTCATCTTACAAACCACTAACCAAAGGACAATCATCGTCTGGTGGAAGAAATAATCGTGGAAGAATTACATCTAGGCATATGGGCGGCGGTCAAAAACATAAATATCGTGTTATAGATTTCTTGCGAAAGAAAAAAAATTTATCAGCGGAAGTCGAGAGAATTGAATATGACCCCAATAGAACAGCTTATATAGCTTTAATAAAATATGAGGATAATGAGAAAAATTATATAATTTGCCCTCAAAATCTCAAAATTGGCGACAAAATACAAGCAGGTAAGGACGTGGAGATTAAAGTAGGAAATTGTTTGGAATTAAAAGACATTCCCACAGGGACATCAATTCATAATGTTGAATTACTTCCTGGTAACGGAGGTAAACTTGCTAGATCAGCGGGTTCTTCAGTTACATTATCTGGATATGATGGTGATTATGCTGTTATAAAACTTGCTTCTGGTGAGACTAGAAAAGTTAGAAGTAATTGTTTAGCTACAATAGGAGTAGTTTCTAATCCAGATCAAAAAAATATTAAAATTGGTAAAGCAGGTAGAAACAGATGGCGCGGAAAAAGACCTCAAACAAGAGGTGTGGCCATGAACCCTGTAGATCACCCACATGGCGGTGGTGAGGGAAAAACATCAGGCGGTAGAAGCCCTGTTTCACCTTGGGGTCAATCAGCAAAAGGCCTAAAAACTAGAAGACCTCAAAGAAGTGATAAATTAATAATTTCAAGAAGGAAAAAAAGAAGGTAATTATGGCTAGAGCAGTATGGAAAGGACCATTTGTACATCCAAGTCTTTTAAAAAAAGTTGATAAGATTAAAGACGAAACACAGTCTAGACCTATAAAAACATGGTCAAGAAACTCCACTATAATTCCAGAGTTTGTTGGAAAGAGTTTTTTAATACATAATGGAAAATCATTTATTCCAATCACTGTTTCTGAAGAAATGGTTGGTCATAAATTGGGTGAATTTGCTCCAACTAGAACTTTCAGAGGGCATACACCAGCTGATAAAAAAGCTGCGTCTCCACCTGCGGCAACAACAGGAGGCAATGTTGGAAAAAAATAATACTTCTGTGAAGGCTGTAAATAAAAATATCAGATCTAGTGCTAGAAAAATTTCTTTAGTTTTAGATTATATAAGAGGTAAAAAAGTAGATAATGCTATTAGAGATTTGGACTTCACTAGAAAAAAAATTGCACTAGATGTCAAGAAAACAGTTCAATCAGCAATAGCAAACGCAGAAAACAACTATCAATATGATATTGACAATCTATACGTAAAAGAAGCTTATGTTGGTAAATCTATCGTAATGAAAAGATTTAGACCTAGGGCAAAAGGTCGTGCCAGCGCTATTAAAAAACCTTTTAGTAGGGTAACAATAG
>Ga0209709_10001854_pt1 | contig 19055 bp, 20 predicted proteins | sample ArcticOcean_MG_C_2_FD_187435 | JGI IMG/M metagenome (GOLD analysis project Ga0209709, IMG submission 187435) | Marine microbial communities from western Arctic Ocean - ArcticOcean_MG_CB4_136 (SPAdes) (version 2) | ecosystem: Environmental > Aquatic > Marine > Oceanic | place: Arctic Ocean... | reverse complement strand
ATATGAATTTAAACAATAAAATATTAGCTATTCTTTTTGTAATAGCTGTTTCATTCGTGATTTATTCTACCTATCAATAATATATTTATGCCTAACAAGAAAAAAAAATCAATTGCTTTAAAATTAAGAAACTACTTTTTTACAGGTGTTATTGTTTTGGTGCCAATTGGTTTTACATTGTATTTAAGTAAATTTTTAATTAATCTTTCAACAAAATTAGTCCCCTCTGGATTAAATCCAAACACTTATCTACCTTATTCCATTCCAGGTATAGAGATCATCTTGACGATAGTTTTTATCACAATTGTAGGTGGCCTTTCACTGTCTTTTTTAGGAAAGAAATTTTTACAAATTATTGATGATCTTTTTAAAAGAATACCAATATTAAGAACTATTTACTCAGCCATTGGTCAAATGACTGATTCTTTTAGAAATCAAGATGGTAATAAAAAAAGTGTAGTACTTTTAGAGTATCCTAGAAAAGGATCATGGGCTGTTGGATTTGCCACTAAAGAAAATACTGGTGAAATCAAATCTAAAACAAATCAGAATCTTATAAATGTTTTTGTACCAACGACACCAAACCCAACAAGTGGCTTTTTATTAATGATACCAAAGAATGATTTAATTTATTTAGATATGACCTTTGAGGAAGCATCAAAATTTATTGTTTCAGCAGGTACCTCATCACCAAAAGGTTAGACCATATCATTAATTATATCTGCTTGATCATATAATTTAAGTAGTGCTTTATATTTATCTATATTTATATTTTCTAATTCAATCTTTTTAATTTGTTTTTCTGCCATTAAAAATAAATCTTCATTTTGAATGGGGTCTGCTAATCTAAAATTCTTAACTCCACTTTGCTTAAAACCAAGTAAATCACCAAAACCTCTTAACTTCATATCTTCTTCTGAAATTTCAAATCCATCATTTGAATTTTTTAAGATGTTAATTCTTTTTTTAGCGTTAACACTTAAATTAGACTTAAACATAAGTATACAGCTAGCTTGTTTGGTGCCACGTCCAACTCTTCCTCTTAATTGGTGTAACTGTGATAACCCAAACTTATTAGCATTCTCTATTACGATTACATTGGCGTTAGGAAAATCGATACCAACTTCTATAATTGTTGTTGATACTAAAATTGAATATTTTTTATTTAGGAATTTATTTAATATTTCTTCCTTTTCTTTATTATTAATTTTTCCATGAAGTAAAGCAACATCATTAGGAAATAATTCACTAAGAAATTTATATTTATTAACAGATGATTGGTGGTCTATTTTTTTAGATTCTTCAATTAAAGGACAAACCCAAAATACTTGATTTCCTTCATTTATTTCTTTTTTAACAAAATTAATAACATCATCTATTTTACTTTCTAATTTACTATAAGTTTTAACCTCTTTTCTATTGATTGGTTTTTCTCTAATAATAGAAACATCCATATCTCCATAAACTGACATAGTTAAGGTTCTAGGTATAGGTGTTGCTGACATTAAAAGAACATCGCAATTATCACCTCCTTTATCGGACAAAAGCTTTCTTTGCCTCACACCAAATTTATGCTGTTCATCAATTATAATATACCCAAGGTTCGAAAAAATTATTTTTTTTTGAAAAATTGCATGTGTGCCAAAAACCATATGAATTTTATTATCTTCTAATTCCTTTACAATTCTCTTTTTTTCAACATTCTCACTTTTACTTGAAAGCAATTCAATACTGACATCTTTTGGAAATAATTTTTTTGCCAATGTATAATGCTGTCTAGCCAATATTTCAGTAGGAGCCATTAATGCAACTTGAAAGCCTGAACTAATAACATTTAAAGAAGATATTAAAGCAACAATAGTTTTTCCACTTCCTACGTCACCCTGTAATAGCCTAAACATTTTGCTTTTAGAATTTAGATCTTTATTAATATCTTCTAATGATATTTTTTGATCATTAGTAAGATTAAAATTTAATTTATTAACAATATCATTATGTACTTTTTTATGAAATTTTTTAGAAACTTTTTTAATCTTTTTAATTTTTTTTCTAATTTCTGAGTTAACTAAAAATGAAGCTAATATTTCATCGTAAGCAAGTCTTTTATAAAAAGATGATTTGTAATTATCAATATTGTTTGGATCATGTAATTTTATTATAGCTTCATTCCAACTTTCATTATTGAAGAATTTTAATAACTCCTTGTCATGCCACTCTGTTAGAATTGGTAAGTTTTTTAAAATTTGATTAATGATTTTATTATAAGTTTTTTCTTTAATGCCCTCTGTCAATGAGTACTTATTATCTACAGTTTCTATTAATGAACTGTCCTGTGAAATATAACTAGGATTTGTTATTTGGTATCGCCCCTTATAACTACCTATCTTTCCACTAATTGTTACCTCTTCATTTAAAGGTAAAATCTTTCGAACATAACCTTCATGGCTATTGAAAAATATACAATCAATTTTTCCAGTTTCATCAACACAATTAACTTTATTAGGTAAATTTCTAACTCTTGGAAATTGATACTTTAATGGCACTATTCTAATTGTTTGAATTACACCAATATGGAGATCGCAAATTTTATTTATTAAAGTTCTATCTGTATATGACTTAGGTAATCTCCATAATAAATCAAATATATTATTAACTTTTTTTTTCTTTAAAATTTCCATGGTTTTTTTACCTACACCATTTAATTTTGTCAGATCTGCTAATAAATAATCATAATTATTCTTATTTTTCATGGTAAATACAATATATAAAAAATTATGATCATTAATATAAAGGATTTAAAAAATAAAATAAATTATCGTGCCAATTATAGAGGTACAAAAGAAATGGATAAATTATTAGGTTCATTTACCAAAATACATATTGACCAGTTATCAGATGATGAGTTGCCCCTTTTATGTGATTTATTAGATTTAGATGATGAAAATCTTTATAAACTGAATCAAGGTACGGGGCTAACAATCAAAATTGAATCTAATAAGGTTACAAAATTATTTCAAAATTATGATTATGTTAGTGAGTAGTGGCGGAGAGACTGAGATTCGAACTCAGGAAAGAGTTGCCCCTTTGCCGGTTTTCAAGACCGGTGCATTCAACCGCTCTGCCATCTCTCCGTAAGCAAGGTTTTATTATTATAAATTTTTAATTCAACAATAAAATTGATAAATTATTCATATAATGAATTAATACGTTAAATATTAATATAATGAAAAATCAAAACTTCAATAAAGGTCTAACTTTAACTGCTTTAGGTTCTTTTTGGTGGGGTGTAATAGGTGTTGTCTATTTTAAATATATATCTTTTGCTGGTCCAATTGAAGTTGTTATCCATCGTTGTATTTGGACTTCAGCCGTATTAATTATTACTACTTTCTATTTTTCCAAATGGAATATTTTTTTTAAAATTATATCCAATAGAAAAAAACTTATTTGGTTATTTTTTTCAGGATTATTAATATTTATTAATTGGGCAACATGGATATATGCCGTAGGGACTGAAAAAATTATTGATGCAAGTTTTGGATATTTTATAATGCCAATTTTAAGTGTTTTCTTAGGATATATTTTTTATAATGAAAAAATTAATAAAAAAAGAATTGTCTCTATTATATTGGTTCTGATTTCAATTTTATTCCTTCTGGCCGTCAATTATAATTCAATTCCATGGGTAGGAATAATTGTGGCTCTTAGTTGGGGATTTTATAATTTATTAAGAAAAAAAATTAATGTAGATACTGATGTCGGCTTATTAATTGAAAGTCTCTTTATATTACCATTTGCTTTGTTTTCTTTTTATCTAATTTTTCAAAATAATTTAAATGACTTTAGTTTGACCTCTCCATCATTAATGCTAATATTTATGCTTGCTGGCCCGATGACAGTCATACCACTTTTTATGTACATCAGAGGTGTAGAGCTTTGTGGACTTGGTCCTACTGGAATGATATTTTATATTACTCCTTCATTTCAATTTATACTTGGTTTTTTTTACTATAATGAACCTTTTTCATATGAAAAATCATTAAGTTTCATTTTAATATGGATTGCTGTGATTATTTATTTAAAAGATTTATATGAAAATAATTAGATATTTTATAATTCTATTCTTGGTTTTTACGAAAGGGGCATTATGTGCCAATGATCAATCTTTCAGTGAATGGTTAAAAAATTTCAAGGTTCAGGCACTAAATAATAACATTTCTGAATCAACTTTTGATATGGCGATGTCTGATGTAATTTTTTTACCAAAGGTTATAAAGTATGATCGCTTTCAACCTGAATTTTACGAGGATACAAAAACCTACATATCCAAGAGATCTTCTGGTCAAAAAGTTAAACAAGGTACAAAATTATACAAGTCGAATAAAAACTTTATTGACTCAATTGATAATAAATTTTCTGTAGAGAAAAGTTTATTACTGGCTTTAATGGGTATTGAAACAAATTTTGGAACTTATGTTGGTAAAATGGATATCTTATCTTCATTAGCGACACTAAGTTTTGATGAAAGAAGATCGGAGTTCTTTACAGGAGAGCTTATTACCATACTTCAGTTAGTTGAATCAAAAAAAATTGATCATAATATTTTATATGGATCTTGGGCCGGTGCTTTTGGAAATTTTCAGTTTATGCCTTCGACTATAGAGAGATATGCAATCGATTATGATGAAAATAATATTATTGAACTTAAGTCAACAAAAGACTCTTTTGCATCTGCTGCTAATTATATAAATAAAATTGGATGGAATAAAAATCAACCATGCTTTATTAGAGTCAATTTAACTGACAATGTACCAAAAAAATTATTAAATAGTTCTGCGAAAAAATTAAATAATAAAAATCAATTTAAGTATTTAAAAAAATATGTTAAAGATAATATTGATCAATCAATTGATGGAAATTTAATTGCATCAATTATTACACCTGACAAAGACATAATACCAAATTCTGAAAATTTAGAGCCTGCTTATATAGTTTTTGAGAATTATGAAAAAATATTACAATGGAATAGATCTTTAAGGTTTGGTTTAGCGGTATGTACGCTGAAAGATAAGTTTGAAAATGTTTTATAAAAATATTTTATCGATAATTTTTTTTTTAATTTTAACAAATTGTACAACAGAAACATTAGTTAAGAATAAACCTAACGGATTTATGATAAACGGTTATTCAAATAAAGGTTTTGCTTTGGTCTATAGTGAGGATATATTAGAAAAAAAAATAGTCAGTAAAAAAATAGATCCACGTACTTTAATAATATTCCAAAAACATTTGAAAATTAATACTAAAGTTAAAATTACAAATATTCTTAATAATAAATCTTTAGTAGGGACAGTAGGAAAAAATTCCGAATATCCTTTGTTCTATAATGCTGTATTATCCAAAAGAATAGCGGAAGAGTTAAATCTAGACATCAACCAACCTTATGTTGAGATTTTAGAAATACTTGAAAACTCAATTTTTATAGCTCAAAAAGCAAAAACTTATGATGAGGAAAAAAATGTTGCAGTTAAAGCACCTGTTAAAAAAATAAGCATTAATGATTTAAATTCAGTTAAAAAAAGTAATAAAAAATCTCTTAATACAAAATTTTCTTACATAGTAAAGATTGGGGATTTTTACTTTAATGATACAGCTTTAATGATGTCGAATAGAATCAAGACCGTAAGCTTAATTAAAAATCCTAAAATAAAAAAAATTTCAGATAAAAAATATAGAGTATACTTAGGTCCTTTTAGTGACATTAATTCTCTACAAAAATCGTATAATGATATAAGCATACTGGAATTTGATAATATAGAAATTATAAAATATGATTAAAACTAAATTTTTAACAATAGCATTCACTATACTATTAACTTTTAATTCAAATGCTGCATTTGAAATAAATGCAAGAACGGCAATATTACAAGACTACCTTTCTGGTGAAATTTTGTATGAAAAGGATCCTGATAAATCTATATACCCAGCCTCAATGACAAAAATTATGACAGCTATTATTGCTTTTGACTTAATAAGAAGCGGAGACCTAAATCTAGATGAAAAATTTTTAGTTTCCGAAAACGCTTGGAGACTTTCTTCAGCTGGCTATTCTTCAATGTTCATAATGGTTGGAGATCAAGTAAGTGTGGAAAATCTACTTAAAGGAATAATAATAGCCTCTGGTAATGACGCCTGTGTTGCTTTAGCAGAAGGTATAGCAGGAACAGAAGATGAATTTGCTAACATGATGACAACAAAAGCCATTGAACTAGGCATGGAAAATACAAATTTTGCTAACTCTTCAGGAATAAACAATCCAGACAATGTCTCAACTGTTAGAGATATTATGCTTATGTCTAATTATCTTATTAAAGAATTTCCTGAAGAATATAAATATTTTTCAGAAAAAGAATTCACTTGGGATAGAACTGGAGGTGACCCGATAACCCAAGGTAATAGAAATCCGCTTCTTTATAAAAGTCTTGGTGCAGATGGAATCAAAACAGGGTATTTAGCTGTCGAAAGATATTCTTTGGCATCTTCCGTATATGTAAATGGCAGAAGATTAATAGCTATTGGAAGTGGATTTAACTCAAAACAAGATAGATCAAGAGAAAGTACCAAACTTTTAACATGGGGGTTAACAAGATTCGATTTAATTGAAATTGCAAAAATAGATACCCCAATAGATGATATTGACGTTTGGCTTGGAAAAGAAAATAGGGTTGGAGTCTATGTAAAAAATAATATTTATAAAACAATTCCAAAAGCGCGTAAAAAAGATTTAAGAGTATCAATAATTTATAATGGCCCAATACAAGCGCCTATTAAAAAAGATGATGTTCTAGGTAAACTAAAGGTTACTTATAAGAATGAACTTATTAAAGAATATAATTTATTAGCTTTTGAAGATGTTAAAAAATTAAATGTATTTTCTAGTTTAATGAAATCAATTAGTTTTTTAATTTGGGGCAATGTCTAAAAAACCAATAATAGTCTTTGAGGGTATTGAAGGAACTGGTAAATCTCATCATATAAATAATATTGTTAAGTATTTAAAGAAAAATAATATCAAATTTCTTAAAATTCGAGAACCTGGTGGAAGTAAAAACTCAGAAAAAATCAGGAAACTTATACTAAATAATAATTCTACATTTAATAGATATACGGATTTATTATTATATTTATCCGCAAGAAGTGAAAATATAGAATTAATAAGAAAGAATATTGGAAAAAAAATTATATTAATTGATAGATTTTCAGATTCCACAATTGCTTATCAGCATTATGGAATGGGCGTAGAACTCAAATTTATTAAAAGTATTAATAATTTTTTGTTAAAAGATATAGATATTGATTTCACATTTCTAAATACTGTTAATAAAATAAATATGAAAAAGAGATTAATGAAAAGAAAAAATCTAAATAGATATGACAAATTTGATTATAATTTTTATAACAAAGTTCAAAATGGATTTATCAAAATTTTGAAAAAAAATACAAAAAAGTATATGAGAATTAATTCCAACCTTAGCATTTTACATAATGAAAAACTTATAATAGATAAGATTAATAGTTTAATCTGAATATGAATTTAAAACCTTTCGAAAATACAAAATTATTTGGAATGAATTATTTTTTTAATGAGATCATAAAAATTTATAATAAAAAAAAAATGCCTACTAAAATTTTATTAACAGGCAAGAAGGGGCTTGGTAAATCGACACTGGCCTATCATATTATAAATTATATTTTATCCAATACCGAAGATTTTAAATATGATTCAAGTAATCTTACTATTAATAAAGAAAATAGATCTTTTAAACTGTTGCAAAATAATTCACATCCAAATTTTTATCTAATTGATTTATTAAATGATAAGAAAAATATTGACGTTGCTCAAATTAGAGAAATGATCACCTATACTAATAAGTCTTCCTTTAATAATATGCCTAGATTTATTTTAATTGATAATATTGAAAACCTTAACAAAAATTCTATTAATGCTTTACTTAAAATTGTTGAAGAACCTAATGAGAATATTTTTTTTTTTTTAATTAACAATAATGAGAAATATATTTTACCCACATTAAAATCAAGATGCTTAACATTTAATATAAATTTTACATTTAATCAATCTATGCATGTTTCTAATCAAATATTAGATAAAAATATATTTGATTTAATTAATTTTGATTTAATTAATTATTATAATACACCTGGTGAAATTATTCATTTAATCGACTTTTCTAAAGAAAAAAATATTGACCTAAAAGATTATACATTGATTAGTTTTTTACACTTATTAATTGATGCTGGTTATTATAAAAAAAATAAATTTGTGAAAGATTTATTAGTTAACTTTATTGAATTATTTTTTTTAAAAGAGTACAAACTAAGCACAACAAAAAGATCTTTATTTAATTTTTACCATAATTTTATGATAAAAATTCACAATGCTGAAAAATTTAATCTTGATGAAGAAAGTTTGTTTTTAGAATTTAAATCAAAACTACTAAATGAATAAGAATTATTACATTACAACACCAATATACTACCCATCGGCCAAACCGCATATGGGTCACGCTTACACAAGTATAATTGCTGATTTTTTTGCACGCTTTAAACGTATAGATGGTTTTAATGTGCATTTTTTAACGGGCACTGATGAGCATGGATTAAAAATTCAGCGTGCTGCAGAAAATAAAGGTATCGAACCTCTTGAGTTTTGTGATTCAATTAGTCAAACTTTTAGTGATCTTTCAAAAACATTAAATTTATCCAATACAGACTTTATTAGAACAACCGAAGATAGACATAAAAAAACTGTACAATATTTGTGGTCAGAACTCGAAAAAAATGATGACATTTATCTCTCAAAATACTCTGGGTGGTACTCTGTTTCAGATGAAGCATTTTATAACGAAGAAGAAATAGTCAATAAGCATGGAATTAAAGTTGCTGCAGCATCTGGATCACCCGTTGAATGGATTGAAGAGGAGTCTTATTTTTTCAGACTATCAAAATGGCAAAATAAACTTCTAGATTATTACGAAAAGAATCCTGATTTTATTTTACCTAAATCAAGGAAAAATGAAGTTCTTAGTTTTGTTAAGGGTGGATTAAAAGATTTATCTATCAGTCGAAAAACTTTTTCTTGGGGCATCAAAGTTCCAAATAACCCTGAACATGTTATCTATGTATGGTTAGATGCATTAACAAACTATATAAGTGCTCTTAACTATCCAGACATTAATGACAAATTATTTAAAAATTTTTGGCCCGCTTCTGTTCATTTAATTGGCAAGGATATTTTAAGATTTCATGCTATTTATTGGCCAGCGTTCTTAATGGCAGCTAAGATACCATTGCCCAAAAAAGTGTATGGGCATGGTTGGATTTTATCTGGTGAAGAAAAAATGTCAAAATCAAAAGGAAACATATTAGATCCACTAGATATTATTAAAATTTATGGCCTCGATCCATTAAGATATTATTTAATTAAGGAAGTTTCTTTTGGGAGTGATGGCAATATATCGCAAGATAAACTAGAAGATTGTATAAACAGTGACTTAGCAAATAACTATGGCAACTTATGCCAAAGAGTTACCGCTTTTGCAGAAAAGAACTGTTCATCAAAAGTACCTCAAATTAAAAACTTTATTGAAGATGACCTTTTAATATTAAATAAATTTACAAAAAACTTACCTAATATAAGAAAAGAAATTGATAAACAAAACATTAACTTTTATATAAATTTTATTGTAAATTCCTTGTTTGAAGCCAATAAATATTTTAACGATCAAGAGCCATGGAAAAAGAAAGATGATAAGAATAGATTAAATACAATTGTTTATACTTCCTTAGAAATAATAAGAAAAATTTCTTTTTTACTTTATCCTATAATTCCAGATTCTATTGAAAAAGCTTTAAAGATATTTGATATAAATTTGTCAGATATTGTGCTTGAGTCGATCGCTTCACACAATTATTTAAAAGCTGGAGCTAATCTTAATAAAATAGAAATTTTATTTAAAAAAATTGATAAAAAAAATGATTGATTCACATTGTCACTTAGATCACGAACCCTTACTAACAAACATTAATGAAGTTATAAATAGATCAAAAAAAATTGGTATAACTAAACTTTTAACCATATGCACAACACTTGATAGTTTTGAAAGAATTAAAACTATAATTCAAAAAGATAAGTTTATCTATGGAACTTATGGAATCCATCCACATGAAACTGAAAATAATCATGTAGATAAACAAATAATCATTAATGCGGTTAAAGAAAACAAAAAAATAATCGGTGTTGGTGAGACTGGTTTAGATTTTTTCTATAGTCACAGTAATAAAGAAAAGCAAATTAGTAGCTTTAAAGCTCATATAGAAGCCTCTATTGAGCTTAATAAGCCTGTCATTATCCATTCTAGAGATGCAGAGGATGAAACTATCGATATCCTCAGTAAATACAAAAATAAAAACTTAAAGATCTTAATGCACTGCTTTACTGGTTCTTTAGAGTTTTCGAAAAAACTATTGGATTTGGATGCTTTTTTTTCTGCAAGTGGCATAATTACTTTTAAAAATAGCGATTCTCTTAGAGATACATTTAAAGTTATCCCCTTAGAAAAACTTCTTATTGAAACTGACAGTCCTTTTTTAGCTCCAATACCTATGCGTGGTAAAAAAAATGAGCCTAGTTTTATTATGTACACATTAATTATGCTTGCTAAACTAAAAGAGATTTCAAATAGTAAGATGGATGAAGTAACAACAAATAATTTTAATAATTTATTTTTTAAATGAATGTAAGATTTACCCTTTTAGGAAGTGGAAGTTCAATGGGTGTACCTAGGCCTGATGGTTTTTTCGGTGATTGTGATCCAAAAAATAAAAAAAATTATCGTACTAGATGTTGTGCATTAATTTCTTTTAATAAAATTAATACATTAATTGATACAAGTCCCGATTTGAGACAACAATTATTATCAAAAAAAATAAGTAAGATTGACAATGTTTTGTACTCACACTTTCATGCAGATCAAACGCATGGAATTAACGATCTAAGAATTTTTTATATAAAAAATAAAAAAAAAATACCAGTTTATTGCGATAAACTTACTAGTAAATATTTAAATAATAATTTCTCATATTGTTTTATAAATAAATATGATTATCCATCTATGTTAAAACTTAAAGCATTAAAAAGAATTTTTTATTTAGGTAATCAAAAAAAAAAGATTAAAATAAGAGCTATACCAATCAAACACGGTTTAATTAATTCTATTGCCTATATTATAAATGATAAACTGGCTTATGCTAGCGATGCAAATGAGTTTTACAAAAAGGATTTTAAATATTTTAGAAACTTGAAATATTTGATTATTGATTGCTTAAGATTTAAAAAACATCCATCGCACTTCAATTTGGAGGAGGTAATTAGAATTAATTCAGTTCTAAAACCCAAAAAAATTATTTTAACAAATTTACATTCAGATTTAGATTATAATAAACTCTTGAATATATTACCTATTAATATAATACCTGGGTACGATGGTTTAAGTGTAAATATTTAATATGAAAAAAAATACAATTGTTGTTACTGGGGGAGCTGGATTTGTTGGTTCTAATTTAATTTCCTTACTTATTAAAAAAACTAAGTTTAATATAATTAGTATAGATAATTACACATCAGGTTTCAAAAAAAATCATGTTAAAAGCCTTAGAATCAAATACTTTAAAAGTGATACTTGTGATATTGCAAAATTATTAAAGAAGCCCAAAACAATAAATGCCATATTTCATTTTGGTGAGTTTGCACGAATATATCAAAGTTTTTTAAATATGAATGATTGTATTAACTCAAATACAATAGGTTCCAATGCTGTATTTAATTATTGTTTAAAAAATAATATTAAACTTATTTATTCTGCAACATCGGCTACACTAGGAAATAAAGGTGCTGATAAAAATCTTTCACCTTACGCTTTTACAAAAGCAAAAAATTTAGAATTACTAGAAAATTTAAAAAAATGGTTTAATTTTAAATTTGAAATTATCTATTTTTACAATGTATATGGACCAAATCAAATAAGTACTGGAAAAATGGCAACTGTTATTGGAATTTTTGAAAATTGCTTCAAGAATAACAAACTATTAAATGTCGTAAAACCAGGCAACCAATCTAGAAGATTTACACATATTTTTGATACTATTGAAATATGTTATTTAGCTTGGAAAGATAATAAATGCAGACATTACAGTATATCTAATCATAAATCTTATACGATAATGGAGGTTGCAAAAATGTTTGGTTCTAAAATAAAACTTATAAAAAGAAGACCCGGTGAAAGATATGCTTCGGCATTAACAAGTATAAACTTAAATAACAAAGTTTTTAAATTTTTTGGAAAAATAAATTTAAAAGATTATGTAACAAGTATTATTAAGTAGTAATCGGCTTATCTATAAAATTTTTTCTAATTTTTCAATTATCTTTTTTGATATTGGGTTTATAAATGAATTGAATGTCTCTTCTATTTTTCCTTCTTTATTAATCAAAATTTTATGAAAATTCCATTTTGGTATTGTTGATTTACCAAAATTTCTTTCTGCCCATTTATAAATCTCATGTGCATTTAAGCCTTTCACATCAACTTTATCAGTAATAGGGAAGTTAATATTAAAATTAGTTTCACAGAAATTTTTAATTTCTTCATTAGAGCCAGGTTCTTGACCACCAAATTGATTAGAGGGTACAGCGATAACAATCAATCCTCTATTTTTATAATCATCGTATAGTTTTTGTAGATCACTATATTGTTTTGTAAAACCACATTTGCTTGCAACATTAACTAGAAGAATTGTTTTTCCACTAAAACTATTTAGGTCAATAACTTTGTTATCAATACTTTTAATATTTAAATCAAAAAATAATTTTTCATACTTCGCATCTACTTTTTCAAAAAAAGAAAACATAATTATACTTGTTAAGATTAATAAATAATTTTTATAGAACATAAGTTATCTTTTTGAAGCAAATAATAATATAAAATACCCAAATAATGTTGATAATAATGACCCAGCTAAAACACCAATTTTTACACCGTCTATATATTGAACATTTTCAGTAAATGCTAAGTTTCCAACAAATAAACTCATTGTAAAGCCAATACCAGTTAAAACAGACACACCGTATAAACTTAACCAGCTAGAATTGTCTGGCATTTGTGCAACCTGCGTCTTCACAGCCACAAAAGAAAAGATCATAACACCAACTTGTTTACCAATAAACAAACCTAGAAGAATACCAAGTGGTACGGGTTGCATTAACGATGATAAAGACAAGCCCTCTAATGAAACACCTGCATTAGCAAATGCAAATATTGGCATTATTATAAAAGCCACATAAGGACTAATTGCATGTTCAAGTTTAATTAATAAGGAAAAATCTTTACCTTTAATTTTGTGGGGTATTGTTGATGCCAGAAGTACACCTGCAATTGTTGCGTGGATTCCAGATTTGTATGTAAAGAACCACATAAAAGCACCTACTATTAAGTAAGGTAAAAAAATTTTAATTCCAAATTTGTTTAAAACCAATAAAAATATATATGATGTCAAAATTAAGCTTAAATAACTCACGCTTAAATCCCCAGAATAGAAAAAAGCAATAATAAGAATTGCACCAAGATCATCAATTATTGCAAGGGCAGTTAAAAAAATTTTTAAAGAGATCGGCACTCTTGATCCAAGAAGTGATAAAATTCCTAACGAAAAAGCAATATCTGTTGCAGATGGTATGGCCCAACCATTTAATGTTTCAGAATTTCCAAAATTTATAACAATATAAACAAGCGCTGGAACAACCATCCCTCCAACGGCTCCAATTATTGGTAATAAAGCTTTTTTTAAATTAGAAAGTTCACCTTCAACAAATTCTCGTTTAATTTCTAAAGTTACAAAAAAGAAAAAGACTGCCATTAACAGATCATTAATCCAATGATGAATAGAAAGTTTTAGACCAAAATCATTAACACCGATAAATAAGTATTGCTCCAAAGTGTCAAAGTATAATTCATTGAAATTTGAATTGCTTATTACAAGAGCAATAATAGCAGCAATTAACAAAACTAAGCCACTAGCAGCCTCTAATTGAAAGAACCACTTGAAAGGTTTTGAAAGTTTTCTAATCATAAAGTTAAAATAAATCTTTAGTAAATAAGACTATATCATTAAAGCTTTCATATAAATGGTATAGAAAAATTTCAATATTAGGAAAAATTACGTCAATCTGTGATTTAAAAGTATCTAAAATAATTATCAAAGCAACAAAAGAAATTATAAAAACAATTAATAAGTTTAATATTTTAAATTTTTTTCTTATTGTGTTTGGTATTGATGTTTTTTTAAAAATTTTTTTTTTTTCTAATTCGACATCAACTTCTTGCGTATTATTTTCAAAATTTACTTGTTGATTGAGTGTTTCATCTAAAAGCCTAATTGATTCATTGTTTTCTTCCTTAATAATTTCAACGGGGTCTTCAATAATTTTTCTTTTAAAAAACCATTCATAATTACAGCTACTACATTGCAATAATCGCCCATTATCTGGAATTAGATTAGAGTCAATTTCGAATTTTTTATCACAGTTCTCACAAGTAACGATCATTAATATTTTATATCAGATTCTTGTCAAAAAGCCTTATTTTAGATGCTCTTTATTCTTTGAAATTATCCATATCTAATGTATTAGTACCTCAATCGGGGCGTAGCGCAGCCTGGTAGCGCATCTGGTTTGGGACCAGAGGGTCGCAGGTTCAAATCCTGCCGCCCCGACCAACTTTTTTATGATTAAAGCTAAAATTTATATTCCTACAAAAACCTCTATGCAATCTGGCCTTGGTAAAATAAATAAATGGGTTATTAAATTTGAAACAGAAAATGCTGGTATTAACCCTCTAATGGGTTGGGAAACAAGTTCTAATACTCTCTCAGAATTAAATTTAGAATTCACAACCAAAGAGTTAGCTGTCGAATATGCAAAAAAAAATAAGATAGATTTTGAAGTTATAGAACCTCAAAAAAGAAAGACTATTAAAAAGTCATACGCTGATAACTTTCTCAAATAAGATTTATGTTTAAATTTTTTAAATTACGAAAATGGTTTATATGGTCTTGGTTAGGATCTCTTGTAATTTTATCATCGTTGTGGGTTCAGGTAAAAATTGATGTAAAAATTAATGAATGGTTTGGAGTGTTTTACGACATGATTCAAAAAGCACTTGCTACACCTAATGCAATAACTATTGAAGAATATTGGGCTACTTTAGTGTCATTTATTACTTTGGCAGGTGTTTATATTGCTCTTTATGTTCTTATTATTTTTTTTACTTCCCACTATTTATTTAGGTGGAGAGCTTCAATGGTTGAGTGGTACCATACAGTCTACGACAAAGCTGGTAAAATTGAAGGTGCATCACAGAGAGTTCAAGAAGACACAATTAAATTTACTCGTTATATGGAAGATCTTGGCACTTCATTTATTGAGTCTGTAATGCTTTTAATTCAATTTGTCCCAATATTATTAGGGTTATCAATTGGTATACCAATTTTCTTTTTTGGAGATTGGCAATATGGATTAGTTACAGGTGCTCTTTTGTGGACTGTTGGTGGGACTATATTTTTAATAGGATTAGGCTGGCTGTTAAGACTTGTTGGTATTGAATATGATGTACAAAAAAAAGAAGCTGCATATAGAAAAATATTAGTATTAGCTGAAGATGATGGCAACATAAGACCAAAAACAATTAATGAATTATTTGAAGATGTTCGTTCAATCCATTATTTAAAATATTTACGCTATCTTTATTTTAATATTGGAAGAATGGCTTATTTACAAGCTAATGTATTATCTGCTTATGTTTTTTTAGCTCCAGCTATTGTTGCGGGTGTAGTAACGCTAGGAGTTATGCAGCAGATTATTAGAGCTTTTGGAAGGGTAGAGGGATCAATGCAATATCTTATAAAAGCTTGGCCAATTATAATTGAATTAGCCAGTGTTTATAAAAGATTAAGAGAATTTGAAGCCCAAATAAATGAAGAAGAGATAATTGATGATAAAATTTAATGGCAATTGATAAAAAATACATTGATCATTTTATTAATGTTTCATCCAAGGCAGCTTTAGCATCATCATATTTAGTTGGTAAAAAAGATAAAATCGCCGCTGATCAAGCAGCTGTAGACTCAATGAGATCTGAATTAAATAAGATCGACATGAATGGCAAAGTAGTAATTGGAGAAGGCTCATTAGATGAGGCTCCAATGTTATATACTGGAGAAATACTTGGTAATAAAAATGGTCCAATTTTTGATATAGCGGTTGACCCTCTTGAAGGTACTAATTTCGCAGCCAACAATCTACCAGGAGCAATCTCTGTAATAGCGATAGCTGAAAAGGGAAATCTTTTTAATGCTCCAGAAACATACATGGATAAAATTGCTACAGGTAAAGTTGAAAAAGGAATGATAGACCTTGATTATTCAATAAAAAAAAACATATCGAATTTAGCAGATTTTATGAATAAGGATATTCTATCAATTACTGCCTGTGTAATGGATAGACCAAGACATAAAGAAATAATTGAAGAATTAAAAGAGTTGGGAGTTAAAGTTAAATTAATTACAGATGGAGATGTTCTAGGTGCTCTTTACGTATCAGATCCTAGGTATAAAGTGGATATTTTTTTGGGTATAGGAGGGGGTCCAGAAGGTGTTTTAGCAGCATCAGCTCTTGACGCTTATGATTGTCATTTTCAAGGTAGGTTTATATTTGATAATGATAAAGACATCAGTGATGCTAAAAAAATGGGCATAACTGATTTAAAAAAAAAATATGAATTAAATGAAATTGTAAAAGGGGACTCTATATTTTGTGCAACTGGCATAACAACTAGTGATGTTTTGTCTGGGATAGAAATAAGTAATAACGATTATATAGCAGAAACACTAGCTACCCATAAAAGTTCAAACTTTAAAAAAATTATCAAGAGAACAAATCTTATTAAAGAATGATTTCTATCTCAGGTAAGAAATGGGAAGAAAAAAAAACTAATAAGAATTTAATAGAAAAATTAAAACAAGATCATAATTTTAGTGATATTTTATCTAAATTAGTCATTTCAAGAAAATTTGATCAAACAGAATTAAGCAGTATAGATAATCATTTAGATCTAAATAATGTATTTTTAAAAAATAGAGATTTTGAAAAATCAATTGAGCTTGTATCTAATTCAATAAATAATAAGGAAAATATATGTATTTTAGGAGATTACGATGTTGATGGTTCAGCGGCAACCTCATTATTTGTGAGATTTTTTGAGACTATTAAACAACCATTTTTTTATTATATACCTGATAGGGAAAAAGACGGTTACGGAGCCACTAAAAAACTATTTAAAAAGCTGATTTTAAAAAAACCACGACTAATAATAATGGTTGATTGTGGCTCAACATCCAATGAAGCTATAGATTTTCTAAATCAAAATAAAATTAAATCCTTAGTTATCGATCACCATGAAATAAATAAACCGTATCCTAAGGCAAACGTAATCATTAATCCAAAAAAAGATACTGGCTATATTGAGTACGATTATCTATGTGCAACAACTTTAGTTTATTTTTTTTTAGACATATTATCTCGAAAGATAAAAAGTAGTATTAAGTTATCTGATTACTTAATCTATGTTTTGTTAGCAACTGTATGCGATGTAATGCCATTAAGAAAACTTAATAGATTAATTGCTTTAACTGCGCTTAAAGATTTTGATATCAGAAAAAACATAGCCATTAATGAATTGTTTAACCTTAATGATAAGAAAAATAAACCTAACATAAATGATCTTGGTTATTTAATAGGACCAATACTAAATGCTGGAGGCAGACTTGGTAAATCTAGTTATGCGTCTGAATTATTATCTTCGAATGATTTAGATATTGTAAATATTAGATCTAAAGAGTTAATCAAATTAAATAATAGAAGAAAAGAAATTGAGACATTAATACTTGATGAAATTAACTTTCAAACTATAGAAAATGAAAATAAGGATGTGATAATATATTATAATCCAAATATAAACGAGGGATTAATAGGAATAATTGCAGCAAGATTAAAAGATTATTTTAATAAACCTTCTATAGTAATAACAAATTCTAATGAATTATTAAAAGGATCTGCCAGATCAGTATATGATTACAATATTGGTCGTGCGATTAAGAACTCACTTGATAATGATTTAATCATAGGTGGTGGTGGTCATAATATGGCTGCAGGATTTATACTTAAAAAAAATAATCTTAATAATTTTAAAAATTTTATTTTAAAAGATTTTTCCAAAACATGTGATACACAAGATCATACATTTTTATATGATGCAGAGGTATCATCTCTTGCTTTTAATATAGATTTTTATGCAGATATAAAAAAATTAGAGCCTTTTGGTACAGGTAACCCAGAACCTACATTTTTCTTAAAGGATTTAAAGGTAATTAAGACAATAATACTGAACAATAAACATATTTCTCTAATCTTAAAATCTAAAACAGGCTTTTCAATTAAAGCTATCTCTTTTAACTCTGTGGACAATAAAGTTGGAGAATATCTACTTAACTATAAGAACGACTTAAATGTACTGGGACATATTAATGAGAATTTTTGGAATAACAAAAAAACTCTTCAATTAACTATTAGAGATGTCATCTTATAATTTAATTGGGCTTGATAAATAATGACTTTTAAAATAAAAGATCATCACATGGTCCCTTCGTCTATCGGTTAGGACAGCTGGTTTTCATCCTGCAAAGGGGGGTTCGATTCCCCCAGGGACCGCCATAATGACTTATTTTGTTTACATGCTAATTGCTGTCAAATCAGCACGGTTCTTTACTTATGTTGGTTACTCAAAAGATATTAAAAAAAGATTGGAACTACACAATAATTCGAAAGGTGCCAAATACACAAAAGGTAAAAAATGGATTATAATATA
>Ga0209709_10001853_pt1 | contig 19070 bp, 8 predicted proteins | sample ArcticOcean_MG_C_2_FD_187435 | JGI IMG/M metagenome (GOLD analysis project Ga0209709, IMG submission 187435) | Marine microbial communities from western Arctic Ocean - ArcticOcean_MG_CB4_136 (SPAdes) (version 2) | ecosystem: Environmental > Aquatic > Marine > Oceanic | place: Arctic Ocean... | reverse complement strand
AGAAGACCGCAACGATCCATTGATGATTGGGCGATGTAGAGTTCGGATACTAGGATGGCATACTGCTGACAAAGCAGAACTTCCTACCGATAATCTTCCTTGGGCTCAAGTACTGATGCCGATTACTTCTGCAAGTCAGACAGGTGTAGGATATGCACCAGTTGGCCCAGTTGAAGGTACTTGGGTTATGGGGTTCTATCGTGATGGAGAACTTGCACAAGAACCAGTAATGGTTGGAACATTGCCTGGAGTTCCAGAGAAGTTTGCAAAAATAAACACAGGATTCAATGATCCAAGATTAGATACTGATGATACTGATTTAAATTCGGTGTCTAGTACTACTGGTCTAGGGGGAAAAGGAACACCCACAAATCTTACAAGTTTTCCATATCCTCCAAAAAGTATTTCTATTGTTACTGGTGGTGAAGCAGAAATATCATCATATACTGATGAAGAAAGAAAGGCTTTTACGAGTCAATCACTTTATCCAAGAGAGTTAGATGTACCAACAACATCCAAATATGCTCGTGGTGAGGGAGATTCTTCTTCTTTAGCAACTACTGATGGAATCATTGCATTTAAAAATAAAAACTTATCTAATAGAACTATAGTATCAACGTTTTCACCATCAACGTTTTTAATACCTAAAGGCGAATCAATACATGCTTTCGCCGGAAAACAAATAACAGGAACTAAAGATTATTTAAGTTCTGATGATTATGCAAGTTTAACATCAACTTTCACCTTAAAACAAATAAAACAACCACCATCTGCATATGCGGCTGTTTATCCATATAATCATGTTTACGAATCGGAAAGTGGACACTTGATAGAGATGGATGATACTCCAGGCAAAGAAAGATTACATTGGTATCATCGTTCTGGAACTTTTACGGAGTTCCATCCAAAAGGAATTCGTGTTGATAAAACAAATGCACATCGTTATAATATGGTTTCGGGTAATCAAGAAACAATTATGGGTGGACAAGAGATAAAATCAATATCTAGTGATTCAACAACAAAAATTGGTGGAAAGTTGACTTTGAATTCTGGAAAAGAAATAAGAATGATTTCTGATACTGGAAATGTAGTTATTGATTCTTCAACATTAAATACTTACGTGGGAGGTAAACACGTAATTTTGGATGCAAAAGATACTCTCATTCTTAGGGGTGGGACTCAAATTATTCGTGATACTCCTCTTCTAAAGGATGCAATTGGGGGGATTTATGACATGAGTGTGTCGGGAGGATATACACTCAAAGCAGGCAAATTATCTTTATCTTCTGGACTTGGTGCAACAAATATAACTTCTGGTGGGCCGATACAACAAATAATTGGAGGAAATTCAGAAGAAATAATTGCAAACAAAGATGTGTTTATTGGAAATTTGAATGCAAAAGTGATTAAGGCACTTTTAGGTAAGATTGTTTTAGAAACTGTTGATGCAGCGGTATCGGGTGGAATCGATTTGAATGTGGGATTAGCGGGTGCAGCTGGGAAGATTGCAATTAAAGCTCCTTTGGGAGATATTGATATAAGATCAAATAGTGGGCCGACAGGAATTACCATACAGGCAACAACAACTTTAGATCTTAACGGAATAGCGTTTGCAAATTTAAAAGGTGGAATGATAGAAATAGGGTCGGGTACTACCAGCCTTACTCAAATTGAAGGACAAATGATTACTGCGGGCGGTAATTCTGAACCGGCACTTTTGGGTAAAGCGTTTGCAGATTTATTCAAAGAACATCAACACCCAAGTTCAGTTGGGCCGACGGGGCCGATTATGCCCCAATATGCAGGAAAGATAATTAAAACTATGTCAAAGAAAGTTTTTCTAGGATAAGATTATGCCATTAATATTGCCATCGTTGCAATCAGAATTGATAGATGTTTATAGTAAAGGAAAAAAAGGAAATCCTTCTCCAAAGTTAGTAGCGACTAAAACTGCACAAGCATATTTTAATTATGTTTCGGGTGGAATGAATGCAGGGCCTCAACCATTTACTGCTATGCCTGGTTCATCAGCATTGGGACAGGATTTGGGAGATATTTTAAGTAAATCAAGTCCAGCTGGGGATTTGACTGCTATGAAAATGGCAACAGCATTTGATACATGTCTTCAAACTTTTTTGAGTGTGTTTCAAACTACAATAGTTACTGCGCCAGGATTGCCAGGATTACAATCAGAATTGAGTAAGTTATTTAGCGCACCAAAAGGACACACAAGTTTATTTTGTATGGCATATGCAAGAGCATTAAATACTTATACACTGGCAGCAATAGTTTCTGGTGTGACTCCAGACACGCCAGGAATACCATTTACGGGGCCGATTAGTTAAAAGAAAATAATATGGATGTATCACAGAAAAAACAAGAAGTATTAGAAGATATTGCAAGAGGGCCGGAAAGTATAGTTTTTGCACGAATTGCAATTTGTGATGAGGTTCAACTTTCAGATTTGTTGAAAACAGAATTTATTCCCTATTTAAGAGGGCCTGCAAATTCTGGTGTTCGACCATCAGATAGTGTTCAAGCCAATACCGATTCTTTACATGAAGTGTGTGTTAATCTTGCAAAACAACGAGCATTACTTCAAGGTGCAGCCGCAGCAGAAAATCCTGCTACTGGCATTCTTACTTTTAGAATTAATGATGGAACAGCGGCGACCAGAGCAGACGGAACTGCCGCACACAGTACAACTGGGTCTTTATCTTTTCCTACTCTTGAAGATGCAAGTTACAGTAACAAAACAACATTTGGATATACTGTACTTCACGATTTTAATGATACAGGAGGAGTAGTCACCCTCTCATCCACATCAAACTCAAATACATCAATTACAGATGATGATGGAAATGATGTTAAATATTTTACAGATTTTTCAAAATATTTCTTGACAGCGGGTCGTGCAAATGGTGGGTTGATTTCGATTGATGAAAACACCGCACCTTATTCAACACCAACTGCGGCCGAACCTTTTTTTCCTGCAAATACAATTAATGGTGTGGTTTTTCGTGGAGCTGCAACTGATCCAACTGCAAACACAGATGTTAGACACGAATTTACAATTGTTGCAAATACATCTGGTGGAAATGCAGGGGGCGATCTTGATATAGCAGAAAATAAGTATGTGGGTAATACTTTTGTTACTCTTGAACTATCAAATGTATCGGGTACATTTACTGCAAGTGAAACATTAACTGATTTTGAAGGTGAAACTGCAACAATTAAAACGTATTCAAATACATCTACTGTTTTGCTCGAATCAACTGATTCAAAAGGAACATTTACAGTAGGAGAAATCCTTTCAGATTCTACAACAAATGCAACAATTTCTTCTATTGAATCGGCTTCAAATACTTCGATTAATATTAAATTAACAGGAAATACATTTTTGACAGGTTCAAATACAGATGTTACTTTGGGATTTTCTACTTCAAATACAATTTCTTTGGACACTGGTGCCGTATCGAGAAGTGGTAGTACAGTAACAGTAATTGCAAATAATCATGGAATTGGGTCGGGAGAAAGAGTTGTTCTTAAAGGAGCGGTTGCCGAATTTGGAGAATTCAATGATACGTTTATTATACAAGGTGTAACCGCAAATACATTGTCTTTTGTTACTTCAAATGCAACATCAGTAAGTCCAACTGGTGATTTTTCATTGGTAAAAAATATTATATTTGGACAGTCGAGTAACGCATCTGCAGCCATATTCCAACGAACTGTTAATGCATCTGCAAATGTTGTATTTCAATCTTCAAATTTAAGTACTGGATTTGCAATTGGAAATACAGTCAGTAATGATGCTGGTTCGGGTGGTGTGATTGATAATCGAATACTTGGTGGTGCATGGTATCAAACAAAAACAGCGGAAGTTAAAACATATTATACAACTTCTACAAGTGGTACGTGGAACTATGATGCATCAAACAATCCTCTTGGAATTGAATCTACTGCAAATGTTGGATTGTTTTGGTTGGACAATTTCAAACCAGTAAAGATTAATCAATTGGTTGCAAGTTCTAGTTCTGGTGGAACATATGTTGCTCCAAAAATAGTTCTTGATATTGCACTTGCAACTTCAAGTGATACATCTGGTGGGTATGATGATACATCTATTACACGATTACCTGGCACATATTTCGCATATCCCATGAAAACTTATTCAGATCAAACACATGATGGAACTGTTACCCTTGAAGCGTATGACAATTTTGCAAATGTAATTATTGCACCAGAAGGATTAGAAATAAATTATGATTGGAAACCTCTTGCAAATGCATCTGGAATAGCAGTAAATACTACGCACATTACTGCTACAGGAGCTCCTGGCTCGGGATTATCTGCATACAATCCAGAAGAATGTACTGTATTAGATGAAACAGAATTTAATGCACATCTTGGGCCTTATGGTACTCTTCCTTCGGGTGATGATATTTATCTTTCTGCTAATTCTTCTGTCAGATCAAATGGAAAAGGAAATGGGACACTTTATCCAAGTGTAAATGCAAATCCATTTTTTCCGGCGATTTCGGGAACACACAAAGACATTGCAGATACAGATAATAATATTACAGGAACACAGCCTGGAAGTTTGACTGCAAATGACATTTATGCTGGATCTTATACTCAAATAGATACAGGGGGTGTAGATCCAGGCACAGTAGGAAGTCCACAAGATTATCGTTTCATTATTCAAAATGATCTAAAATGGGTTTATGCAACAAGTCCGTTTGCTGCTCCAGTAGGTGCTGCACACTCAACTGGTGAGGGACAGGTTTATAACGTACCAAAAGCAACAACCACATTTACTGCACTTTATGATGGATATTCAAAAGGAACTGGATTCGGCCCCCTGATTGATAGTGTAGAAAGTCAAGCTGGTGGAGGATATGGTACAACTGTAGCTATTCCTAGAAATTCTACTCAGTCGGGTGCTCAAGTCACTACAGCCGCTGGGGCTCAAAGTTCAGCTCCTTCTTTGACTGCATACAATACTACATCTGGTGGAACAGGAGGGGGTAATGCGGTAGTTTATGCAAGTTCTTCACATTATGGTGCTTCTCAAGCAGGAAATTCTTATGATTGGAATACGACAACAGTAAGTGGAACAGGACACTCTATGGTTGTAACAACAGCAATTGTAAGACATGCGATTGCTGGTAGCACATCTTCTGTTTATGCTGGAACTGGTACTGTTGCTTCTAATCAATATCTAGTAACAGCATCTACTCCATCAGAGACAGGATATTTGGTTAATAGGGTTGGTGCGATAATGGCAAAAGCAAACACAGTTACTTTTCATACTATGCTTGCATCTCTTCAAACAGGAAATGATGCCACTTATGGTGCAGGATATCGTGATCCGAATGAACCATCAAGTCCAAACCTGAAAACAGATGCAACATTCGATGCTAATACCGCTACAATGAGTGGTTTGCTTACAAGTGCAAATAACTATCATTACACAGTTACTTCTGGTGGAAGTGCTCTCACAAATTCTACCTTTTCATCTGGATCTGGTGCAACAGCACACACTTATACAAACACAACTTATAATGCATGGTTAGCAGGCATCGGAACATTTCAAACTGCAATGACACTAAGAATTTCTGAAATAACTGCACGAATTGGATACTTAAATGGTAAGAATGTAGCGGATGGGGGATCAGCAGATGGTTCTGGTACAGCAGGAAGTGGTTTTGCAGGAACAACTTTCGGTGGTGGTTCGGGATATGCAAACACGATTTATTCTCATGCGAACTTTCTTGCAGGGAAAAAGATAAAGTTGGTTCAAAAAATATTACAGGCAGTAGAAGATGTGTCATCATTATATACTCAAATTAAGGCTAAAAGATCGGAATATTATGAATACAACCAATGATAAAGAAAAAGAACCCCCAATAGAAGAACCTCCTGAATGGAGTAAATGGGGAGATGGTAAATCAAAACCAGAAATGAAAGAATTTTTTGAACTATTACTTAAATATAATAACCAAACTAAAACAATACTAGAGGAAACAAAAGAGTGGCTGATCTCCAATGGGAACAATTCACGTTAGGACAAAATAAAGTAATTCAGGATATTGGTGCTGCGGCAGCAAAGGCTTCTGCATTAGTAGAAGCAAACGCTAAACTTGCACAAGTAACTTTGGAAACGGGCAAAGTTTTGCTCATGGGATTGTTGAACCCACAGTTACTTTTACTTGTTGCAATTGCAGATGAAATTGATAATTTTGTAAATGATTTTAAAGGTACTGGATTTTATATTTTAGAAATAGTTCCTACTGGAAATGAAATTCTTCCTAAAGATGTAGACGGAGATCCTATTAAAATTTTACTTAGTCCTATATCACTCACTGCTGCTTATTCTGCTTCTGCAATTGCAGGATTTGGAGATCAATGGATTGATTGGTTTGGAGCAATTTCGGGCGGTGAAACTGACCCAAATAATCCCCAAAGGTCAACTTATTTTGTTGACCAAAAAAAATCTAAGGCACTAGCTGACAGAACAGAAAATGCAAATGATGATTCGGTAACGGACATTGATCCTGTTTTTGGATTTCCGAAAATGACTCCCAGTACAGTTATATCCCAAATAGTAACTGCAATGGATGAAGAAGCGGATATTAACAGACCAAATTTTTCATCAAGTGCCGAAGTTGCTGCGGTTGTTGTGATTATTGGATTTTCAGATTTGACAAAAAATATTGAGAGTTTTAAATCTATACTTGAAGCCTTTATTGCTTTTTTTGGTGGAGAAAATGGATTATTTACTAAAGGATTGTTTCAAATACACAACATAATCAAAGCGGGCGCCGACAATTTGGCAAAAGGAGCTGATGCTTATAAATCTGTTATCAAAGTATCGAATGTTAGTGGTGTAAGAGGAACCGATGAAGACAGTAAAGTATTAAAAAAAATGAAGATTGATTATAATTATGAAAAAGTTTTTGAAGAGGGTGATTTGGTTGCGGGCCCAATTAGAATGTTTGGTGGTACAGCAGGAAAAGGAAGAGCAATAGGAATTGTTACCAAAGCAGAAACAACTTCAAATGAACCAAGAGCGCCCTATTCTTCGCAAGAACTAACACTTACTTGTTTATCTGAAACTGACCAACATGCATTTGATCATCTTAGTAACGGAAATATAATTCAAAGAGTTGCATATTATAAAAATCAAAAATCGCACATTGATCAAAATACAGGTGAACTAATTAAGGAGGCGGAATTTAATGATTATGTATATATTCAAGATTTACCATCGGAAATTGAATTTGTAGTGGAAGGAAGTCAGGAATGGATAGAGAGAGAGGGAGAGAGGAGTCATGTAGATGTTTTACGGACGAAAGAAAATGAACAAACATACGTGCAGGAAGCACAGATGAAAGTTGAAAAGGTAGCGGGCCAAACATTGTTGAAAGTGAAGGAAACGCAAGATGCTTCAGAATACCATACTAGATCTACAGGATTTTCGGCTTATAGTACAGTTGGCATACAAGAAGATTATGAAACCAAAAATGAAGTCATTGGAAAAATTGATAGACCAAAAGTAGCAGTAGAGAACAAAGGAATACCGCCCAATTTCAAAAAGGCAAAATTGGAAGATCTTATGGATGATTTGAAAACATTTTTCTTTCAGATCTCAAAATTCACACAAGGAATGAGAGATTTTGCAGCAGGAGCTACTGAGGAATTAGGAAAAGTGATAGAGTATCTTGATGAAAAAATAGCAGAAATTGAAGAATTAAACAAGTCAATTCAAGCAATCTTGGCGATATTTCAAATTGGAATTCCTGACTCTGGAGTTTATGTTTTGTCAATACCAACAACAACTGGGGGAAATGCTGCAATTAAAGACGCTCTTTCAAGTGCAACAAACGGGCCACCAAACACTTTAGATTATTCTGTAGGATTTATGATGATGGGCGGTGGCCCAAGTATGAAACCCTTACAACTATTATTAACTGGTGGTTAATAACAATAAATATAAGTATCATGTCTATCGAAAACAGAACATATAAAGATTTGGCGTTCAGTATGTTCGCCAACCCCATGAGTGGGGATATAGGAAAGAAAACAGGAGCGTCCGCTGTCAAGGGTGCAATTGTTTCTATTTTAAAAACAAATTACAATGAACGTTTATTTGATCCCGAATTTGGGACAGATATTCGTGGATCTTTGTTTGAGCCAATGAACCCACTTACAGAACAACGTATGAAGAAAAAAATAGAAGTGGCATTAGCACGACATGAACCAAGGGCTGAGGTGTTGGGTATTTCAGTGAGAGCTCAAGAAGAACAAAATCGATATGAAATTAGTATTTTGTTTAACGTAGCATCAGTAGCCGAAGTACAAAAAATAACAACATATTTTAATGCATTAGGATAACTCATGGCAGAAATAGCAAAACTTAATATTGCAGAACTTGATTTTGATTCAATCAAGAATAATCTAAAGGATTATTTTGCATCACAGGCAGAATTTACTGATCATGATTTTGGTGGTTCTGCAATTTCTGTTATGTTGGATATCCTTGCATACAATACTTATTACAACGCATATTATGTAAACATGCTTGCGAGTGAGTCCTTTTTGGATTCCGCACAATTAAGAGATTCGGTTGTTTCAAAAGCATCTATGTTGGGATATACACCACAATCATCAACTGGTGCAAAGGCAAATGTAAGTATTACTGTTACACCTAGCGATGCACCTGCCTCTGTTACCATTGACAAATATACACAATTTAGTTCAACTGTCAACGGAACATCATATACGTTTTGTACTTCTGGTTCAACTACTGTTTTAGCAAATAGTGGAGCGTACGTTGCAACTGGTGTAGAATTGACACAGGGAATACCGTTGACATTTCGGTATACTGCAAATACATCAAATACGGAACAGAAATTTCTTCTTCCAAATGCAAATACAGACACAGATACACTTTCTGTTACAATTCAAGAATCTGCAGCTGATACAAATACAGCAGTTTATACAAAGGCGACTGACATAACAACAATTAATTCTACATCTAATGTGTATTTTATAAATGAACACACGAATGGTCAATTTCGGGTTCAATTCGGTGATGGTACTTTAGGAAGAAAACCCACTACTGGTAATATTGTTCTTCTTAAAGCATTAGTAGCAGAAGGTGCAGATGTAAATGGTGCAAATACATTTTCTGCATCTGGAACAGTTGGCGGATATGGAACTTCTTCTGTCGTAACAACAAATGCGGCATCGGGTGGATCGGATAGAGAAACCGTTGAAAGTATTAAATTTAATGCACCAAAAACATACGAGACACAAAATCGTGCAGTAACGACTGATGATTACAAAAAGATAGTAGAAGGAAATGTATCTGGTTTGGATAGTGTTTCTGTTTGGGGTGGACAAGATCACTCAACACCATCTTATGGAACAGTATATATTTCTGCAAAACCAACTGGTGCAACATCTCTTTCTGCTGCTCAAATTACATCAATTAAAGAAGCCGTTTCATCTTACAATATGATTGCAATTACACCAAATGTACTTGATCCAGATATTGTTGATTTGATTTTTAATACAACAGTTAAATATGATTCACGTTTGACTACTCTTTCTTCTGGTGCGGTAGCATCATCTGTTATTGATACGATGCAAACTTATAAAACAAACAATTTATTAAAATTTGGATCGATTTTCAGATATTCGACTCTTTCTACAAGTATTGATAATACTGAAACTTCAATCATCAGTAATTTAACAACTATCACTGCAAAACAGGGAATTACACCTTCAACAACAACGGCGGATAGTTATACCATTAGTTTTAACAATGCAATCTATAATCCTTCAACAACTTACGAGGGAGCCGTAACTTCATCTGCATTTGCATATACAGATTCGACAGGTACAGCATATACAACTTGTTATCTCGATGATTTAAATGGTATTTTTAGAATTTATTATCTTTCTGGTGCTGATAAAATCATTCTTAAAGAAACTGCTGGAACAATTACTTATTCAAATGGGTATATTTCGATAACTTCATTTATGCCTGATTCTTTTGATGGGTCAACAATAGATTTTACTATTATACCAGCGTCAAACGATTTGGTTCCTGTTAGAAATCAAATATTTGAAATTGCAAATACTAATATAACTATAGTAATGCAAGATGATGCTGAAACTGGAACAAGTACAACATCCGTCACCACTTCTTCTACAACAACCGGAACTTCTACTGGTTCCTCTACTACGTACTAATAAACTATGTCTGCAAGAGTTACAGCAAAAGCGGTATCACAGGTACAGAATCAACTTCCTGAATTTATTAGTGATGAATTTCCTCTTTATAAGAAATTCATGGAACACTATTATGAATTCATGGAAACTCTCTGTGTGTATTATAGTGGATTTGCAATAGACCAATTGCCAGCGATAAAGTTGGAAGAATCTATAGATGGATTTTTGTTGATTGATAGTACAGATGGAACGGCAAACTCTGGTGAAAATATACTAAATGAAGAAGAAGCTCCCACTGCATTTACGGTAGGAGAAACAGTTACAGGACAAACATCTGGTGCTACTGCAACGGTCAAGGCGACAGGTGCATTTACTGCTATCAACAAGGTATTTTTAGAACCCACCAATGATTTGAATTTTGCAATAGAAGAAGTAATTCTTGGAAGTATTTCCACCGCAGAGGGTACAATTACCAAACTGAGTCGAAAACCACTGAATGCAACAAAAACATTCTCTGATCTAATCAATTCAGACGAAACTTCGGCAGGACTTCTTAAATCATTTAAAAAAGAACTTTATCCAAACATTAGGGATAGTGCAACTGGTGATTTACAATTTTTCATCAAACATCTAAAAGAGTTTTATAGGTCAAAGGGAAGTGAGAAATCTTTTCGTACACTTTTCCGTTTATTGTGGGGCCAAGAACAACTAGAATTTTATTATCCCAAAGTTGACTTACTCAAAGTATCAGATGGAAACTGGCAACAAGATACTGTTCTTCAATTGGATTATGACACAACTTATAATGATTTTAATGGTTTGACAATTACTGGTGCGACATCTGGTTCTACTGCTTTTGTTTCAAAAATTACCACTCGTAAAGTGGGATCAATTACCATTATGGAATTGGTTCTGACAAATGAAGATGGAGCATTTACAATAGGCGAAATTATTTCTGCCACGCTTGTATCTGGAAGCACTCTTTCTGCAACTGTTACTGGTCAGGTGGTGGGTTTTACAATTGAGGATGGTGGTACAGGATATGATGTAGGCGATTCAATTACAATAGAATCGGATACAGTTAGACTTTCTTTAGAAACAGTAACAATTGGTGGTGTTGGATATGATGGAACATTGTTACAAGAAGATGGAACCCCCACAATAAAAACAAGTTATTTCAGTGAAACTTCTTCAGAAGGTACTATATTAACTGAAGATTTGCCAGATTTTATAGGGTATGGTGCAACTGCAAATGTGTCTTCTACTTCAGCAGATCAAGTTACAATTATGAACATATCTGCTGCAGGGAGTGGTTTTCAACCAGAAGATACATTTACATTTGATAATAGTGATACTAATGTAGTTGTTACAGCGGGAGCGGTAATTAAAACTATTACAAATCCATATACGCAAACTGTCATAACAACCAATTTATATGAAGCAATTCAAACCTCAACTTTTAATGTAGTTGGTGCTACGACTGCATTGCCTTTTAGTGTATCCGTTGTTGCTGGGTATCTTATTGGAAACAATGAGACATATGCAAGTGCAACAAAAACAGGTGCAGTAGTTTCTATGAGCATTCAGGAATTGCGAGTTTATGATGATTCCAACGAAGAATTTAGAATGCAGTTGGAAGAGGCTATAGGTGGATATTTGTTGATTGATGCTACAAATGATGCTGGTGATGAAAATGCTGGTAGTAATATACTACATGAAGAAACTGCTCCTCTTGCATTTGCTGATGATGACACTCTTTATTTGTTTGATTCATCTCAAGTTGCAATCGCTGGTGCAACAACGGCCGTGATTGATGATTCTACAATAACCAATCCAACATCTGATATTGATATTGATGCTACCGACTATAATGCAAATTTTGTTACATTAACAGGAACGTATTCAAGATCATCAACAACTGTAACAGCTACTGTCACAGCAGGACATAATCTGACTCAATTTTTTACGATTAATAATGCATTTAGTTCTGATCCTGTAGCCGAATATATTCTTACAGACAACGCAACCTGGCCAAGTGTATCAAAAAAGTTTACCGTTGTTCGTTATGATTCTATCAATAAAAAGGTTTTTGGACATTCTACTCTTGGTACTTTTTCAAACGGAAATACTGTATACCTAGTTAATCCGAATGGAACTGGGCAGATGTCACTTGAAACAGCGTTAGATGGAACATTGTTACAGGAAGACGGTGTTCCTACTACAGATGCAACTTATAGTGGAGCAACATCAACTGAAGGTAACGTAAACCACGAAGAAATTAATGTTGATGTGGATGGGGGAACTGCATTATCATCTGTTATAACAAGTCAAAACCCAACAATTGATTTTACTGCTGATACAACTGGAACAGTTGTTGGAACATCAGATGATCTTGCATCTTTTATTCCTACAAGTATTGCAAATTCATCTGTTTTTACTTTTACTACTTCTGGTACAGGAACAGCGGCAGGAAGTATTAGTTTAATTTCAAATGCTAATAATGTTTTTCAAAGTGCGATGCTTACCGAAGCACAAACGTTTGGTGCAATCAATTCAATTGCAATTACATCTCATGGAAGTGGTTATGAAACAATTCCAACTGCCTCGGCTTCTAATGATTATTATGCATCTCGTTATGAGACAGATACGACAAATGGTGGATATCTTGGAAGAAATGCAACAATTTCAATTGGTGCATTAGGTGGAGCAGTGACAGGTGTTAATATTACTGATTCTGGATTTGGTTATATGATTGATCCAACCATAATTGTTCCTGTTAATTCTACACCAGCAATTATCACACCAACAATGGCAGTTGCAAAAACAAAAACAGGTGTTCATGTTGGTGAATCTGGATTTCCAAGTTCTGCAAAGAAACTTCAAGATAATGATTATTATCAAGATTTTTCTTATGTTCTTCAAACAACGGATTCGATTGATGTATGGAAACAAGATGTTTTAAAACTTTTACATCCCGCTGGGTTTAAACTTTTTGGTGAGGTTGCAATTGCAACTCTGTTGAACGCACAAATGTTTGATAGGGGATTAAACAATATCAACTCATTAAATGATGCTGGTACATCTCGATATCGTGAATTAGGAATGCGATTCTTTACAGTTGTTCTTGATGATCTTAAAACTCAAGTAGAAACTGTCTTAAATCAAGAAATTGAATTTAAAGTTTCCCCAACAAGAATAAAAGCGGAAATGGGGCAACCAACTGTCCGTCTAGAGGATACTTTAGAAGGATGGTTGTTGGAAGAAGATGGAATACCAACCACATCGACAGATCCTTTATATTACGGAGAAGTTTCAGATTTTGGATATATGAGAATTGAGGCCGAACCCATTTCGTCCTTAATAGAATATCTAACAATGCTTTTAGCATCATCTGGAAGTCCTGCTGAATTTTTCTCTCTCATGTCAGTCAAAACTGTAGGCAACGTTTCATATGAAAATAATATTTTTCTAGAAACAGATGAATTTGATGGAGATGATAATGTTCTTTTACAAGAAGATGGTATTCCAACAACATCTGGTGCTTATGTTGGAACAGAATCAACAGAAGGATATATTTTTGGAGAAATAGTAAGAACTAAACTGACAACTTCTGAACCGCATTATTTCCATGAGGGCGATGAAATATGGTTGGATGAATTTGAAGGAACTGGTTTAGAAGGTATAAATGGAAATCGTTTCAAAGTTTCTGATGTGGAATTTGAAGGAAATTTATTATTAGAAGATTCAATAGATGGGGTTATTTTACAAGAAGATACAATACCAGTAGGAAATTCTTCTTATTTTGGATCACAGTCTCTTTATGGTTTTCTAAGAAATGAATTTGGATTAACATTTACTTTGAGTGATCCAAAAACAATATATATGCCCGACTATGAAGAAGCCAAACATGATGATTTTGATATATCAACTGCAACAATTACTACTAATGGGAAAATATTCCGAACTGGAAAAGAAATGACAACAGGGATTCCGATTTCTCTATTAGCAAAAGAATATGTTGGTGAATATTACGATCAAGTAATACACAATTACGAACACTACTGTCCTTCTGATTTTAGCACTCTTACTGATGGGACTAATTGGGAAACACGAGCAAGACACCTTTCAATTGAAAGTATGATTCTTTTAGATGGTACAGATGGTTCTAGTACCAATGCAGGAGATGAAATATTACAAGAAGATGGAGTTCCAGTATCTTCTGGAACATATAGTGGAACAACATCAGCGCTTGGAAAGATTCTTGCAAACGAAGGAGTTGTTGATATTGCACAACATGAGGGAGAAATTTCAATTACAGAACCACAACACCGAACCGTGACTGCTACATATATTGTTGATCAAGATTTTAATAATGTAGTTTTAGAAGACGCTGATGATAATGGAAAAATTTCAACCGAAGATTCAATCATTCAAAATGAAGTAATTTCATTTGATCGACCTTTTGATTATAAAGGACAACCTTACGAAAATAATTATGGATTTTTATATTATAATCACAAAATCGACCAAAGAGTTTCCGTATAAATATAAGAGAATTAACAAGGAGAATAAACCGTGCCTGCTTTAGTAACAAATAATTTTAGAATTCACAATTCAAAACAGTTTCGTGAGATGCTCTCTGAAGCCTCATCGATAGGTGGGACTGGCATATCTTCTGCTGAAGAAACTGCACTTTCCACTCATGCATATCTTTTCATCGGAAAGTCAGATTCTTGGTCTGGGTCTTTTAGTGATACAAGTGTTCCAGATCCAAGTACGGCTACAAGTCCATCATCTGATACGACATCAAACACTCATTATTCTCATTGGACGGACATGATTGCTGCAAAGAAAGTTGCGTCATCAGATGTTAGTCATGTGATTACACGACATAATTGGACTACTGGTCAACATTATGCAATGTACAAAGATACCGAAACTTTTAGTAATTTGATTTCCACACGGACAAGTCAAACTTTAGCAAATACTGCTGGAACTGGTACTACTACTGCAACTTTGTATCCAATGTACGTAATGAACTCTACTTATGGTGTTTACAAATGTCTTTATAATTCAGAAGTTGAAATAAGTGGAACAAATTATCCACAAGTATCAACAGTAGAACCAACACACACAACTACTACCGCTGGAGCTTCTGCGGCACTTGCAGATGGGTATCAATGGAAATACATGTACACGATTACTGCATCGGAAGCGTTGAAATTTGTAACAACAAGTTATATTCCAGTTAAACAACTTCGTGATGCTAATGCATATGGAAATACTGCATCATCGGGTGGAATGACATCGGGAACTGGTGCTAAAAATGATGGTTCTGATCAGGCAGCAATCGAATTAGCCGCAGTTGATGGTGCGTTGGATGTTTTTGTGATCAATGTAGATGGAACAGGTTATACTTTTGAAAATAATAGAGTGGTTACAAACTCTTCTGAAAGTGTAACATTAACCATGGCAAGTCCTACCCTTACATCTAATGATAAGTATAACAATTCATCGATATATTTTACGTTTAGTGGTACTACTTATGTAAGAAAAATTGTTGATTGTGCGTATTCTTCACCAAATCAAACTCTTACTTTAGATTCTACTGTTCCAGCATTATCTGGTACAATAACTGCAAACGTGGCACCATTCGCAAGAGTAAATGGGGATGGACATGGTGCAGAAATTGTTTTGACTGCAAATAGTTCAGATACGGATGCAGTTGGGGGTGTTACGGTAGTAACTACTGGTAATAGTTATACAACGGCCACTCTTATAGTTGAACAACAAGGAACTGGGGCAGGAACTCTTGCAGACATTACTCCAATTATTCCGCCAAAGGGAGGACATGGATATGATCCTGTAGCAGAATTGGGTGGATATTTTGTTATGGTCAACTCAAAACTTACACAGGATGAATCTGGTGCATTTACCACAACCAACGATTTCCGTAAAATTGGATTGTTGGCAGATCCTAATACAGATGGTGTATATACACGTTATACATCGGATACAGCAACACAATCAAAAACGTTTACGTATATTTCAAATACGGCTGCAATTGCTGGTGATATTACATTAACTCAGGGAACAGTTGGTGCAAATGGTGCAACTGCTTATGTTGTTGATGTAAATGCATCTGCAAGTACTATCAGAGTTGTTAATATTACAAATGGTGCAAATGCAAGTGCAGGATATGATGGTAAGCCGGGATCATGGCAATGTACTACCACAAACGTTGCGAGTAGTACTACAGGAGTAACTAATGCAATAGCGACTTTTACTTACACTGGTGGTTCCGCTGTACTAACAAATGTTGCAAATGGTTCAATGCAAATTGGTTCTGGAAATATTATCTATGTTGAAAATCGTGCTCCGGTTGCTCGTGCATCTGACCAAACCGAAGATATCAAACTCATTATCGAATTCTAAAGAATAGTATTATAAATGGCAAATGTAACAACCAATTTTAATGTATCCCCTTATTATGATGATTATGATGAGGATAAGGCATTTTTACGAGTTTTATTCCGTCCAGGCTATGCAGTTCAAGGAAGAGAACTTACTCAATTACAAACAATCCTACAGAAACAGTCATCTCGTTTAGGTGATCATATTTTCAAGGATGGTAGTAAAGTTCTTGGAGGTGAAGTAACTCTAGACACAGAAGTTACTTATCTAAAGTTGACTAATACTGATACTGCATCTCTTTTTGCAGATGGAGTAATTTCAGATACCAGCGTAACTGTTGGTGCTGGAACTACTCGAGCCCAAGTGATTAGTGCAATAAATTTGGTTGGTTCGGATGCACCAACTCTTATTATCAAATTCATTTCAGGCACATCTTTTACTGCTGGTGATACAATTTATTTGGAAGGGTCAACCGCCACTACTGCAACTATTGCGGCAGTTTCACATACAGGTGGTGCATCTATTGTCAGTATCAATCGTGGTGTTTATTTTGTTAATGGATTTTTTGTTCTTTGTCTCGCACAAACTCTAGTTCTTGAGAAGTATAGTAATACACCAACATATCGTATTGGTTTAACAACCACAGAATCTACTGTAGATAGTACTGATGACACTTCTCTTCTCGATCCTTCTGCTGGAACAACAAACGCAAATGCGCCGGGAGCAACACGATTTAAAATTGCACTGACACTTGCGAAGAAAACAACCTCTTCGACAGATCCAGTTGCCGCTAATGCAGATTCAAATTTCATAGAATTGATGAGAGTTTCAAGTGGAACTCCAACAAAACATGTAAAATATCCAGTTTATGGTGAGATCGAAAAGACACTTGCAAGACGAACTTATGATGAATCGGGAGATTATACAATCAAACCCTTTCCTGTTGAAATAATTGATCATCAAGGAGCAACAGGAACAACTGCCGCATCTACTGATACAACAATTACTGGTGTACTGACAGATTTTGAAAATGAATTTGTAGTCGCAGATTCAATTTACTTATCTTCTGCAACGACTACTTATGCAGCCGTTTCTTCAATTACCAATTCAACTTCAATGATTGTTGATACTGCTTTGGGAGATGGAACCGCACAAACAATCTACAATAGAAATCGTGTTTCTGCTGCATTAGACGCTGGTAAAGCATATGTGAAAGGTTATGAATATGAAAGTATTGGAACAGAATATGTTGATGTTAAAAAAGGCAGGGATGTCCTAACCGAAACTTCCTTTCCAATTAATCCAAATTTTGGAAACAATGTAAAGGTTACAAATTTTACCGCAGGAAATTCGTTAGAAACACTTACAGGAAATCCATTTAATCCAGAACTTCTTTCTGTCACATATGATGTACATTGTGTTCCTTTAGCGAATATTGTAAGTACAAATACACACACTTACAATTCTACAAAGATGGGAACAACACGAATTCGACAGATTGATTATAGTTCTGGTGCATTTACAAATACATCTACAAGTAATACTGCGGTTTTGGATGCATATCTATTTGATACTACTCTCGTACCATTAACGTGTAATGTTGGATCGGCATATACTTCTGGTTCAACAACTATTGATTTGGAAGATTTAAAATCTTCAAATGCCAATGGTGCATATGCTGGTGTAAAGATAACACTAGGATCTGAAACAAGAGAAATTACGGACTATGGACAAGATAATATAGGACTAGAAACAACTTTGGGTTCTGGTACTATTGTTTTAGATGGAACTGATGCAGATTTAGCAAATGAGGGAAGCAAAATAACAACTGAAATTCCAGCTGCAACAATAAATCTTGCATTTGGAACAAGTGCCGACATTTCAAATACGGTGACAATTAATTATTCTACAAGAGAAATGGAATCAATCGCAATTTCAAATGCGACTTTTGGACATGCAAACACTCCATCTATGGATGTTGATGTTACAAGTAAAGTTGATACTGGTACTTTAACCAGTAATACAAAACTTTTTGATACTGATTTGAATTCAATGGTATATAAGTTAGGATTTGATAATATAAAAGGAATAGGATCTCAAAGTGGAACGGCCTTTACTGCACAGGGAATATCATATCAAAGAAAAGAAACAATAGATGTTACATTTGCAAATTTCGCTTCTGCTACTGGTGCAACAATTACTTCACCAACAGGAACAACATTTGAAACAGAAGGATTGGGTTCTGGAAGTTTGGTTTCACCCCAAGCAAATTTTATTTTGGTTGCATCAAACAATTCTGTTATCGCAGCAACAAGTGCTGGAACACTTGATCCTCAAATTGTTGCAGGAGAAATAGTTGATTGTAACGTAACAGTTGTAGCATCGAATCAAGTAACAATTACTCCAAAACG
>Ga0209709_10001848_pt1 | contig 19085 bp, 22 predicted proteins | sample ArcticOcean_MG_C_2_FD_187435 | JGI IMG/M metagenome (GOLD analysis project Ga0209709, IMG submission 187435) | Marine microbial communities from western Arctic Ocean - ArcticOcean_MG_CB4_136 (SPAdes) (version 2) | ecosystem: Environmental > Aquatic > Marine > Oceanic | place: Arctic Ocean... | reverse complement strand
TGAGATTCCTGAAATTGTCCCAAATCTAAAAGTTACATATTGCAAGTTTTTTTCTTTTTTTAACATTCTTTCCTCAATTAATTTTATTTTTGCATATGGGGATTGGGGTTTTAAATATTTTTTTTCGCAGGTTTCATCAACTAGAGTAGCTTGTTTTCCATAAACACTAGTCGAAGACAAGTGAATTAGTTTAACCTTATTCTTTTTACAAAATTTAATTACAGTTTTTAGACAATTTATATTATTTTTATACATCTCCTTTTCTTTGCCAAAGCTTTTTTCTGCATTAGTCATAGATGCAAGATGAATTAAGTAATCAATCTTTTTGAATTTTTCTAACGATTTTTCATCATTAAGATCTCCCAAATGAAATTCTAAACTATTTTTTTTCTTTTGGTTAAATATTGAATGAAATCGATTAGACTGTAGATTGTCAACAAGTATGGTTTTTTTTATTTTTTTTATTTTAAAAATATTTTCAGCAACATACGATCCAATATGACCACATGCACCAGTAATTATTAGTTTCATTTCTTTATTTTCTTTTTAATTATTTTTAAAAACTCTTTATAATTCTCTATATAATCTTTATATGCATATTCTTTATCGCAAAACACCAATAAAATAGAATTATTATTAATAAATTTTATTTTACACCATGTTTTTGGTTTTAATAGAAGCCCTCCTTTTTTTTTATGATCAAGCACAACTCTGTTTTTTTCTTTTATATTTTCTATTTCAACTTCCATTTTCCCCAAGATAGGCACTAAATACTGGGAACATTTATAATGCGCATGGTTGCCTCTTGTAAAATTTTTATTGCCATAAATGAGAAATATTCTTTTTGTTTCAAAAGGAATGTTTTTCTTTAATGAAAAAGGAATTAATGTCCCACTTTTTTTTTTATATTGTTCAAATATTTCTTTTTTCATTAATTATTTTATTTTATTAATATCAAAGTAAACTACAGGCCATTCTAGTGACTTAGTATATTTTTTAAACCAAAAAGACAAGTATCTCTCAGCTAAAAATGTGTACATTCTTATCTGACCATATCCTTCTAGATCGTATCCAAAAATTTTTTCACATTTTTTAAGCCAAGAAAATACATCGTTAAAATAGGCATCAATAATTTTAGAGGATTTAGTTATAAACATGTTGCCTTGAGCAAAAGAAACTTCAGTACGTGTGTATTGTCTAAAATCCTCTCTATCTTTACTCGGAAGTAAATCTATGGCTTTATCTAAATTTCCACTTCCATGAAACATATCAAATTGAAATCTTATTGTTCTTTTTGACTTAAATATTGCTTTGGGGTTTCTTAAGAGTGCTAATTTTCCATACTTTAAAGTTTTCATAAATTTTAAATAACTATTTAAGTATATTGGTTCACCTATTATTGTTTCGTAATCACCCCACTCAGTTGGTATTTTTTGAAGAACTTGACTTTTAATATCTTTCATTTTATTTTTTTCTTTATTGCCCCAGTATTCCCTATAAGAGCAAAAACCAACCCAATCATTCTTTTTTTTATTCTTTAATAAATTTTTCCAGTACCAATAATAAAATGTATATTCTCCATAATATGGGTTTTTATTTGATATATTGATTAATGTATTATCTCTCAACCAATCCTTAGAAAAATTATTATTCTTTAAACCCACGGGTATATAGTTAAGTTTTTTAATTTGAGATAAATTAGAGTTATTCAAACAACCACAGTAAATCTGCAAGTTTTTCATTAATTAAATATGGCCTTCAAACCTTGATTTCATTTAAATTAATTTAGATAAGTATTTTGAGTAATCACAATTTCCATAAAATTTAATTGATTTTTTAATGTGATTCTTATTAATCCAACTATTATTAAAAGCAATTTCCTCTAAGCATGCAATTTTGAGACCCTGTCTATTTTCGACAGCAGATACAAAAGCACTTGTTTTATAATAGTCATCCATTGATCCAGTATCTAACCAAGCGCCACCTCTACCTAAAAAATCAGCATATAAATTTTTTGTTTTTTTATATTTATTTAGTAAGTCTACGATCTCAAGTTCACCCCGTTTTGAAGGCTTGAGACTTTTTGAATACTTTATAACCTTGTTATCAAAAAAATATAATCCTGTAATTGCCAAATCTGAAAGATATTTTTTTGGTTTCTCTTTAATAGAAATAATCTTATTTTTGTTATTTATTTTAGCAACTCCAAACAATTCTGGTTTCGTAACCTTATGTAGCAATACTTTTGCACCCTGTGTCAATTTTGAGGATTTAATTAGATTAGTCGATAAATTTTGACCATAAAAGAAATTATCCCCCAATATTAATGCTACATTGCTTTTGCCTATGAATTCCTCACCCAATATAAATGCATCAGGTAATCCTTTAGGTGTGGCCTGTTCTTTGTAGGTTATTTTAATACCAAGGTTATTTCCGTTAGGTATTATCTTTTTGTATTGGTCGAGCTGTCCTTTATTAACTATAATTAATACATCTTTAATTTTAGCAAGCATTAAAATTGATAAAGGGTAAAAGATCAGAGGCTTATCATAAATTGGTAAAAGTTGTTTATTTACAGCTTTTGTAAGAGGGCTCATTCTTGTTCCTTTTCCACCAGCTAAAATAATTCCTTTTTCAGTCATTAAATTTTTCCAATTCTTTTCACTATATCTGTTTTAGATATAGATTTATAATATTTATCATTTTCCAAGTACCATAAAAAAGTTTTTTCTAGTCCTTTTTTAAAATTCATTTTAGTTTTCCAACCCAATTTAGCTAATATTTTATTGCTATCAAGGGCATATCTTACATCATGACCAGGCCTGTCTTTTACAAATTCAATCCTAACATTTTTTCCAATTTTAATTTTTTCTTTAGCAACCTTTATTAATGACTTACAAATTTCCATGTTATTTAAATTTTTATTAGATCCAATGTTATAAAATTCACCAATCTTACCTTTTTGAAAAACTTTTAATAATGCCTCACAATGATCCTCTACATATATCCATTCTCTAGAATTTTTTCCATTTCCATAGATAGGTAAGCTCTTATTATTTAGTATGTTGTATATCAATTTTGGAATAAGTTTTTCTGGATGTTGTTTTGGTCCATAATTGTTTGAACAATTTGTTACAATGGCTGGAATATTGTATGTCCTAACATACGATGAAACTAAGTGGTCTGAAGCAGCCTTACTTGCTGCATAAGGTGAACTAGGTTTGTATGGAAAATTTTCATGAGATCTCCCTTTTAATATATCTCCATACACTTCATCTGTGGAAATATGAATTAATCTGGTTTTCTTATTTTTTTTTGAATATTTTTTAAAAATTTCAAGCAGGTTAAAAACACCTAAGATGTTACTTTTAATGAATTCATCTGGGCCATCAATTGATCTATCAACATGAGTTTCAGCAGCTAAATTAAAAATACAAATTGGTTTAGATTTGAAAATAATTTTGTTAAGTTTAGATTTGTTATTGAGGTCACATTTTAAAAATTTGTAGTTTGGATTATTAAGAAATTCTCTGGTGTTGTAAAAGTTAGAAGAATAGGTAACTTTATCAACATTTATTACGTTAAATTTTTTTTTTAGCAGTAGTTGTATTAAATTACTTCCAATAAAACCAAGTCCACCTGTAATAATAATTCTCTTCATAATTTTATTTTTTACATTAGTAAAAACTATTAGTATAGTTCATAATCTAAGGAGCATTATTCATACAGTATGTCAATATCTAGGCAAAATTTATCAATAGTTATAGTTACTTTTAAAAGTGAAGCAGTAATTCACGAGTGTATAAAATCAATCGATAAAGGCATAAAAATTATAGTTATTGAAAATTCGAATAATCTTCAATTTAAAGATGAATTAGAAGCTACATATAACAATGTATCATGTGAGCTTTCATATGACAATTCAGGTATGGGAGCAGGGAACAATATTGGAATTAAAAAAGCAGAAACAGACTTTGTTTTGATTCTTAATCCCGATGTAATTCTTGAGAAATTAACAATTGAGGAGCTTATTAAAGCATCTCAAAAAATATCAAATTTTGCTATTTTTGCACCAATTTCTTCCAACATCAATTATCCAAATTATAAATTAGATAATAATAAAAAAATTATAATTAAAACAGATTATCCGTTCAAGGTAAAAAGTGTTGATGGTTTTGCAATGCTTTTTAATAAAAAAAAATTAGATAAAATTATTGATGAAGATTATTTTGATGAAAATTTTTTTATGTATTTAGAAAATGACGATTTGTGTAAAAGAATAATAGACGCCAATGAAGATATTTATATTGCTCCAGCCTCAAAGATAAAACATTTAGGAGCTAAGGCAGTTGATGTAAAATATAAAAATGAAATAGAATTTGCAAGAAACTGGCATTGGATATGGTCAAAATTTTATTTTAATAAAAAACATTATGGTTATTCAAAAGCCTTTACTCAAGGTTTGCCAAAATGCCTCTCTAGTTTGATTAAATATTTTTTTTATTTTTTAATAAAGAATAAGATTAAAAAAAGAATTTATTTAAATAGAGCATTAGGCTTCTTTAATGCTGCGATAAATAAAAAATCTTGGTATAGACCAAATATTAGTTTCTAGTGTCCAGGAAATTCAATTAGATTTTCTACTTTATAGTTTTGTTTAATTAAATTATCACAGCCACCTAAGTCGTAAAGATTAATTGCAAAAATAAAAGCCGCAACATCACCACCTGACATTTCAACAAGTTTAGCAGCTGCTTTGGCTGTGCCACCTGTGGCTATAAGATCATCAATAATTAAAACTGAATCACCTTTTTCTATTGAGTCTTTGTGTACTTCAATGGTTGCTGTTCCATACTCTAATTCAAAATCAACAGAATAAGTTTTAGCAGGTAACTTATTTTTTTTTCTAAACAGTATGAAAGGTTTTTTAAGTAAATAAGAAACTGCAGAGGCAAAAACAAAACCTCTTGATTCTATTGCTGCAATTTTGTCAATTTTGTATTTTTTTGATCTTTCAATTATTTGATTGATAGATTCAGCAAAAGCTCTCTCGTTTTTAATCAAAGTTGTTATATCTCTAAATAAAATACCTTTTTTAGGGTAATCAGGGATAGATCTTATGTATTCTTTTAAATTCATTTTTTTTTCGATTAATATATAAATATTTAAAGAATTTTATTGATATGGCAAATAATAAATTAGCAATAATTGGTGGCAGCGGTTTATACGATGTGGAAGATTTTAAGGATAGAGAGCTGATTAAGCTAGATACACCTTGGGGGCAAACTTCTGATGACATCTTAAAAACAAAATATAATGGTAAAGAAGTTTATTTCTTACCTAGGCACGGTAGAGGACATTTTATATCTCCTTCTAAAATAAATTTTAGAGCAAATATTGATGCATTAAAACAATTAGGAGTAACAGATATTGTTTCTGTTTCAGCTGTTGGGTCTTTAAAAGAAGACTTACCCCCAGGTAAGTTTGTTGTGGTGGACCAGTTTATAGACAGAACTTTTGCTAGAAATAAAACTTTTTTTGATGATGAAATCGTAGCACACGTTTCAATGGCTCATCCAACGTCAAATGGATTAATGAACGCTTGTGAAGAAGCAATTAAAAAAGAAAACATAGAATATCAAAGAGATGGCACTTATATAGTTATGGAAGGACCCCAGTTTTCTACACTAGCAGAGTCCAATCTATATAGATCGTGGAATGCCGATGTAATTGGAATGACTAATATGCCTGAAGCGAAGCTAGCTAGAGAGGCAGAAATTAGGTATGCATCTGTATCAATGGTAACTGACTTTGATTGTTGGCACCCAGATCACAAAAGTGTTGATGTTCAACAAGTAGTAAAAGTTTTATTAGCGAATGCAGAGAAAGCAAAAACTATGATTAAGAATATTATTGATAACTTTGAAAGCAATATTGATCCAAAAGACCCAACTAACAATTGTTTAGATGTAGCAATAATTACAGCACCAGAAAAAAGAACTCAGAAAACAATTAATAAATTAAAAACAGTTGCTGGAAGAGTTTTAGATAAATGAAAATAGAAGGTAAGGAATATCGAACTATTTGGTTTGACGAAAAAAATAAATCAGTAAAGATTATTGACCAAACAAAACTCCCACACAAATTTATAATTAAGGACCTCAAAAATATTAATGATGCTATTAATGCTATCAAAACTATGGAAACCAGAGGTGCACCATTAATAGGTGGAACAGCTGCTTATGGAATTGCTCTAGCAGCTTTAGAAAATAGCGATCTTAACTTTATCAAAAAAAGCTCAGAAGATTTAATTAAATCAAGACCTACTGCAATTAATCTAAAATGGGCTGTAGATAGAATGATTAAAAAATTATCAGAAATTACTAGTGAAGAAATTTTAAGTACTGCCTTAAAGGAAGCTAAAAATATTTGTGATGAAGATGTTAAGTTTTGTGAAAATATTGGCCTAAATGGATTGAAAATCATTGAAGAAATTTATAATAAAAAAAAAGATACAGTAAATATTTTAACTCATTGCAATGCTGGATGGTTAGCGACAATCAATTGGGGAACAGCTACGTCACCAATTTATCATGCACACAAAAAAGGTATACCAGTACATGTTTGGGTTGATGAAACGCGGCCAAGAAACCAAGGAGCTAATTTGACTTCTTATGAATTAAATGAAGAAAAAATTCCGAATACAATTATTGCAGATAATACAGGGGGTATATTGATGCAAAGAGGAGAGGTTGATATGTGTATTGTTGGAACAGATAGAACCTTATCTACTGGAGATGTTTGCAATAAAATTGGAACCTATCTTAAGGCTCTAGCAGCTCATGATAACAAAATACCTTTTTATGTTACATTACCAAGCTCAACAATTGATTGGAATATTAAAGATTTTAAGGACATTCCAATTGAAGAAAGAAATTCAGAAGAACTTTCGCATGTAGAGGGTATAGACAAGAATGGAAAAGTAAAAAAAGTAATGATTTATCCAAAAAAAAGCAAAGTAATGAATTTAGCTTTTGATATCACTCCTGCAAAATATGTAACAGCCTTAATTACAGAAAAAGGAGTTTGTGAAGCATCAACTGATGCATTACAAAAGATGTTTAAATGATAAAAAATATTTTAATATTTATTTTTATAATTCTTGGAATGGTAGTTGTTTTAAATTTTAGTGATTACAATCTAAAAAGAGCAGTTGATGCCTGCTTAGCTGGAAGTCAAAAACTTTCAAAAACTAAAATCTCAGATCTCGAAGAAGCAAAAAAATTTTGTGAAGAAGAAATTAGAAAAAATAAAGATTAATTATCTATTTAATGAAAAACTTAAGACAGGAAGTGATTAAATATGCCAAAATGCTTAATAGTAAAAAACTATCAGCATTAAGATCTGGAAATATATCTGTAAAATATAAAAATGGTTTTTTAATAACACCTTCTGGAGCCAAATATTCCTTATTAAAAAATAAAGATATAGTTTTCGTATCTCTCAAAGGTGAATTTAACCAAAAAAAAGGCATACCTTCTTCTGAATGGAGGTTTCATCAAGATATTTATTTAAATAAAAAAGAAGCTAAAGCGATTGTCCATGCTCATTCTAATTGCGCAACAGCAATCTCAACCCACGGAAAAAAAATTCCTGCCTTTCATTACATGGTGGCTATGGCTGGGGGTAATGATATAAAATGTGCAAAATATGCCACATATGGAACTAGAAAGTTGTCTCAAAACATTATCAAAGCTTTAAAAAATAGATCTGCATGCTTAATTGGTAATCACGGTCAGATTGTATTTTCTGAAGATTTATCAAAAGCATTTGAGCTAGCTGAAGAGGTTGAAAATCTTTCCATCCAGTATATAAACGCCTTAAAAATTGGTAAGCCTAAAATTTTATCAGCAAAAGAAATGAACAAAGTTTTAAGCAAAGCAAAAAATTATAAGAGGGGATAATTTTTTATGACTAAAGTAGGTGAACATGTAACTTTAGATATTATTGGCACTACTCAAGAGTATGACCCATTATTATTTGAGAGTGTTATTCATAAAATTGCAAAAGCCGCAGGAGTAACAGTTCTTGAAATTTCAAAATATAAGTTTGAACCACAAGGTTTTACTATACTCGCATTATTAGCAGAAAGTCATATTAGCTTTCACACATTTCCAGAAAAAGGAATTATAAGTTTTGATTTCTTTACGTGTGGTAAGGTTAGTCCATCAATAGCTTTAGATATTGTTAAAAAAGAATTCAAACACAAAAGAATAGTTAAAAAAGAATTTAATAGAGATAGTAAATCTTTATATCATGATATTTATAGTTCTCCTGGTTTACAAAAATCTTATGTAGTAAATGAAGTTTTAGAAGATTTTAAATCTAAAGTTGGACAGCATATTGAAATATTAGATTTAGAACAATTTGGTAAATCTCTTTTTATAGATAGTGAAATTCAAGTAGCCACAAATGATGAATTTTTGTATAGCTCAACATTCGTTAATTCTGCTTTAAAATTAAATAAAGATATGGGTACAGCTGCAATAATTGGTGGTGGAGACGGCGGAGTTGCAAGAGAGTGCATGGCTAAAGGTTTTGATTTTATAGACTGGTATGAGCTAGATCCAGAAGTTGTGGATGTTTGTAATAAACATTTAGGAAGCATAGGAAATAAATCTACAGAGAAAAATTCAATTAAGTGTATCTGGGGAGATGCTTTTGAAAGCATCAAATCTGTTGAAGATGATAAGTATGATAAAATTTTTGTTGATCTTAATGATGATCAACTCTGTATAGATCTTGCTGCAAAAAATATGGACTCTTTAATCAGAATACTGAAGCCTAATGGTGTAATTACAACTCAGGTGGGTAGTCAAGACAAAAAACCACAACAAGTTGAAAAATGGCTAGATGTTTTTAATAAAAATTTCGGTAATACTACTTTAGATAGGGTTTATATCCCCAGTTTTGACTGTTCTTGGAATTTTTCTTCCTCAATTAATCATTAAATTTTTCTTTTTTAATTAATAAATTTGTGAAATAAATATCCCCAAAGGGGATTTCTCCCCTAAATTTATGGAGGAAACAATGAATATATTTAAAAAGACAATTTTAACTGTTATTGCTTTTTTATTACTAATCGGAAACGTTTATGCTGATAAAATAAAGATTGGAACAGAAGGTGCGTACCCACCTTGGAACTCTAAAGATGCATCAGGTGCTCTTATTGGTTTTGAGGTTGAATTAGCAAATGAACTTTGTGCGATCATGGGTCATGAGTGTACTATTGTTGAACAAGATTGGGATGGAATGATTCCAGCTTTGTTAATGAGAAAGTTTGATGCGATCATGGCTGGAATGTCAATCACCGCTGAAAGACAAAAGACAATTACCTTCTCCCAAGGTTATGCGGATGAAGTAGCTGCACTTGCAGTAATGAAGGGTTCAAGTCTTGAAGGAATGAATACTCCTGCAGGGATAGGTCTTTCAACTCCAAATGGTGATGCTAAGAAAGCTTTAAAAACTATCAAAGCAGCTTTGTCTGGAAAAACTGTTTGTACACAAACTGGAACCATTCACCAAAACTTTTTAGAGTCAGGTGATGTAGGGAAAGTAAATGTTAGAACTTACAAAACTCAAGATGAGGTTAATTTAGATTTAGTAGCTGGTAGATGTGATGTGGCTTTAGCAGCAGCTGTTGCGTTTACAGACTATGCAGAAAAGTCTGGTAAACCTGTTTTACTAGTTGGACCAACTTTTTCAGGGGGTGCTTTTGGTAATGGTGTGGGTGTTGGAATGAGACAAGGAGGAAGTGATACAATAGGAAAAAGAGATGCTCAACTTCTTAAAGATTTCAACAAAGCAATCAAAACTGCTAGAAAAAATGGCACTATTAGTAAATTAGCGATTAAGCATTTTGGCTTTGACGCTTCTATGTAATTAATATTTTGAAAAGGCGACTATTTATTAGTCGCCCTTTCGATATGGATCTTTTATCTTTCGGAAAAACAGGCTGGGGAGATGAGTTGTTTTATGCAACTTTAATGACAATTGCTGTTTCAATTACAGCACTGTTAATTGGTTTTATATTTTCTATAATTTTTACTCCATTAAAATTATCAAATAATAAGTTTTTAAATTTTATAGCAAATTCTTACACGACTATAATTAGAGGTGTTCCAGAACTACTTGTGATTTACCTTTTCTTTTTTGGAGGGAGTGGAGCTATTATGTATGTTGCTTCAATATTTGGTTACTTTGAATATATAGAAATTAATGCATTTATTACAGGTTCTTTAGCTATTGGTATAATTTCAGGAGCATATTCAACAGAAGTTTTTAGAGGAGCCATCCAATCAGTTGATAAAGGTCAGTTTGAAGCTTGTAAGGTTTTAGGATTTAAAAAACATATTTATTTTATAAAAGTAATTATGCCTCAAATGCTAAGACTAGCGATCCCAAATTTAAGTAATGTTTGGCAAATAACATTAAAAGATACATCGTTAATATCAGTGACAGGTTTGGTTGAGATTATGAGACAATCTTATATTGCGGCTGGATCAACTAGAGATCCTTTATTCTTTTATTCTTTTGCAGCGGTCTTATATTTAATGGTTACTTTTTTGAGTATGAAGTTAATAAACAGACTTGAGATCAAGTATAGCAGGGGGTTTTAATGGACTTAAGTTTAATGGCTGTAAGCTTACCAAAATTATTAAGTGCAGCTGTTGTAACTTTAAAACTTCTATCCTTATCCTTATTCTTTGGTTTAATTATTGGTCTTATTTTTGCAATTCTGAGATTAAATAAAAATCCGATTATAAATAAATTTGCTTATGGATACTCTTACGTATTTAGAGGAACACCATTGTTAGTTCAAATATTTATAATTTATTTTGGCCTAGGTCAGATAGAATATTTCAGATCAACTTTTCTATGGGTTGTTTTTAAAGAACCATATTGGTGTGCAATTATCGCTTTTGCACTGAATACAGGAGCCTATACATCTGAAATTTTAAGATCAGCATTTGAAACTATTAAACCTGGAATTATTGAGGCTGGTAAAAGTTTAGGTATACCAAGTAAGATTATCTTTTATAAAATTCAGATACCTGTTGCTATTAGACAATCTTTACCAGCATATGGTAATGAAATTATATTAATGATGAAAGGTACGTCGCTAGCAAGCACAGTGACGCTAATGGACATAACTGGTGTTGCTAAACATATTGTTTCAACTACGTATAAACCATTAGAGATATTTCTAATGGCAGGGGGTATTTATTTATTTATGACTTTTATTATTCATAACCTTATAAAATACTTGGAAAAGAAATATAGTTTTAATTAAGAATGAATAAAGTGATAGCGATCATAGTTCCAGGTTTTGTTATAAGATTTTTAAGTTTGTAAAATAATTTTTGAAATCATATTGATTAGGAGTATAATTTATAAGTGAAAATTAATTACAGACCAGAAATAGACGGACTTAGGGCAATAGCAGTTTTTTCTGTCATTATTTACCATGCGCGTGATTCTTTTTTGCCAGGTGGTTTTTTAGGTGTTGATATATTCTTTGTAATTTCAGGATATTTAATTACTTCATTAATTTTAAAAGAACTTCAATTAACAAATAAGTTTTCTTTTAGTCATTTTTATGAACGAAGAATAAGAAGAATTATACCCGCATTACTAGTGGTAATGATTTTATCAACTTGTATTTCGTATACTACACTTTATCTAAGTTCATTTGTAGATTTTTCAAAATCATTAATAAGTTCAATTTTTTCGGTTTCTAATTTTTATTTTCATTATGAAGATAGTTTATATAGTGCGGAAAGCTCATTATTTAAACCATTGCTACATACGTGGTCATTATCGTTAGAAGAACAATTTTACATCTTATTTCCACTCACGATATTTATTATTTATAAATTTTTTAGAAAATATCTTTTAATATTAATTATTTCTGGAATTTTGTTATCTTTAATATTGTCTCAATATGTCTCTGTTACACATCCTGTATTTAATTTTTATCTTTTACCCACAAGAGGATTTGAATTGCTACTTGGTTCATTTCTAGCAAAATTAGAATTAGATAACGGTAGGGGGGGGGAGAAAAATTCTTTTTTAGGGCTTAATAAAATATCTCCAATCATAGGTTTATTGTTAATATTTTATTCGTTGCTTTTCTTTAATGATAAAATGTTATTGCCTTCTTTCTATTCACTAGTCCCAATCTTTGGAACGATGTTGATTATTTGGTTTTCTCATAAAGGCGAATACGTATCTCAAATACTATCAAATCGTATTTTTGTATTTTTTGGTCTTATTTCATATTCATTATATTTATTTCATTTTCCTATATTTGCTTTTTTTAGATATTTGGAATTATTAGACAGCAATTTGTATTCAATAATACTTTTTATAATATTAATTTCTTCTTTATCTTATTATTTTATTGAAAAAACTTTTAGAAATAAAAAACTTATTTCATTCCGCAAGGTTTGTATCATACTCATTATTATAATTATTTGTCTTATTTCTTTTAATAGTTATGTAATTTATAAAGATGGCTTTAACAAAAGATATAATTTACCAAATACATTTAAGCTTTCAAACTTTCATGAGATTGAAAATAAGGATTTTAGTATGAACTATAACTATGATAATTATGATTCAAGAAAAAATGTTTTAATTGTTGGCAATTCACACGGTGAAGACATGCTAAGAATTTTATCTTTAACCAGCTTATCAAATGAAATTTATTTTAACTTAGCATCTCCAAAGATAAGGAAAGATGACTACAATTTTCAAGTAAATTATTTGTTAATATTTTTACAAAAAAACAGAGCAATTATTGATAGATATAATGGCGATTTTTTAAATCATTTAGAGAAACAATATAATAACGCCGATTTAATTATACTTAGTACAAAATATTTTCCTATTGATTTGAATATTTTAGATGAATTACTACAAAACTTAAAAAGAGATAATAAAAAAGTAATCTTATTTGACAATGCTTTACAAATATCCACAAAAGCAGGAAGTAATCTTAATAGGTTGGATAATTTTGTTTATGAAAATAAAAGATTGCCTAATAGCAGTGAATTAACAAAAATAGAGAAAGAAATTTTTGAAGATTTAAACAGTACGAGAGATGTCAATCTAAAATTGAAAGAAATAGCAAATAATAATAATGTATATTTAATTGAAAGAAAAAAAATATTTTGTGATTTAATTAAGAAAAAATGTCCAGCATTTATAGGTGGCAAATATAAAATTTATTACGACTACGGACATATTACTAGTAAAGGTGCCGAATTTTTTGCGAGAAAAATTGAAAAAAATAAATTATTTTTAGAATATTTAAACTCCACTTTAAACATGTCTTTTAAGTAAGCTCATAATTTTTTTTAATATTTTTAGGTTAAAGACTTAGCTTGAAAATGAAAATTCACATCATTAAGAGCCTAGAATTATCATTGTATAGTCAGATATGTAGGGACCTAATATCGAGAAGTGAAGTCGTTATTTTAAAAAAGATTGTTCATTTAGTTTTCATTTGTAACCCTAGAATTATAGTAATAGTTGTAATTATACTTATGTTTTGAGATCTGAATCAAACTTGAAAACAGAACCCTAAAGTAATACTAAATCCAGTTTTTGTTTCCCTAATCTCTCGTTACCATTTTCTGTAACTAAATAGGTTTCCCCTAAATTCATGGCCAATTCATTGTCTGAATCCATAAGTATCATATGCATGAAAAAGATATTACCAGGTTGGATTACATAAGGATTACCGGTGTATAGCATGGGCCAGTCCATCCAGTTTGGAGAAAAAGTTGAACCTAAAGAATAACCACAAGCATTCATTCTTGCCTTTTTATAACCAAGATCATCAAAAGTTTTTGCATGTATATCAAAAACTTCTCCTACAGTATTCCCGGGGGATAGTTTTTTTTCACAATTTTTTAAAGCTTTTACGCATGCCTCATGCATCTTAATTTGTTTAAAATTTTTTTCTCCAATACAGATAGTCCTAAACATTGCTGAGTGATAATGTTTATATGTTCCTGCCCATTCAATACTAAGTTGATCTTTCCTAGATAAAATTCTTTTTTCTGCTTGATATCTACAAAGAAGAGCATTGTGGCCAGAGCCTATTATATATTCGTTTGCTGGGTAGTCTCCACCACCCTCAAGAACAGTTTTTTGCATTTCAGCTAAAATTTTTGCTTCACTTGCACCCACTTTTGCATATTTCCAAGCTTCATCTAAGGCTTTATCAGCTAGTTGTGCAGCACTTTTTATATAAACTATTTCTTCTTTAGATTTAATAACTCTATGTTTGGTGATTAGCTCTGATTGATCTTCAACTATACAATAATTTTTTAAAGATTTATTTAATCTTAAAGCATTACGACCTGTCATTCCGTAAGCTTCGTATTCAATGCCTATTTTTTTTCCCTTCAAATTAAGTTCATTTAAAATTGTTTTTAAATCATCAGTTGGATTAGATTTATTTTTATCAATCCAAATTCTAATATCTTTAATATTTGATGTATTTAGAGCCTGTCTTAAATCAGGGGCTCTGGTTAAAAGAACTATAGTGCCATTTTTATCCAAAATTAATGTTTGAAAAAAAACATAACCAAAAGTGTCATAGCCTGTCAGCCAATACATTGATTCTTGCCTAAACATTAGAAGAGCATCTAAATTTTGCTCTTTCATTGATTGTAAAGTTTTATTTTTTCTTTTTGAAAATTCGTCTTTGGTAAAATGAAGAGCCATTAAATTCTAGTAGGATGTATATTCTTTAATTTCTTTTATTTTTGATCCTGTGTAATTATTTATATTAAGCTTTATCTTAGCCCGATCGTCATTAAGAAAATGTACATCGCGCGAAAGTTTTATAAAATTTTCCATAAAATCAGAATTTTTTTCACACATTCTTTTATCGTCCTCAATAACCCATAATTTAGAATTAATCTCTTTTAGCGATTGAAATAAGCTATTAATTTTATCATCAGATTTGACATTTTGATCTAATTGTTCTTTTAAAATAGCATGCTCATCATTAATAAATTTTAGTTTTTTGAGATCCTGAATTTTTTCTTTTTTTATCTCTAAAATAGAAATTTTATCCAAAAGCTCACCTACCGAAACCTCAATTAGAATTTTATTCATATAAATTTATAATATGTTAAGTTGTTAAAAATATGTCTAATATTTTAATTATCAAACATGGTTCATTAGGAGATATAGCTCAAGCTAGTGGGGCAATACAAGACATTTCTGAAAATAACCCAAAAGATGAAATACATATATTAACTACAAAAGCTTATTTTGAATTGTTTAAAAAAAACCCGTTTATTCAGAATGTTATTTTAGACAAACGATTATCTAGGTTTAATTTAATTTATCTCTACTTATTAATGAGAACTTTAAAAAAGTTTCATTTTACCAAAGTTTACGATCTTCAAAATTCTTCTAGAACAAATTTTTATAGAAATATTTTATTTCCAAAATCAAAGTTTAATATATGGTCAAGTTCAGAGACAACTCTGCCAATAAATATTTCCAAAGAAGAGTTTGATAAAAACCCTGTTTTAAATAGATTTGATCACCAATTAAAAACTTCTGGGCTTAATACCTCAAATGTTATGAAACCAGATTTCAGCTGGTCTTGTACAAATATAGACAACATCAAAAAAGACAATGGATTGAAAGAGTACATTATATTATTCCCTTTCTGTTCGGCACATTTAGATGTTAAAAAATGGCCTTACTATAATGAACTAATTCAACTCATTAAAAATAAATTTAATGATAGATATAAAATTGTAGTTGCACCTGGTCCTTCTGAAATTAACGATGCAAAAAATATAAATGCAATCTCAATTTTAGATCAAAATAAAGCACTTAACATTTCACAATTATCGTCATTAATAAAAGAAAGTTCATTTATTATAGCTAATGATACTGGCCCCGCTCATATGTCTGCTCACCTAGGTGTAAAAGGGTTAACTTTATTTGGTAAGCATACAACAGCGCTCAAAGTTAGCATTGAAAGAGAAAACTTTAAAGCAATACAAGTTGATGATTTAAATAAATTAAGTGCTGAAAAAGTTTTTAAAAGAATATTTAGTGCTTTGGATTAGTTTTTTTTATTAGTTTAATATTTTTTTATATTTCTCTAAAATTTTATGCCAGTTGAATTTTACAGAATTTTCTCTAGCAGATTTTCCATATTCTAAATACTTTTTATTTTTCAAAATTATATTAATAGATGAATAAATATCATCTAGATTATTCCCATCACAAATTAATCCTGTTTTTTCATGTTCAATTGCATCAGAGGCACCACCATCTTTACCTCCGACTGAAGGCACTCCATATTGTGCTGCTTCAACATAAGCAATACCAAATCCTTCAACAGATTTTTTATGTATTATTGATGGCATGACGAAAACATTAGATTTAGCAACTAGTGCATTTTTTAATTCATTAGAGATATCTTTAAAAAACATCACTTGAGGCTGAAGGCCTAGTTCTGCTACTAATCTTTTAATATTTTCTTCTTCGTCTCCATAGCCCACACAAATGTAGACAATGCTAGGGTAGATTTGTTTTAAATTTCGAAGAGCCATGATTACTTTTTCATGATTTTTTCTTTTATCAAATCTAGAAACGGTAATTAATCTTGGAGATTTATGTTTTAATAAATTTTCAACTTTATATAAAGTTTTTTTATCTAATTCTTCAACTTTATCTACACCAGGATTAATGACTACAATCTTATCCTTGTTAATACCCAATTTAATGGCTAAATTTTTTGTATATTCTGAATTAGCGATTATGGTTTCAACATTATCCAAAACCTCTAAAACTCTTTTATTAAGAGAGGTACCTTTTTCATGATTAATTTCTTTGCCATGAATTAAGCATATCTTTTTTTTATTCGTCTTTAGCAATTCTAAACTTTTCCAATGATCTGCAATAATTCCTTCGATTTTATTTTCTTTTATAAATTCATTAATCAGTTGAGCTTTTCTATATTTTCTAAGAAGTTTTATTCCACTAACTCGTTCTATTGAAAAAGAAACTTTCTCGTCAAAAGTTTTGTGATTTTCATGATAATCAGCAAAAACTTTTATCATGTAATTTTTTGAAAGCTCATTAGCTAACCCCCACATTAAATTTTGCATACCACCAATTTCAGGTGGAAAAGTTTTTGTAACAATTAAATACATTAACTATCCAACCATTTGATACTGCACCCTAAGCTTGGAATTTGTTCTTCAGGACCTTTACCTGTTTCAGCTATTTGCTTCATTGCATTAAATAAATCACTATCACCAGCTCTTACTGGTTTTAAATTTTCTAACTCTCTTATTCTTCCCCTGTATTGTAATTCTAAATTATGATTGTATCCAAAAAAATCAGGCGTGCATACAGCTTCATAGGTTTTGGCAACTTTTTGCGTATCATCAACAAGATAAGGAAAATTAAATTGATATTCTTTAGCTAATTTAATCATATTTTCAAAACTATCTTCAGGATAATTAATAGGGTCGTTTGATGAAATAGCTACCGCCTTAACTCCAAGTTTTTCTAGATTTTTACAATCTTCAACAATATCTTTAATAACTGCTTTTACATAAGGGCAGTGGTTACAAATAAACATAATTATAGTACCAGCCTCACCATTAATATCATTTAAAGAAATAAACTTATTGTCAGTAGATTTTAGTTTAAAATCTTTAGCGTTTGTTCCAAAATCACATATTGGTGTTTTTAGTGGAGGCATGATAAACATTATATAGATATGTTTTACAATTTGGAAAATAAAAAAGTAAAAAATGCTGGAGAAAATTGGGTGGCACCTAATGCATCAATTATTGGAGATGTAACTTTAGAAAAAAATACAAGCATTTGGTTTAATTCCACATTAAGAGGAGATGTTGAGAATATTTATGTTGGTGAAGGATCTAATGTTCAAGACGGAAGTGTATTGCATACTGACCCTGGCTTTCCATTAAAAATAGGTAAAGATGTAACTATTGGGCACTTAGTTATGCTTCATGGTTGTACTATTGAAGACAATTCTTTAATTGGAATTGGTGCTGTTATTTTAAATGGTGCAAAAATTGGCAAAAATTGCATCATTGGTGCAAACACTTTAGTGACTGAAAAAAAAGTAATACCTGATAACTCTTTGGTTATGGGCTCCCCTGGTAAAATTGTACGTCAGGTCTCAAATGAAGAAGCTAAATTAATTACTGAAAACGCTATTCATTATCAAGAAAATTGGAAGAAATATTCTAAATCTATTTTTTAAGGAACTAACCACTGTTTTTTATTATTCACTAAATCAAATTTAGCTCTACGATGACCTTTGGCTGCTAAATAAAGCCATTCCATACTTTTAATTTTACACTGAATTACCGTAAAATTTTTATAACCTACTTCGCTTTGTCCCATAGTGAATTCAAAATTATCTAACTCGGGCTTTAATCCTGATGTTGGGGTAGAAGATTCTGTTCCAGGACCATTATCAACTAGATAGCATTTTCTACTCATATGCCCTGTTTTTAACCAAGATTCTTTTGTGATATCATTATTGTGATTAACAGTGCATTCAACTTTTAATCTTACTTGGATCTTCTCTTCCTTGTCATAAAATAGCATTGATGCATTTTTATTATTTTTTAATTTAGCAATTTTATTAGATCTAATATCACTATGATATTGAACAAGATTGTTTGATTGATCAGATTTTCTAAGAACTACAATTCTTCCATCAAAGTCATCTTGGTCACCACAGATAAATACAGGAATTCTAAAAGGAGAACTTCTATCTTTGATAGCATTATCCAACATAGACCAAATTTTATTTTTGATTTCAGTAAAGTCTTCATAGTATGCTGGTTGCATGCAGGGCTACTTACTTAGTCTTCTAATAAGACTGGAAGTATCCCAACGGTTTCCACCCATTTCTTGAACTTCGCTGTAATATTTATCAACGACTTCAGTTACAGGTAATAGAGAGCCATTATTTTTAGCCTCATCCATTG
>Ga0209709_10001847_pt1 | contig 19087 bp, 16 predicted proteins | sample ArcticOcean_MG_C_2_FD_187435 | JGI IMG/M metagenome (GOLD analysis project Ga0209709, IMG submission 187435) | Marine microbial communities from western Arctic Ocean - ArcticOcean_MG_CB4_136 (SPAdes) (version 2) | ecosystem: Environmental > Aquatic > Marine > Oceanic | place: Arctic Ocean... | reverse complement strand
GAGCGAATACGCTGTCCAGTGGCGTTAAAGATAGCATTGGCGACTGCCGGAGCAATAGGTGTTGTAGCTTGCTCGCCAACACCGGTGGGCGGTTCGTCGCTGGGCATAATGTGGACCTCAATCTTTGGCATTTGCTTGATTCGAAGCACCCGGTAGTCGTGGAAATTACTCTGTACAACGCGGCCAGCTTCCAGATCGATGTTGCCCTGTGCCACTGCCGATAGACCAAGCGCAATGCCGCCCTGAATCTGCGCCTCGATGCCCAGTGGGTTCACGGCAAAGCCACAATCAACCACGCATATCACGCGATCAACAGAAAACTTACCCTCGTCATGCATGGTTATTTCTGCCACCTGCGCTATTGGTGATACTGAATAAACACGGGCTGCCATGCCACGTGCGCGGCCATCTGGAAGCGCTTGGTTCCAGTTGCTTTTTTCTTTAAGCGTTTGAAGTAGCCGGTGCATACGAGGGTGTGGTTCGCTGAGTTTCAGACGCAGCTCCAGCGCATCTTTATCACCAGCATGCGCCATTTCGTCAAGGAAACACTCGTAGGCGATCCCAGTATGAGTGTGCGCGACAGCTCGCCATTCATGGGGATTTACGCCTACTTTAAGCGCGTTGTGAGTTTCAATTCGGTGGTTTGGTATGCTGTAAGACGTCCCATAAGGGAACACTCCAAAGGGTTCCTGCAGACAGCCATCGAGAGAATAGATATCCATGCCGTCGACCATATAGGCTGGATCATGTTTGGTGTGCTGCATGATCGATTGACCGACTGCCGTCTGATGCCACGCTAAGGGAAAGCCTTTTTCATCGATTGCACCTCGCATCCGGTGAACAAACAGCGGACGGTAGTGGCCACTGCGAATATCTTCCTCGCGGGACCAGATTACTTGCACAGGGACAGACTCACCGCGTGCAGCCTCAACGGCATCTACTGTAAAATCAGCGGTTTTACTAGAGCGCCGGCCAAACGTGCCACCCATCAGTGGGCGATGGATAGTGACGCTCTGCTGGGGCAAGTCAAGTAACTTAGCAACGATTTCTTGATCATTGCTTTGATATTGGGTTCCTGACCACACCTCGCAACTATGCTGTTTTACGAGCGCGGTGGCATTCATCGGCTCCATAGTGGCATGGGCAAGGTAAGGCATTTCGTAAACGGCCTCGAGGGTACGTTCCGCGGTTTCAATGACGCTTAAACTGTCACCAATATTTTCAGCAAGCATGCCCGGTGTTTTTGAGAGCTCGCGATAGTCTTTATAGAATTGCTCACTATAAAGTTTTGCATTGGGACCATCATCCCATTGAATTTTTAGCGCATCTCGACCCTTGCGTGCAGTCCAGTAATCTTGAGCGAGTACTGCCACGCCGCCACTTATTTGTTTGGTCTTTACAACACCCTTAATGCGCATTGCTTTGCTGTCATCATAGCTAGATGCTTTGCCTCCATAGACAGGACAGCGAGCAATCGATGCATACAGCATGTTTGGTAATTTGATGTCGATACCAAATACCGCGGAGCCATCAACCTTTGAGGGGCCTTCCTTGCGGAGCCGAGGCTTACCTAGGATCGTGAATTGGCTAGGGTCTTTTAGACGGACATCTTCTGGCGCTTGGATATCATTCTGCACGATGATTTCTAGTAGTTCACCAAAGGTGGCTTGAAGGCCGGCCTTATCCCAAAAAACTTGACTGCTGGCTGTTCTCAGCTGATCGATAGTCGTGCCCCAGTGAACCGCCGCAGCCAGCATTAACATAGCCCTCGCTTGGGCACCGGCTGACCGCAGCGGCACCCAAGAACTGCCGGTGGTAAGGCTCCCAGCAGTGAGGTATTCACCAAATAAGGGGCTGTAGTACTCGGGCGATGTGGGAGCTTGCTCGAGTTTGATCGACTCCCATTCGGCGTCTAGCTCTTCTGCAACCATCATGGTGAGGCTGGTATAGGCGCCATTACCAAATTCTGAGTGGTTCATTAGCAGAGTGATTGTGTTGTCAGGGTCAAGCCTCAAGAAGGTGTTTAAAAACTGGCTTGAGGTCTCCGTCGACGAAACCTGTGCCGCACGCCCTGGTACCGCTAGGTGCATCCCAAGTACCAAGCTTGCCGCTGCTGCGCCAGAGGTCTTGATAAAGCGTCTGCGAGAAATACAAGGGGACATGATTGCTGTGCTCATGAGGAGGTTTCCTGTGCCATGCTTATAGCAGCTGCGTGAATAGCTTCACGAATACGCTGATAGGTTCCGCAGCGGCAGACTAGGCCCCCCATCGCATTATCAATTTCGGTGTCATTTGGTTTGGCGTTTTCCGCGAGCAAGGCCGTGGCAGCCATGATCTGGCCAGACTGGCAGTAGCCACATTGCGCGACGTCAAATTCTAACCAAGCCTGCTGCACTGGGTTGAGCCCCACATCTTGTGCGAGACCTTCAATGGTCGTTATATTTTTACCTACCGCGCTGGCGATAGGTAAGGTGCAGGAGCGCACAGCTTTGCCGTCGACATGGACAGTGCAGGCGCCACACATCGCGATACCGCAGCCGAATTTTGTCCCAGTCAAATGAAGGTGATCACGCAGTGCCCACAGCAACGGTGTGTCAGCTTCCGCTTCGATCTTTTTGTTGTCACCGTTTACGGTTAGTGTAATCATGTTTATCCTCCATTTGGTAGCCTTAAGGCACTATACCAATGCCGCATACAGTATGGCAATAACGCTTGAGAGTGGCGGTTAATTGGCTGTTTTTCAACCACCATTCTCTGGTTGCTAAGTCAATCTCCATTAGTTATGGTGTATACACTTTACTATCAAATGTATGCATTTAGTATGGAGCGATTATTGAGATCAGTCAAATTAATAGACCGGAATGCATGGGTATCGCTCCTAATGGTCGAGCGAGTCGGTGGCTACAAATGATCGCCAAACCTAATCTTACACAGGCAGAGCTAGTCCGGCGGGGTATTGAACACGCTATTTTTAACGGCGATCTTGCGCCGGGAGTTGTTTTGGAGGAGGGTCGACTTGCTACGCTGTACAGTGTTTCAAGGACTCCCGTGCGCGAAGCTATCGCCAATCTCGTCAGGTCAGGTCTGCTCACTAAGACCGCTCATCGCCGGGCGATTGTTAGCCAGCTCGACTCGGGAAAATTACTAGAGTTATTTGAAGCGCTGGCCGAAATGGAGGGTCTGGCAGCTCGTTTTGCAGCTAGCCGTATGAGTCATCAAGAAAAAGCGTCGTTAATGGATATTCATCAGCGTGCGGCAACTCTTTTACCCGTTGGCGATGACCCAAGGGCCTATGCGATGCTAGGAAAAGAATTCCATCAGACTATTCTAGCGGGGTGTCGCAATAGGGTTTTGATTGGTGCGACCGCTGCATTAACAGTACGCGTTTTTCCCTACAGGTCATATCAAGTCGTAGCGCCAGGTCGTTTGGAATCAAATCAGGCAGACCATGAGAGGATCGTTGAAGCGATTATGGCCGGCGATGGGAAGGCTGCTCAGGAAGCGATGCGTAAACATACTTCTGATCAGGGTGATACCTTGGTGCGTTTTATTGCACTGAACAAATTGCCTCATGATGGCTTGCAGGTAGCAGAGATGGGTTTGTCCTATACGTCAGAGGATATTAGGTCATGACAATTCATCGAGTAGATACTTTTATTAAGGCGGAAAGCGCACTGCGAGAAGCTGACTTGAAACAGTCGCTTTACGATCAGGGTGGAATTCTCATGGATAAAGTGCTGGTTACACTTCATGGTGATGAGCACAGGCAGCGGCGGGCCATTGAGAGTCAAATTTTTCGACGCAACTTTTTTCGCTTCTATGAGACTGACGTATTTCCTGTCTTACTGAATGAGACGCTAGATCAATTCTTTGGTGAAGAAACACTTGATTTAAGGGAGTTGGGGTACCGAATTATGGTGCACCTGTCCCTCGCCTTTGCAGGTCTTGACAGGGTGGATGGTACGGTTGAGGAGGCTGATGCTCAGCATCGATTACTTATCCAGCTGGGGCAGGCGGCGACTATTGGTCAGTACCAGGGTGATCCACAACCTATATTGGATGAAATTGCCGAGGCGCTCAGAGAATTCGAGTCGCGTTTTTTTAAGCCTGCGAGGATCCGCCGAGAGATTTTGATTGAGGCATTTAATCGGGGTGAGATAGCGGACACTGACTTGCCACGAGACATTCTCACAATATTGTTAATGAATGACGATAAGTTAAATATGTCGGACGAGTTGCTGGTACGTGAAGTGGCATTCTTTTACTTGGCTGCCTCACATACCTCAGTGCACACTTTAGTGCATGCGGTTAATGAGATTTTTGACTGGTATGCAGGCCATACAGCAGATGCCATTGAGCTGGCGCATGATCTTGTCACGATGCAACGATTTGTACATGAGAGTTTACGTCTCCACCCATCCAGCCCAGAAGCTTGGAGAAAAGCCGAGGCATCGATCGAATTGTCAGGGACGAAATTTGTCAATGCGGGCGAAAAGGTGGTCATCGATTTACAAACCGCAAATCGAGATATTACGGTTTTTGGAGATGATGCCGCACGGTTTAACCCTTTTCGTGAGTGTCCACCTCGTGTCAGTCCCGCGGGTCTTTCGTTTGGTGGGGGCATGCATGTTTGCCTAGGCATGAATCTTGTGACGGGCACTATGCTTAAGTCGTCGCAGGATTTTAACCCGGAGAATCATCAGTTTGGCACTATCGCATTGATTATCGGTGAACTATTACGAAGAGGTATGCAGCCGAACCTAGAGAAACGTCCTGAAAAAATTGAAAACTCGGAGCGAGATGTGTGGAAAGTTTATCCGGTAGTTTTCGCTTCTCAGGACAGCCAAAGATGAGTGCGACAGCGGTCATTATCCAATACCAGGACGCCTTCGACACCTTCTGCGATCGTCGGCTTGTACAGTCCATGTACAGTGAGTGTGACGAACTGATGGATCGTGTGTTGTTGACGCTTCACGGAGAGGAACATGCCCGCCGCCGCGCGATGGAGCTTAAACTATTTCGGCGTGACTTTGCTCGTCACTACGAAAAAGAGGTGTTTCCTGCGACACTTGCGGCAACACTGTCGCCTTACCTCGAACGCGGTCGGATGGATCTTCCTGAGTTTGGCTGTCGAGTGAATATTAATCTCAGTGCGGATATCGCCGGCATTGATCGTGACCCCCAATCACGAGACCAGACCGAATGCTTGCTGGGCATTGTCCGCAAATTCGGCGAAGGTGCGACATTATTTCATTCAACGCGGAATAAAAGCGAAGTGCGACGAGAAGTAGCCGAAGCGCTTGCGTTAATGGATCAACGATTTTTGCAGCCTTCACGTGCCCGCCGTGAGGCGATTCTGAGAGAGGTCGCCGAGGGTAATGCGCCAGATGATGCCCTGCCGAGGGATCTTCTTACGGTATTACTTGCCAACCGAGAAGAGCAGGGCATGGACGACGCCATGATTCGTCGAGAGGTAGCATTTTTTATGCAGGCGGCTTCGCATTCATCGGCCAATTCCATGGTACATGCGTTTCATGAAATAACACGTTGGTTTAGCGAGCATCCCGAGGATCGAGAACGTATTGAAAGAGATCGGCTGTTTTTACAGCGCTGTGTCCACGAGAGCCTGCGCCTCCATCCTGCCAGCCCCGTCGCTTGGCGTGTTGCTGAATGCCCCTTTGCACTTGTAACAGGTAGTAATGTTCAGGCCGGCGATAGCGTGATGATAGATATTGAGACCGCCAATCGGGAGACAGCTCTGTTTGGAGATGATGCAGATAAATTCAACCCACACCGAGAACTTGTGGGTCGCACACCGCCTTATGGATTGACGTTTGGGGTAGGGGTGCATACCTGTTTTGGGCGCGATCTGGCTGGTGGGGCACCACCTAAGAGTGATACCGTACCTGAGTTACATCATTACGGAACAGTGACGAGTTTGCTTCGAAATTTGTTTGCTCACGACGTTAGACCCGATCCCGAAAGTTTACCCGTATTGGATTCTGCTACCCAGCGAAGTAATTGGGCGAGCTATCAGGTACTTATAGATGAGGATAAAACTCTATGAAATCAGTCATTGTTACGGGTAGTGCCGATGGACTTGGAGCCGATATGGCCGCATTACTCGGCGCCCATGGTTATCGCGTAGGTTTACTAGATATCAGATTCGAGCTCGCCCAGCAAACCGCTTCAGCAATACCCAATGCTATTGCGCTGGCCGCCGATGTTAGTAATGCGGAACAGGTTGCGGAGGCGTTTGCCGCTTTTGGTGATACGCCAGATCTCCTAGTAAATAACGCGGGTATCGTCCGGTTTGGCCCTATGGAGGAGCAGAGCATCGAGGATTTTCAGACGGTGATTAGCGTCAACCTTTTGGGCAGTTGCATTTGTGCTCGACAGGCTGCTCTGGGCATGCTTTCCCGTGGGTCAGGCCATATCGTCAATCTTACGTCTATTAACGGAATACATCCGGCACCTAATGTGGGTATGTATGGCGGTACCAAAGCTGCAATGGCTAATCTCACTCAGGCGATGGCCATTGAGTGGGGGCCACGTGGCATAAGAGTTAATGCCATTGCCCCCGGGTTTATAGATGCGGGTATGTCGCGGCCGATCTACGCCGACCCGAAGGTTCGCGCGAAGCGCAGCGCTGGTGTGCCTAGCAGACGGCTCGGTCAGGCTCACGATATTGCTGAAGCGCTGTTGTTTCTTGATTCCGAGGGTGCCAGTTACATAAATGGGCACCAGTTGGTCGTAGATGGAGGCGTAAGTAATAGTGTCATGGCGCAGTTGCCACGAGATTAGATTCTTGCAAAAAAAAATTCAGATTAGTCTTTAACAATACACATTTTTCAATTTAAAAAATCACTTCACATAACACTAAGGGGTTCCCATGAAAATAATTTATCGAATAATGTTATCAGTTTTACCCGCGCTTATTGCTGTTGTTAGCGCTTCCAATGTGTTGGCGCAGCGCCAGATTAGCGGTCAGTTGGAGGAGGTTATTGTCACCGCTGAGAAGCGCGAGCAAAATCTTCAGGACGTGCCGATTTCTGTCAGTGCGATGAATGCAAGTATGATCGAAAAGACATTCTCTCGAGATATCGTTGATATTGCTGGGATGTCTCCTAACCTCACCATAGACCCTATTTTGGGTAACGGCACGGCATCAATTTCGATTCGTGGTATGCAGTTGAATGACGTTGAGAAAAGTTTTGATCCGGCAGTTGCTGTCTACCAAGATGGTATTTATCTAGCTACGACTACAGGCGCTCTACTGAATGTCTGGGATGCTGAGCGGATTGAAGTACTTCGAGGTCCACAGGGTACGCTATTTGGCCGTAATACGATCGGCGGTTTGGTTCATGTGATTCGGTCCAAGCCTACCGGCGAATTGGGTGGCAAGATAGCTGTGACGATTGCTGAAGATGGACAACAGGACGTGAAGGCTACGGTCAATTTCCCGGAAGTCGCGGGTATTTCTACGAAAATTACCGTAATGGATATCTCGGGTGGTGAATACTTTACTAACAAGACGCGAGGTACTGATGAGGGTGATTCGGATCTAACAGCTTTTTCATTCAGTGCGCAGTGGCGTCCAACAGATAACTTTGATTTGCAGTTTACTTATGATGACGTCGGCGACGATACGCCAGTTCGTCCAGTAACCTGTTTGACCGAATCTCCGGAACTCTTTGCCGCCTTAGGGCTTATTGGCGATAACTGCGCCAATAAGGACAACGAAGACTTCCATCGGGATACCTATACGTCAACCGATCAGTCTGCCAGTATTGACCTAGAGTCGTTCTCGCTTCATGCGAATTGGGCGATTAACGACGATCATCGTTTGGTTATGATTTATGCGGATCGCGATATGGAAGAGACATCAAAGCAGGAATTTGATGGCATCGCCTTTGATGGATTCCGTGTGTCTCGGCCGCAATTCGAAAGCCAAGAAAGCCTTGAGGTTCGTCTTGAATCAGATTTTGCGTGGGGACGTACTACCATCGGCGGATTCTATTGGGATAGCGAATACAGCGCTTGGCAGACCACTTACTTCTTTGGCGGTTTTAACGATAGTCCGCGAACAGATCAGCGTACTGAGAATACGGCTTTTTTTGGTCAGATAGATTGGGACATCACCGAGCAACTGACGTTGTCAGTCGGTGGTCGCTATACCAGTGAAGATAAAACCTTTTGCCAGGTTTTTACTGCACCTGATGAGAATGGCACGGTGGTAGACTTTGAGGGTGTTCGCAAGTCGCCCACCAAGGCCTGGGGAGCTGACTGCGAAGCTTGGATACTGCCAGTTGTAAATAATAGCTTCACAGATGCAATCACTGGCGAAGTGGGAGAGTTTACTGGCAAGGAAAGCTGGAGTGAGTTTACACCCAAAGTTGGCTTGTCCTACAACTATAGTGATGCGGGTATGGTCTATGTCAGCTATACCGAGGGTTTCCGTTCGGGTGGTTTTAATGGGCGCGCAACTGGCGCTGCTAACGCTGGCCCGTATCAGCCTGAAATTGTTGAAAGCTGGGAGCTTGGTTTCAAAACATCCTGGCTTGATAATACCTTACAGGTAAACGGCTCCATCTTCACCACCGACTATCAAGACAAGCAGGAAGATGTGGTGCTGCCGGGAACTGACGGGGCTGTGACGCTGACACTTGTGCAAAATGCAGCGGCTGCAACACTCGACGGCTTCGAGATCGAAAGCGTTTGGATTCCTGTGGCTGGACTTACGTTGACCGCGAACATGGGCTATCTCGATGCATCGTATGATGACTACACCGTTTCAGATCCTGCAGGCCTGCCTCTCGATAAAAGCGGCTTCGAGCTTCGTAAAGCACCTGAGCTGAACTATTCAATTGGCGGTACCTATGAATGGCAAATGGCAAATGACTCGTTCATTGTTGCTGCGATGAACTATCGCTGGAAGGATGATTATGCAATCAATGCTAGTTACGGTGGTCCCAAGAACTATTCATCAGATCCATTGATTCAAGAGTCCTTTGGGCTTCTCGATGCCTCTATTAACTATGAAACCGAGAATTGGCGTGTGTCACTTTTTGGTAAGAATCTGACAGATGAATCTTACTTTTATCATGTGTTAGATGTTGCCGCTGGATACAGCGCCGCTTCACCTACTGATGCAACGCCAGTTTATGTTCCTGGATTGTGGACATTTGGTACCATTAATCGGCCTCGTTATTTCGGAGTTGAAGCTCAGTATATGTTTTAGGATTGAGTGCCAAACCACCCAGCACGGCCTTGAGAAATCTTCATTTCCGAGCTGGGTAGGTTGTTAAGCATAGCTTTTTTGGGCTGGATCGAGAGTGTGCGTCGGGAGGAATCAATGCTTTCTTACCATGGCAAATAGCGAGGTGGCAGATAGTTGTCATCTCTTCAGGTAAGGAGTTTTTGCCGGTGGATGATCGCGATTCGCGAGGATATGGATTGTCACAGTAAGGGGGAATCAGATGAAGAATCTTATTCTTGTCGGTGGTATTTTTCATGATTTCCATGACAGCGCGTTGGCACTGGCTGATGTGCTTAAGCCGCTGGGACTAGAGTCGCGTATCGAGAGCGATATCGAAACGGGACTGGCCAGTCTCAATCAAAATCCTGTTGCGTTACTTACTATTAATGCACTGTGTTGGGAGATGATTGGCGATAAGTATGATTCTTATCGCGCTGACTGGGCGATGCGGCTTTCGCCAGCTGGCCGTGCTGCGATTATCTCGCATTTACATGGCGGGGGATCGTTATTGGGCTTACATACTGCGAGTATCTGTTTTTCCGATTGGCACCAATGGGGCGATATTCTCGGCGGCTCCTGGCAGTGGGGTAGGTCATGGCATCCACCGCAAGAGTTTGTGACGCTCACTCCGTCACGACATCCGCTAATGGAAGATATAGCAGTATTTGATGTGTTTGATGAGCTGTACTCTGCATTGATGTTACGGCCTGGAATTGAGACTCTACTAATCGGTAATTCTGCCGGGTCGGATGTCTCACAACCTGTATTGTGGCTAAACAGATTTGGTAACGGTCGCGTTGTCTATGACGCGCTTGGCCATGATGCTGCGGCGGTTTACCAGGCAGATCATGCGCATGCTCTTAGACGGGCGGTATGCTGGGCACTTAACCTTGGGGACGTTAATATATGAAATCTCTCATGGGTATGTCGATACTTATTACAGGTGGTGGATCAGGTCTTGGACTTGGTGCAGCACAACACTTCATCAATGCGGGTAGTAGGGTGACAATTTGTGGGCGGCGTGCTGAAAAAATTGATAGCGCCCAAAAAAAAATGGGCTCTGCCTGCTGTGGTGTTGTTGGAGACATCACTGTTGACGGGGATCGTCAAAGAATAATAGCGGCAGCAGTAGCACATGGTGGAGGGCTGCATGCATTAATTAACAATGCCGGTAATATGTATCGGGGATCGATTACGGAGTTGGATCAGGATCGCCTGCTTGATGTGTTTAATACCAATGTTGTATCAGGTATGTTGCTCACTGGATTAGCCGTACCGCATCTTATTAAGACTGAGGGGGCGGTGATTTTTTTGGGGTCAATCCATACTCGGCGTGCATTTCCGGGTGCTTCACCTTACGCGGCAACTAAGGCGGCGGTGCAGGCTCTGACACGTGTTCTAGCGGCAGAGCTGGGCGAGAAGAAAATTCGAGTTAACTGCATATTGCCAGGCGCGGTCTATACTGAGCTTAACCAGCGTGCGGGCATTTTTGACGATGACACGGCAATGACACGATTGCAAAGTATGGCATCATTGCATGCCTTGGGACGGATTGGTACGGAGGAGGAGATAGCCGAAGCAATGACGTATCTTATCTGCGCAGAGTGGACCACAGGTGCGACGCTCGATGTTGATGGTGGTCTGGGATTGGGGCTTACCGATAGTTGAGCGCCGTAAATATCATTAAGTGACTAAAGTGGGTAAGTGATGGGGAGTAACGTAACGATTAAAGTTCATGTCAAGACCCGGGAAGGCAAACACAATACGCTAAAAACACAGTCTGGCCAGGACACCTTGATGCATGTTCTCCGCGATGAGGATCAGGGCATTGAAGCGGTGTGCGGCGGCTGTTCGTCCTGCGCCACCTGTCATGTATTTATTCCTGAGATGTGGATGAAATGCCTGCCCGAGCGAGGCGATATCGAAAGTATGTTGCTGGAGTACCAGGAACACTTTGATCCAGTCTGCTCCCGGCTTAGCTGCCAGCTTAACTTATCCGATACACTCGATGGCATTGAAGTGGAAATAGCGCCGGAGGAATAAGAGTTATGACACGGGAAGTCGAAAGTAAATCTGTATTAGCGTGTGCGGTCAGGCGATCTGTGAGAACAGTGCTGAGTGTCTTTTGAAAGCCTCATGAGTACGCCTGCGAAAACAGTAAGGCGTTTTGTCAATGCTTGGAACACCATGGACTTCGATGCTGTGATTGATTGTTTAGATGAAAATATTTACTACCACAACATCCCTATGGAGCCAATTTTAGGGCTTGATAACGTCAAACAATACTTGCGTGAAGCCTGGATTTTTACGGCTTGCCACTGGGAATTGGTTAATTTGGCCGTGAATAAAGAAACGGTGTTGACCGAACGGGTGGATGCCTTTGTAATCGATGGACGCGAGGTGAGGTTACTTTTGATGGGGGTCTTCAATGTTCACAACGATAAGATAACTGTTTGGAGGGACTACTTTGATCTCGCCAGTTACCAACGTCAACTGCACCAAGCCTAGCTAAAGATGACGAACCAATTGATAACATGGGAGAACTGAATTGAGCCAGCCAGAAAATAGCACGAATGAAATTGCCGCAAGGTGGCCATTAATTTTAGCCACCTGTATTGGAATTATGAGCAGTTCATTTGTGCTGCCGTATTACACGATTGGCGTTTTAGTAGTGCCTGTCACCGAGGAATTTGGGTGGTCAAGAGCTGAGTTTCAGGCGGCGATTCTGTTTAGTTCTGGTCTGGGTGCGTTGACGTCACCATTCGTTGGGTGGCTTATTGACCGCTATGGTTCAAGGCGTATCGCACTTCCATCAATGCTGGGGCTGGGTTTAGGTTTTTTCTTCGCTGCCAGTATGCAGGGGCAGCTCTGGATGTTGTTTCTTGCTTATGGCGCCATGGCCTTTCTTGGTGCAGGTACCATCCCAGTAAATTGGACGCGTGCGATTGCCACTAGCTTTTTTAAACGACGCGGATTAGCGTTGGGGCTGAGCCTAACGGGAACAGGTATTTGTGCCTCGGTGGCACCTCATTACACAGTATGGCTAGTGGAGACATTTAGTTGGAGGGGAGCTTATATGGGCCTTGGGTTAGTGCCGATTTTGCTGGCATGGCCCATATTATATTTTTTATTTCGCCCCATAGAGATAAGTGATACCGATTCTTCTGAGGCTGACACAGATCAGCAAACAGGGAAAACCCTAGGGGAGGCATTTCATGATTATCGTTTTTGGGTGTTGCTGTTGTCGATATTATTTGCTTATATGGGATTTTCTGGGATCTCTCCAAATCTATTCCCCTCGCTGACCGACGATGGTTTTTCACGTGAACAGGCTGCATCCATTCTAAGTGTTTTTGGCGTTTCGATAATAACAGGCAGAATTATCGTAGGCTATCTGATTGATCGTTTTTGGGCGCCTGGAATCGCTATGGTTTGTTTATTGATGCCAGTAATTGGCACCATCATCTTCTATGGGGATCAGACATTCATCCAGGCTGTCTTCGCGAGCTTTTTTATCGGATTCGCTGCTGGTGCCGAATTAGATCTTATGGCTTTTATGGCCGCACGGTACTTTGGCCTTAGACACTATGCAAAGATATATTCTATACTTTACGCCGCGCTGGCTGTTTGTTCGGGAACAGCGCCAATGTTGTTTGCCAGCGTGTATGACAGAACCGCCAGTTATGACCTTGGGTTCTCGGTGGCGACGGTTCTATTCTTGATTTCGTCTTTGATGATTCTGTCTCTCGGCCGCTATCCTAGGGCTTATGCCAATGCTCACTAGTACGGTAAGCCATTGCCAAGATAGGAGTTTTGTAAAGTGCTTATTACAGTCTTTCCGCATATCATTGAACCAGTGATTCTTCAAAATAAAAAAGTTGCCAGTGTAACTTTTGATAGTATTTCACCGACTGTTACATCGCACATCCCTAAAGCCGATACACTTAGCACCGTCAGTATTGAGATCAGCGGTTGGATCTCGCTAGGCTCTTCTAACATTGCACCAGTGTTTGATGAGCCAAGCCGGCTTCACAGTGGCGATGAATCACCGCATATTCGCGGCTGTTAGTCATTTCATTAAACGCTGCTATTGAAGGGTATTTTACTATCACCACCATATCCCATTGTAAGTCACTATCGGCGATAACTAATGTATTAGCGTCACTGCCGAATAAAAATTCGCCGCCAAGATTCATCACTAATTCTGCGGCTTTTACGCCGTAACGCATGTGGGCGTCTTTCCCCGAAAGTCTTGCCTCGCTGCCGTCGGGATATTGGGCGAACTGCTTAAATTCTGGCAAATTTAACATATTGGCTGATTCACCCTGATCTTTTTCTATTAGTGCGGATGTTTGTTCATCATGAGATAAAATCGCCATTTCACTTCCCTCGTTACTATTACAAAAAATCGTATCGATAAGCTGATTTATGGTTATGTCGCGGCGTGACCTGCTGTAAATTACACTTAAGCATAAAATGAGCTTGTGTCTATAAATCGATGACTTAGCTTGGGGGGAAACTCAATAATAGTGGGCGTGTCAGTGCTCGCGAGCCACGCCAGCAGGGATCCGAATATTTTCCACTAGGTCTTGCACATTTGCCGGTGGCGGTCCCGTAATAAGGCTGACCGCGCAGGCGGAGCCGATATTGAGTAACATGCCAACAAACCCAATCCCTTCTGGTGAGATCCCAAACAACCAGTTATCTCCACTGTTAAGTTCAGGCGCAACAAACTTGAAATAGACAATATAGGTAAAGGTGAATATTAGGCCTATCAGCATCCCAGCAATTGCGCCTTCTTTGTTCATTCGCTTATAAAAAATACCAAGCAGTAGTGCAGGAAATAATGATGCCGCGGCCAGGCCAAAGGCGAAGGCCACCACCTGGGCGACAAAAGCTGGAGGGTAGATGCCAAATAAACCAGCGATGCAAACGGCCACCGCGGCTGCTATACGCGCATAAAGTAGTTCTTGCTTTTCGGTAATTTGGGGCATTAATGTCTGTTTTAAAACGTCATGGGAGATGGCGCTGGAGATGACCAGAAGCAAACCCGCTGCAGTGGATAGCGCCGCGGCAACGCCGCCAGCTGCGACTAGCGCAATAACCCAGCCAGGCAGATTGGCTATTTCTGGATTGGCGAGAACCATGATATCGCGATCAATCTTGATTTCATTTTGTGCGCCAGCGCTGTACTGCATTATGCCGTCAGCATTTTTGTCCTGCCACCCAACTAGTCCGGTTTGTTCCCAATTACTAAACCATTCGGGTCGCTGTTCATAGCTAGTGTTATGAACTGTCTCCACCAGGTTAAGTCGAGCAAAGGCTGCTACAGCGGGCGCGGTAGTGTATAAAATAGCAATAAAAACCAACGCGTAACCGGCAGATAGTCGCGCATCGGATACCTTTGGAACAGTAAAGAAGCGCACTAGCACATGGGGTAGGCCGGCCGTGCCAAACATCAATGCCGCGGTAATAGCAAATAGGTCGATGGTAGATTTACTGCCTTGGGTATAGGCGGTAAAGCCGAGATCTAACAGCACAGTGTCCAGTTTTTCTAATACCGATAGTCCAGAGCCGTCGTTAACCTCAGATCCAAAGCCTAGTTGTGGAATTGGATTATCCGTGATCATAATAGAAATAAATACGGCGGGGACCATATAGGCAAAGATCAGCACACAGTACTGTGCTACCTGAGTGTAGGTAATGCCTTTCATGCCGCCCAATACCGCGTACATAAATACAACTGCCATACCAATAATGACACCGGTAGTAACATCGACTTCTAAAAACCTAGAGAACACAATGCCGACACCACGCATCTGCCCGGCAACATAAGTGAACGAAATAAAGATTAAGCAGACAACGGCAACAATACGCGCCGCTTTTGAATAATAGCGCTCGCCGATGAAATCGGGCACCGTAAACCGACCAAATTTACGGAGATAGGGTGCGAGTAGTAGGGCGAGTAAGACATATCCGCCAGTCCAGCCCATCAAATAAACCGCACCATCGCGACCCATAAAGGAAATAATGCCTGCCATAGAGATAAAAGAGGCCGCGCTCATCCAGTCGGCGGCAGTGGCCATTCCGTTGATGACGGGGTGTACGCCGCCACCGGCTACGTAGAACTCTTTAGTGGAGTTGGCGCGAGACCAAATGGCAATGCCGATATAAAGTACAAAGGACGCGCCGACAAAGAGGTAGGTGAGCATCTGAGTTGTCATTATTTAGTCACCTCGTCGTCGTTGACGCCAAACTGTCGCTCAATGATTTTCATGCGCCACGAATAGGTGAAAATAAGCACAACAAACATATAGATCGCGCCCTGCTGTGCAAACCAAAAGCCGAGCCTAAATCCGAAAAAAGAAAACTGATCGAGCCAGTCGGCCAGCAAAATGCCGCAGCCAAAGGAGACCGCAAACCAAACACAAAGTAATTTGGTAAGCAAACTCAGGTTGGCCTGCCAATAGCCTTTGAGATTCTCTTGGGAGACGCTAGGCTGGTCCTGACGGTCGTCTGTGGTTTGGTTGCCGCCCTTGTCTGTGTGTTGTTGGTCTGCCATCACATTACTCCTGTCTTTTGATTTTAAGAGACGCTATAGCGATCAAACTCAGCGGAAAAAATATAGTCAGTCGTGCTATTCTGGATACAGCGGTTTTAAAGCCTCACCACGCGTAGACGTCGATTTTCGTGAAAAAGTAGACTGCTCTGTTAGGCGTTTTAATAGCAGCGTAATATCGAGAGCATCGTCAGTGTCCTCACCTTTAAATAGCTGACGATCCAACTGATCGAACTGTTTCTTAAGCGCGCCGTCGTCCAGTAACTGTGCTAGAACCTTTAAGGTGGTCGGAGGAGTCTCTGCGAACAGACACCGCCCCCATGTCATAATACTGTCACGCACTGCTATCAAGTTATCTTTATCAGCCTCAATTTGGATGGCTTTAAGGCATTGCTTTAAGCTTAGCCGGGCGGAGGTATTAGGCTCTCCAAGGGCGACTTTAATCGGTTGTTGTTTGCGACGACTCAACAGTAGTGCAGCGAGCCCCGCCAATAACAAGATATTAGCGATGAGTGAAAGCATGAGGATTGACGATTCTCTGCCGCTGAGGGACTTGGCCCTAAAAGCTGTCTCGATCGGCTGCATTGCCTGCAGTGGGCTGTCCATCATTTGAGGCAGGCTATTAATAGAGTTGCTGGCACTTACCTGAACGCGTTTAGCGGGGAGATTTACGGTCTGCATGCGCTGCTTCGTCGTATCCCACCATCGCACCTCAATGCCCGGTATAGTCATTTCACCAGCCTGATTGGGCACCAGTGCTAGTGATTCCGTTCGTGTGCCAACTATGCTATTGCCGCTAACCTGTTGTTCTACCTGCGGTTGGTCAGGGTAGACCTTGTAAGCATCGCTCTGAGTTAATTTCAGGGGCGATATCTGGGCGCCAGTGAGATCTTTTGCGATGATGCGGATGGTTCGGGTAATGGGTTCACCGACGGTTAAGTTACTGAGATCCGTTGTCCATTGTTCGTCAAGTATAAGGCCACTACTCGGCATCCATTGGTCGGCGGCGACGTGGGCGGGTTTGGACATAATACTGATGGTTTTGGCTTGGGTGTCCCTTAATATGCGGGTCCCTCGAGTTGAAAACCCACCAAATTGAGCGCGACTAGGGCTTTCGTAGGCACCGAACCGCAGGGCTGGAATAGTCAATTTACCGCTGGATTGGGGGAAGATAGCATAGCTAACTTCGAGGACTAAATAGGGGCGACCGTTTATGACTTTTTGGTATTGTGTATCGGCCAAGCGTTGAATAATTGCGCCGGGGATATCCAAATCTGACAGGCTGTAATCGCGCAGCTGGACTGAGGTATAAAGACGTTGGGTGAGTAAAATTTGCTCTTGAATATATACTTCAGTTTTATCCACCACAGTCTCGGTATAAATTGGTTGTGTACCAGCGGCAGTAGACCCAGAGGGAGCCGCGGCCCGCACTGTGATCTCTAGTGCGTTGCTGATGTCATTTTTGTATGTCAGTGATGGGATGAGGATTATGCCAATGCGTTTCGGTAACAGGCTTAAGTTCCAATCAGTGTAGGACGCTGATTTTCCATTGACATTAGAATACTGCTGCTGACGCTTATTAGACAGTATTTCGAAATCCTTTTGCAGCGGTGAAAAGTCCGGCTGAGAATTGAAAGCTTGGCCGTCGTAGCGCAGGGTGAGCTGTAATGTTTCATTACTAGCCAATACCGTGCGATTAACCTGCGCATTAATATCTGCCAAGCAAGCACTCGAAGGCATCAATAAAATCAAGGCCAATAGCGCCGTCAAGGCAGGTCGACTTTTTGAGACATATAAATTCATTTACCAGCGCTCTTCGTCGGTGGGTGGCTTAGGTTGTCTTTGCTGCAGAGCACGTTGCCGTGACTGATAGCGAAATTTGGCTCGGAGTAAACCGCCAGGATCATCCGGTACTCGGCGCAGCATCTGTTCAATTTCCTGTTGCTCCTGTTTTTCTGCGTCTGTAGGCTCTTCCGGAGCCTGTTTTTCTTCGGTCTCTTGAGCCTGCTGTTCCTTCTCTTTTTGTTCTTTCTTTTTCTGCTCTTGCGCATCTTTTTGTTTTTGCTGTTCGGATTCCTGATCTGCATCCGAAGGCTTTTGGTCTTTATTTGGTTCCTGCTGCGAGTCGCCGTTTTGCTCCTTCTGCTGCTCAGATTCCTGATTTGACGGCTTTTGCTCTTGCCGGTCGCTCTCGTCCTGCTGTTGATTTTTGTCTTGATTATCCTCGTTGTTTTGCTCGTCCGAGTTCTGTTTCTCCTGCTGTTGTTTTAGCTGTTCAACAAGGTCCCGATTGGCTTGAGCATCGGCCATATCCGGCTGCAGTTTTAAAGCATGATCATAGGCCTCAATGGCTCCGTCGAGATCGCCTGCTTTGGCTAGAGCATTGCCTCGATTGTAATGGCCGTCGGCATTGTCAGCATCGGAGAAGTCGTCAACGGCCTGCTTGTAATCACCAGACTTATAAGCGGCACTGCCACGCCATTGCTGGTCCTTAAATAATGCCTGTGCGGCTGCTGGGTCGCCAGCCTCTAGGGCCATGACGCCCTGTTGGTTAGTATTTTGCCAGAGATCCTGCCATTCCAGTGCCTTCAAGGGTTTACTGCTCAGTAGTATTGGTGCCACCAGTAGCATAACTAGCGCGCCTCTACGAAAGCTCAAAATAAGGGCGGGGATAAGTAGAATAGCTAGCCAATAGCCCTGATCATCCCAGAGATCAAAAGAGCGGTCCAACTCTCTGGGAGCATCGGGAAACAGCTGCTCGGTAACGGCCAGTAACTGCTCAATATCACTGTCATCGTTGTTGATAGTTTGATAATTTCCGCCGCTGTTACTCGCCAAAATTTGCAACGACGATGGATCCAGCTTGGGGATTAAAATAGCGCCGTTTTGATTTTTGACAAAACCGCCATTACCGAGAGGGATTGGTGCCCCTTGGGTCGTGCCAACCCCGAGTATAGACAGCCTAAACTTGCCGCTCTGGGCGACTGAGGACAGGATAGTGCCAAAGGCAGCGCGAGCCACACCATCGCTAATTAATAAAATATCCGCCTTTGCGTAACCACCATTAATCGCTAACTGCATAGCCATATCGACAGCTTCTTCGGTGTTGCTCCCGTAGGCCGGCAATAGGGTTGGATGCAAACTGGGCACCAAGCTAATAATAGTATTGCTGTCTTCTGTCAGAGGCGACACGGTGTGTGCCTCTCCTCCATAAACCACCAGTCCAACAAAACCTTCACGACGAGCGGTCAAAATATCAATCAGCTTGT
>Ga0209709_10001846_pt1 | contig 19095 bp, 20 predicted proteins | sample ArcticOcean_MG_C_2_FD_187435 | JGI IMG/M metagenome (GOLD analysis project Ga0209709, IMG submission 187435) | Marine microbial communities from western Arctic Ocean - ArcticOcean_MG_CB4_136 (SPAdes) (version 2) | ecosystem: Environmental > Aquatic > Marine > Oceanic | place: Arctic Ocean... | reverse complement strand
TCTAATTTTCTTACAAAGAAAGAAACAATTAATATCAAAATTAAATACTCTAAAATTAAGAATGTATAAATCTCAAGAGGTCTATAAGTTGAAACAACTAATTCATTAGCTTTTCGTGTTAGATCTGCAATCCCTATGATTGATACCAATGAAGACATTTTCAAAACATAAACAAACTGATTACCAAGTGCTGGCAGAATATTTTTTATTGCTTGTGGAAGTATTACTAACCTTAATCTTTTATAAAATGTTAAACCTAATGAACTTCCTGCTTCCCATTGTGATTTCTTAATAGAGTTAATTCCAGCTCTAAATATCTCAGCTTGAAAAGCACTTTCACTTATTGCCAAAGCAATTATACCCGAAACAAAAGGACTAAAGCTTAATCCTGTCATTATTGGTAAGCCATAATAGATCCATAAAATTAGTACTAGCAATGGTATGGCTCTTACTATCTCAACATATCCAATGTTTATGTATGTTAAAAATTTATTCTTAGCTAAAGAGGGTATCGCAACAATGAAACCTAATATCATTGAAATAATGATTGAAATAACTGAGATGTAAATTGTTACACCCATACCACTTAATAAAAATTTTAGATTGGTTAATCCTTCAACATTATTTGGTGAGAGAATAAACCAACCTAATTCTTGCCCACTACAAGATGATAGAGGTAATGTTAAAAGTAAAAAAAGTAAATTTCTCACTTTTAAAGTTATAGTTAATTAAGAATTAATTTCTAATTTTTTATAAGCTTTTTAAATTATATTTATCTAATAAATTACTAAAGAAACCTGAGGATTTTTTACTTTTAATCCACTTATTAACATAATCATTCCAAATTTTGTCATCCTTGTTAACCATCATAGCTAAAAATGCAGGATTTTTTTCTCCATCAGGAATAATTGCTAATTGAGGATATTTAATAACAAGTTTATTAGCTTCTGTTGAGCTTGTAATATTTCCATCAGCTCTTCCAGCTAGAACTTCCTGAAAATCTCTAGCAGGAGATTCAATCGATCTTAGTTTTGATTTAGGAAAAAATTCTTTAGCTTTTTCTTCTTGAGATGTTCCAAGAGTCGTAGCAATCGTAATTTTTTTATTATTTAAAGATTCCCATGTGGAATATTTTTTAAGATTTTTTTTTAATACTAATGGAACAGTTCCATATTTATAGTATGAGTTTGTGAAACCAGCAACCTCAGCTCTTTTTGGAGTTTTAGTTACACTCGTAGAAATATCATATCTACCTGCAGTAATTCCTGCAACAATAGTTTTCCATTCAGTAGGCACAAAAGTTACTTTAACTCCCATATCTTTTGCTAACTCTTGCATTACATCAATATCAAAACCAACGTATTTGTTTGTAGCTGGATCTTTCATACTCATTGGATCCCAGTCACCTGTGGTTCCAACTTTTAACTCACCAGATGATAAAATCTGATCAAGTTTAGATTCTGCGTTAAGAGAGAAGGGTAAAAGTGCTAATAGCACCACTAAAAGTATTTTTTTCATACACTTTATATAACAAAAATTTTGAAAAATATAAGCCTATAACCTTGACGCACTGTCGTTTAGCCATGAGTGTAAATGCTCAGAAAAAGAGCGTCTCACCAATAAGTTTACATCATTTATTTCCGTAAGATGTATAATTACATCAATATGAGACAATATAGTTTGAACAACAGAACCTTTTCTTTTTTTAAATTCATTAAAGTTAAAAGGTGATCCTGTTGAAAATAAATCAAAAACTTTATTTCCTTTTATATTAATCATTACGAATTGATCACTAACATCAGTTACCGCACCTAAGTTAACTATTGAAATGTTGTTAATTAAATTATCTTCAACTTCGTAAGTATTGCTAACTTCACTTACTATATCATTTGAAATTAACATCCATTCATCTGGACTTAACCACAAAGCAGTTAATGTTTCACCTGAGGTGGATGTATTTGCTTCTATCGGTAAGATCATATTTAAATTTTTTCCAATAGCTGTAATAAAATCTTTTGTCTTACCTCTTACGATTAATTTCATAATAGGTTTGATTTCTTTTATTTCTAAATCTGAGTAAGATTTGTCTTCCTTTATAGGTGTGTTGTAATTAAGCATTTAACCTCACATTTTCTTTGTCAAAAAAAACTGGATCAACAATAGTTACATTAATATTTCTATTTTCCATTGGAATAAATAATTTTTGACCCATCATATTTTTTCCTCCCCTAACAACTGCAAGAGCAATAGATTTATTTAAATTTGGACTATAATAACTTGATGTAACATGACCAAGCATTTCAACCGGTGCTTTATTAGTATCAGCAACTATCTGTGCACCTTCTTCCAAAACCTCACTTGGATTATCAGTCACTAAGCCAACCAATTGTTTACGCTCTTCCTTCATAGTGTCTGATCTATAAAGCGATCGCTTACCAATAAAATCATATTTCTTTTTACTTACAATCCAGTCCATTTGTAAATCAATAGGTGTCATTGTTCCATCAGTATCTTGACCAACAATAATAAATCCTTTTTCAGCTCTTAATAGGTGCATTGTTTCTGTACCATAGGGGGTGATCTTAAATTCTTGCCCAGCTTCCATGCATTTTTCCCAAAGGGATTTACCAAAGTTTGCTTGAACATTAATTTCATAACTATGCTCACCTGTAAAACTAATTCTCATCACTTTACATTTAATGTTTCCTATTTTTGCATTTTTAAATGACATATGAGGAAAGTTTTCATCAGATAAATCTAAATCAGGAATTATTTTACTTAATATTTTTTTGCTGTTAGGCCCACAAACACTAGCTGTTGCATAATGATCTGTAACAGATGTTAAATAAACATCTAATTCAGGCCATTCAGTTTGAAGATAATCCTCAAGTTTACCTAATACATTTGCAGCACCACCAGTAGTCGTTGTCATAATATAATGATTTTCATCAAGACGTGTTGTTACACCGTCATCATAAACCATACCATCTTCATTAAGCATTAAACCGTACCTACATTTTCCAACGGCAAGTTTTGACCATGCATTAGTGTAAACTCTATTTAAAAATTCTGAAGCATCAGTTCCTTGAATATCAATTTTACCAAGTGTTGATGCATCTAAGATACCAGCACTATCTCTTGCGGCCTTACTCTCTCTTTGAACGGCCTCGTGCATAGTCTCATTATTTTGCGGGTAGTACCAAGCTCTTTTCCATTGTCCTACATTTTCAAATTCAGCTTTATTTTCAATATGCCAATCATTCATGGATGTTCTTCTAAATGCATCGAAATATTCACCAACATTTCTACCAACCATGGTACCAAAAGTTAGTGGTGTATAAGGAGGTCTAAAAGTTGTCGTACCAAGCTCTCCAACTTTAATACCTGCTGTATCAGCAATAATCCCAAGTGCATGCATGTTACCAAGTTTACCTTGGTCTGTACCCATACCAGTTGTTGTATATCGTTTAACATGCTCGATAGATCTAAAACCTTCTCTTAGCGCAAGTTTAATATCTTTAGCTGTTGCATCATTTTGATAATCAACAAAAGGTTTTGTTTTTCCAATAATTTTATCAGAAGGGAGCAACCAAATATTTCTTATTTCTTTATCTTTAGGACACTTCACATTTAAATTATCAAAATCAGTCTGGTCAATGTTTAAAAATTTCTTTAAGCTTTTTGAGGCATTATTAATAATTTTATCTAACTCAAAATCTCCATTACATGAACCAATGCTTATTTGATCTGAGGGATATTTATTAGGTATAAATACCTGATCTTCATCTCTAAATTTTAATTTTCCACCTGACTGAGTGAATAGGTGTACAGCAGGAGTCCATCCGCCAGCCATGCCCAAACAATCACATTCAAGTATAACTCTATTCGAGTTAGTAAAAGATTGACCATCTTTAGATAATTCCATAATCGAGATTTTATTTAATTTTTTATAACCATGTGTGTCGACAATGGTGTGATTTTTATAAATCTTTATATCCAAACTTTCAGCTTCCTTAGTAAACTCTGAATTAGGGCTTTCTCTAATATCAACTATTGCCTCAACCTTGATACCTTTTTTATTTAAAGCTATTGCACTCTCGTAAGCTGTATCATTATTAGTGAAAAAGATATTTTTTTTGCCTGTTGCAACACCATAATAATCTGCGTATCTTTTAACAGCAGATGAAAGCATAATTCCTGGTCTATCATTATTATTGAATACTAATGGTCTTTCCAAAGAACCAGTTGCAACAATAACTTTTTTAGCTCTAATTTTTAATAATCTTTGCCTAACTTTATTTTGCTTATCATTATTTGATAAATGGTCAGTTAAATTTTCTCTTGCTAGTAAATAATTGTAACCATGATAAGCTGCAACACTTGTTCTTGTTTTAACTGACAAATTATCTACTTTCTTTAATTCATTTATTTCATTTTCTAACCAGGTAGATGAACTTTGATCGTTTATTTTGATGTGATCTGAATCTTGATAAATCGTAGAACCTCCCAATTCAGTTTTTTCATCAAGTAATAAAGTTTTAAAATTATTTTTAGCAGCTGTTTTTGCTGCCATAACTCCAGTAATTCCAGCACCAATCACAAGTACATCACAATGAATATATTTATGTTCATATATATCTGGATCTGGTTCTGTAGGAGACTTTCCTAGGCCTGCAGAATGTCTTATGACATACTCATACTTTTCCCAGAAACTTGCTGGCCACATAAATGTTTTATAATAAAAACCAGCTGGCAAAAGGGGGGATAAAAAATTATTTATTCCTCCAATATCAAAATTTACACTAGGCCAACAGTTTTGACTTGTAGCTTCTAAACCTTCATAGATTTCGATTTCTGTTGCTCTTACATTTGGTTCGGTTAAAGCTGTATTATTGTTTGTTTGAACTATAGCATTTGGTTCTTCAGAGCCGGCGGTCATTATTCCTCTTGGTCTTGGTATTTAAAACTTCTTCCAACCAAATGAACATTATTTGATAAGAGAGCAGAGGCTAATGTATCACCCTTAAAACCATAATAAGTTTTACCATTAAATTTAAATGAAATATTTGTTGTTTCATCAATAAACTTACTAGTTTTTACTCTCAAATTTTTTGACATATGATTAGATAGTTGGTGGTTTTTCACCCATTTTATAAATTGCTTTTATTTCATCGTTAGCAGTGTCTCTAACTGCATTAAACCATTTTCTACAACCATGTGCGTGGTTCCATCTTTCTAATTGAATACCTTTAATATTTTTTCTCATAAATAGATATTCAGCCCATTCACCATCAGTTAACTCTGTGGGCTGTTTTGGTCTTTCTATATGTGCTTCACCACCAGCCTTAAATTCACTTTGTTCACGTTCACCACAATAAGGACAAGTAATCAAAAACATTAATGTGCTACCGCCGCTGCACCATGCTCATCAACAAGATCACCACTAACAAATCTATTTAAATTGAAAGCAGCATTAAGTTTGTGTGGTTCATCGTTTGCAATGGTGTGAGCAAATAAATCTCCTGAACCAGGTGTTGCTTTGAATCCACCAGTACCCCAACCACAATTGAAGTATAAACCTTTCACTGTTGTTTTACTGATAATAGGACTTGCATCTGGACAGATATCTACAATACCTCCCCATTGTCTTAACATTCTCATTCGGCTGAAAATTGGGTAAAGTTCTAAAATTGCATTTAAAGTTCCCTCAACAATATCGTGACTTCCCTTTTGTGAATAAGAAATATAATCATCAGTACCAGCGCCTATTACAAGTTCACCTTTGTCTGATTGACTAACATACGCATGAACTGCATTTGACATAACAACAGTATCAATTATTGGTTTTACAGGTTCGGAAACTAGTGCTTGAAGTGGTTTACTTTCTAAAGGTAATCTTAAGCCTGCCATGTTGGCTAGTACGCTTGAGTGACCTGCTGCAACAACTCCAATTTTTTTAGTTTTAATGAATCCTTTAGTTGTTTCTACTCCTTCAACTTCGTCTCCATTTCTTTTAATAGCTTTAACCTCACAGTTTTGAATTATATCAACACCCATTTCATCAGCACCTCGTGCATATCCCCATGCAACAGCATCATGTCTTGCTGTGCCAGCTCTTCTTTGTAAGGTCCCACCTAAAACAGGATAACGAATATCAGGTGATGTATTAATAATAGGACAAAACTTTTTAACCTCTTCTGTGCTTAAATAAACTGCATCAATTCCATTTAATCTATTAGCATGTGTTCTTCTTTTTAAATCCCTGATATCTTGCAAATTATGTGCAAGGTTCATTACTCCTCTTTGACTAAACATTACATTGTAATTTATTTCCTGAGATAAACCTTCCCATAATTTTAATGCATGATCGTAAAGACCTGCACTTGCATCCCATAAATAGTTTGATCTTATTATTGTAGTATTTCTTCCAGTATTACCACCACCAATCCAACCTTTTTCAACAACGGCAATATTTTTTATATTGTGTTTTTTTGCCAAGTAATAAGCTGTAGCTAAACCATGACCACCACCACCAATTATTACTATGTCATACTCTTTTTTTGGAACAGGATCTTTCCAAGCTTTTTGCCAATTCTCATGGTAAGAGAAAGCATTTTTGATTAAAGAAAATATTGAATACTTATTTTTCATAATATAAATCAAGAATTACTTTATAAATATTGAAAATTCAATACAATCAGCTATATCCTTATGCGAGTGGAAGAGTGGGTGAGTGGCCGAAACCAGTCGTTTGCTAAATGACCGATCGTGGAAACATGATCCGAGAGTTCGAATCTCTCCTCTTCCGCCACTAAAATAAGGGATGATCTTTGAAGAAGTCTTTCATTTTAATGGGTTTTTTCTCTAATATATATCGATAAACATTATAATTTTCCATAACACGCTGAACATAATTTCTTGTTTCTTTAAATTTTATTAATTCGACCCAATCTACAAAATCAACTTGGTTTTTTTGAGGGTTTTTATTAATTTTTTTCCAATACTTGACTCTTTTTGGACCAGCATTGTATGCCGCAGTAGCAAAAGGGTAGGCACCATCATATTGTAAGATTAAACCAGCAATGTAATGTGATCCTAATTTAATATTATATTCAGGGTCAGTTGTTAATCTTGATTTTGAATAAGGAAGTTTTGCTTGTTTAGAAACTAGTTTTGCAGTGTAGGGCATTAGTTGCATCAATCCTTGTGCTCCTGCATGACTGTTAGCGGTCATATCAAATTCACTTTCCTGTCTAATTAACGAAAGTATAAATGCAGACTCAGGTATTTTACGACCATTTACATAATTGGGTGTACCTATTACTGGGTAGTTAAAATCATTGTGAAATCTTTTTTCATATGAGGCTAATTTTGATATCTGTATTGCAAAATCGTATCTTGATATTTTCGAGGCCAGTTCCGCTGCTAAAACCTCACTACCTTTGCTAACATCATCGTTGGCAATATGTTTTAAAATATTTTTTGTATATTTGTCTTTATTCAACTCATCTAAAAGATAAACAATTTTAACTAAATCTTTTTTATAAAAATATTTTCTATATTCATCCGTAATTTTTTGTTGTTCTTCTAGTTCAAATTTTTCATCAGGTTTAATTTTTAAGTGAGCTAACTGACCATAATAAGTTGTTAAATACTTAGTTGCCTCTTCATACCATTGTTGAGATTGATCTTTATCACCAATTTTTTCATACGATCTTCCAAGCCAGTAAGCACCTCTAGATAAACTTATAGGGTATCCAACATTTTGATAAAAATTATTAAAATGATCTATTGCTAAAATAGGGTCATCTAGAAAACTTAGAGCAATCCATCCACTAATCCATTCAGCCTCTGCAAATTCTGGGCCTTTACCAAGAGTATGTTTGCTGGCAATTTTATATGCTGACTCATATTTCTTCTTGTAAATAAGAGCTCTTGCCATAATCGCTCTTTCTTTCCACCACTTATCAGGTCTAACTAGGTAATCTTTATTATTTCGAACTTTAAATATAATCTCTAAAGAATCATCCACTCTGCCTCTTTTTCTTCTCCATTTAAGTCGATCATAATTTAGTCCAGCATCATTTTTAAGTCTTGCTGGAACATTCTTAATAGCAGTATCAACACCATAAGATTTACTCATTAAAATTTGTCTAGCCGTATAAAGCAATTCATAGTCCTTAGGTAAATATCTTAACATTCTTTTTAAATCCCAGGATTTACCTTCCCAAGCTAAATAGTCTGCTCGTTCAATATAGTCCTCTGCATTTAAATATTTTTTATATTTTTTTATAAAAAATTTCATATTTGATCTGCTTAAATCTGCCGTAATCCATCCGTCTTTAATTAATGAAATACCCTTTTCAATATCACCATTCTTAATATGGCTTTCTCCTAAAATTAATTTACCAAAACCACTTAAGGGTTCATTGGGACCAAACCAATCAATAATTTTTTTTGGAGAAATTTTATCTGTAGATAATTTATGTTCAGCTAGATATTTAACTCTATTGATTCTAGGATAGTTTTCATTTTTTTTAATAAAGACTTGATAATCAAAAAAAGTTGCTTGATTACCCGTTGTTAGTAAATGTCTCCATTGAATAAAATTATAAATAGATTTATCTTTAGCTTTCGTTGATAAAGATAGGGCTGTTGTCCATCGACGTTTTTCTATAGCTTTTATAGATTGTTTAGCGATATTAAAATCTTTTTGACTGTAAAATTTTGAAATTATCTTTTTTGTTTTAGATCTTTTTTTAACTGTTAATGGTTTTTTTTTAGGCGTTAAAAATTCAATTTTTTTTACTTTTTTTTCAATTATTTTAGTGACAATTTTTTTTGTTTTTTTTGTAGGTTTTGATTTGGGTTCTATAATTTCATTTGATATTTTTTGTTTTTCTACCTTTTTAATAGGTTTTGATTTAGGCCTTATAATGCCTTGTGTTATTTTATTTTGCTTTGTTATTTTATCTAAAATAGGTTTTTTTAAAGGAATTATGGATAGTTCAACTGCATACGAACTACCCATAAGTATCAATGATAGTAATAATAATTTTATATAAAATGATATATTTTTAAGCATAAATTTTTCTAAATGATTCTCTAAATTATGTTATAAGTATTTATGTTCAAAGGATCAAATGTTGCTTTAATAACCCCATTTAAAAATAATAAGCTTGATGTTGAGGCTTATATTAAGCTTATTCATTTTCAAATTAACAATGGAACGAATGGATTAGTTCCAGCTGGCACCACAGGTGAATCTCCTACTTTAAGTCACGAAGAACATGAAAAAGTTATTGAACTGTGCATTAAAGAGAGCAATGGGAAAAATATAGTGATTGCAGGAACTGGTTCTAATTCAACAGAGGAAGCAATATCTCTAACCACACATGCTGAAAAAGTAGGTGCTAATGCAGCTTTAATAGTAACCCCTTATTATAATAAGCCAACACAAGAAGGCCTTTACCAACACTATAAGGCAATTAATGACAAATGTGGAATTCCTATATTAATTTACAACATTCCAGGCAGATCTGTAATTGATATGACAGTTGATACAATGGCTAGATTGTTTGAATTAAAAAATATAGTTGGTGTCAAAGACGCTACTGGCGAACTCGACAGAGTAGATCAGCAAAAAATTAAATTGGGAAATGAATTTATCCAACTTACGGGAAATGACGATAATGCTTTAGAATTTAACAGAAGAGGTGGTATTGGATCGATTAGTGTAACAGCAAATATAGCCCCAAAACTTTGTTCTAACTTTCAAGCAGCCACAACATCGCAATCTGATAAAAACAAAGAAGAGGCAGTAAAATTGGATGCTATACTCCAGCCGTTACATAACTCTATGTTTATTGAGAGTAACCCGAGTCCAGTTAAGTATGCAGCAAAACTTTTAGGTTTGTGTGAAGATGACGTTAGACTACCTCTTGTTAAAGTTACAGAACCTACAAAAGAAATTGTTAGAAAAGCTTTAATTTCAGCAAATTTACTTTAATGAGTAAAAAAACCAATCCTGGTTTGAAGATAATTTGTTTAAATAGAAAAGCAAGTTTTAACTATTTTTTTGAAGACTTAATAGAGGCGGGTATTGTGCTCAAAGGATCTGAAATAAAATCAATTAGAGAGGGTAAAGTTAATATTGCAGATTCATATGCTGTAGAAAAAGATGGTGAGATAGTTTTGATTAACTCTCATATTGCAGCTTTTAAACAGGCCAGTTATTCAAACCATAATCCAATGGATGAAAGAAAACTTTTACTAAACAGAAAAGAAATCAATAAATTAATCGGGAAAATGCAAAGAGATGGCTTAACACTTGTTCCAACAAAAATGTATTTTAAAAAAGGTAAGGCTAAAGTGGAAATAGCTGTAGCAAAAGGTAAAAAACAGTTTGATAAAAGAGCTACTAAAAAAAATAGAGATTGGAATCGTGAAAAAGCAAGACACATTAGAAAATCAAGCTAGTCAGATATATTTAGCAATAGGATCAAATTTAGGAAATAAAATTAACAATATTGAAATAACTAAATTCGAACTAGAAAAATATAAAATCAAAATTTTAAAATCTTCATCCAATTATATATCAAAATCTTGGCCTGACAATTCTATGCCATATTATATCAATATAGTTATAAAAATAAAAACAAGTTTAGAACCCATGGAATTATTAAAAGTTTGTAATTTGATAGAATTTAAACTTGGAAGAGCAAGGGCAAAAAAAAATGCACCAAGGACATGTGATATTGACATTATTGATTATAATAGAATGATATTGGGTAAAAAAAATGATAAACTGATTTTACCCCATCCCCGAATGAATAAAAGAAATTTTGTCCTTTTGCCTTTATTTGAAATAGATAAATCCTGGAAACATCCAGAAACCAAGCTTAATATAGTAAAACTAATCAACTCTTTACCAATTAAAGACTTAAGATCTATTAAACAAATATAAAATAATGGTATGATTATTGATGCTTAATTCAGAACAATTAATAGACAAAGTAAAGACCTACAATAAATTTTTAGATCCAGATAAGCTAACTAAAGCATATGCATTTGCCGTAAAGGCACACGAAAATCAAAAAAGGGATTCTGGTGACCCATATTCAAATCATCCAATAGCTGTAGCTAGTATTTTAACTGAACTTAAATTAGATAGTGCAACAATTACTACAGGTTTATTGCACGACACAATAGAAGACACTCATGCAACATATGAAACCATCAAAGAAGAATTTGGAAAAGAAGTTGCAGATTTAGTAGATGGTGTCACAAAAATTTCAGTTTTTGAAAATAAAGCCACAATAAATTCAAAAGCAGAAAATTTTAGAAAATTAATTTTAGCAACCTCAAAAGATATAAGAGTTTTATTAGTTAAACTTGCTGACCGCCTTCACAATATGAGAACAATTGATGCAATCGAAGCAATTGAAAAAAAAGAACGTATAGCAAAAGAAACTATGGAAATTTATGCACCATTAGCGGATAGAATGGGGATGCATCGTATCAGAGATGAACTAGAAGATTTATCTTTTAAAGTATTAAATAATAAAGCAAGAGAACTAATCAAAGAAAGACTAGATAAAGTTAAGTATGATAAAGTTAACAATTTTAACACCATCTCACTTCAACTAAGTGAACTATTAAATGAATACAAAATAAATGCCAATATAGTAGGGAGAGAAAAAACACCTTTTTCAATTTGGAGAAAAGTACAAAAAAAAAGAATTTCTTTAGAGCAAATTTCAGACATTGTTGGTTTTAGAGTAATTCTTGATAGTGTTGAAGATTGTTATAAAACTCTTGGAATATTTCATAAACAATGGAATTGTATTCCAGGAAAATTTAAGGACTATATCTCTTCACCAAAAATTAATAACTATCAATCATTACATACCGCTGTAATTGGTCCAAACAAAAGACCAATTGAAATTCAAATTAGAACTATGCAAATGCATGAATTTGCTGAAAGAGGTATAGCCTCACACTGGAAATATAAATCTTCTGAAAAATTTAACTCACTGACATGGAGAGAGTACGATTGGTTGGCAGACTTAGTTGAGATTATTGATAAAAATGAAAACCCCGAACACTTTTTTGAATACACAAAATTACAAATGTTTCAGGAAAATGTCTTTTGTTTTACTCCAAAAGGCTCTGTAATAAAATTACCAAAAGATGCTACACCTATTGATTTTGCGTATGCAGTGCATACAAAAATTGGGAATCATACCATAGCATGTAAAATTAATGGTAATGATAGTGAGTTACAAAGCATACTTCATAATGGAGACGTGGTTGATATTATTACCTCAAAAAATAAATCGCCATCTTTACACTGGATACCTATTACAAAAACTGGAAAAGCAAGATCTGCAATTAGAAAATATTGGTATAAAAAAGGAGAAGAAAAAGCTCAAAGAATTAAAAAGTATAATACTACATTGTGGATGTCCTTACCTGATAAACCTGGAAAACTAGGTGAGGTTACAACATTACTTGGTCAGCATAGTTTAAACATATCCAGTGTTCAAATGAAGGAAAAGTCTAAAGAATATATTAACTTTAGGTTTAATTTGATAATACGTGATCTGAAGAACTTTACAAATTTCATAAGTGAGTTAAAACAAAAGGAAATCAAATTTAAAATCATTAGGCATGAAGATAACTGGTTAAAGGAACGTAATGCTTTCACACAAAAAATCTTTAAATATTTTAAAAAAAACTAATGCTCTATTAGAGGGGCATTTTGTACTATCATCAGGCCTACATTCTTCAAAATATGTTCAATGTGCAAAACTATTAAGTTTTCCACACTTAGCAAAAGATATTTGTTCTTCACTTGCAAAAAAAATCAAAAAAAAATTTAAATTTATAGATTTAATTTTATCTCCTGCAATGGGAGGGGTTATCATTGGATATGAGATTGGAAAATTATTAAAAAAAGAAACAATATTTTGTGAAAGAATTAATGGTAAATTTAAATTAAGAAGAGGCTTTCATATTAAAAAAGGATCAAAAGTTATCATTATTGAAGACGTTATAACAACAGGTAAATCAAGTTTAGAATGTGTTAAGTTAATTACTAATGCTGGTGCTAAACTTGTTGGATTTGCGTCGATCATAGACAGATCAACCAAAAAAACCTTAAAGATAAAAAAAAATATTATCTCACAAATGAAAATAGATGTTCCTACATTTAAGAAAAATAATTTACCAGAGACACTCGAAAACACACCAATTACAATACCTGGAAGTAGATTTATAAAATGAAAAGATTAGGTGTTAATATTGATCATGTAGCTACAGTTAGAAATGCAAGAGGCTCGTCTCATCCCGATCCAGTTAGCATCGCTAAACATGTTATGAAATGTGGAGCTCACTCTATTACAGTACATTTAAGAGAAGACAGGAGGCATATAAGAGATTTAGATGTAGTTAAGATTTGTAAAAATAAAAAGATTATAACTAATTTAGAAATATCATTAAATGATGATGTGTTAAAAATAGCATTAAAAAATAAACCAAATTTTATTTGTATAGTGCCCGAAAAAAGAAAAGAAGTTACTACTGAAGGGGGCTTAAATTTATCCCAAAACTTGCATAAAATTCTTAAAATTATCAAAAAATTTAAAATAAAGAAAATTAGAACTAGTTTATTTATTAACCCAAATCTAAAAGATATCAAAATTGCGAAAGAATTAGATGCTGATTGCATAGAACTACATACAGGAAAAATTTCTGATTTAATTAAGAATAAAAAAAATTATTCACACGAATTTAAAAAAATTAAAAAATGCAGTGAAGTTGCAAAAAAAATGGGGCTCCAAGTTCATGCTGGACATGGGCTCGATTACAAAACTACTGCAATTCTGTCTAAAATCAATGAAATTGAAGAATTTAACATTGGTCATTTTATTATAGGTGAGTCTATAATTTATGGTTTAAAAAATACGATTAAAAAATTTAAAAAGATATCTAATATATAAAAATGAAAATATTAGGCATAGGAGTGGATATTGTTGAAAACTATAGAATTGCCAAATCTTTAAGAAATAATCTTTTTATTAAACGTATATTTTCTAATTCAGAAATCTTAATTGCAAAGAGCATAAAAGATAAAAAAAGTTATTACTCAAAAAGATTTGCTGCGAAAGAAGCTTTCACAAAATCTATTGGAACTGGATTTAGAAATGACATTAATTTTAAAGATATATCTATAATTAATGATAAATTAGGTAAACCATCATTTGTAATTAATGATAAAATAAAAAAAATTGTAAAAAAACAATTTAAAACATCTTCCTTTAATTTCTTTCTATCAATTTCAGATGAAAAAAAATATTCTGTAGCATATGTAATTTTACAAAAAAAATGATAATAAATAAAGATATTATAATTGAAAATGTCAAAACAATTTTTTATGCTCTGGTTATAGCCATAGTTATAAGATCTTTCTTGATCCAACCATTTTATATTCCCTCATCTTCAATGGAGCCAACTTTATTAATTGGAGACAGGTTGTTTGTTACAAAATATTCTTATGGTTATAGCAAACACTCATTACCTTTTAGTCCACCCATTATTAATGGCAGGATTTTCTCTAATTCACCAAAAATAGGTGATGTGATAGTTTTTAAGACACCAGCAGATAACAGGACTGATTATATTAAAAGACTAATAGGCTTACCTGGTAATAGTATTCAATTTATTAATGGTGATATATTTTTAAATAATAATCAAATATTAAAATCTAGAGTTTCTAAAACTGATATAATTTATTGTGGCAAACAAACTATTGAAGTTTACACATTTGAAGAAAATCTTCCTAATGGAAAAATTCATAATACCGTATATTTAAAAAATTATAGTTTTCAAAATTCAGATGTTTTTAATATACCAGAAAAACATTATTTTTTTTTGGGGGATAATAGAGATTGCTCAAAAGATAGTAGATATTTAACTAGTGTGGGGTATGTACATGAAGATAATTTAGTTGGTAAGGCTCAATTTATTTTTTTCTCATCTGACTTTAGAATTGGTAGTATTTTTTCATTCTGGAAATGGCATAAAACAATTAGATTTGATAGGTTTTTTATGAGAATAAATTAATGAAAATAAATGCCATACATCTTGAAAAAAAATTAAAGCTTAAATTTGCAGATCCTAAAATTCTAGTAAAAAGCTTAACTCATAAAAGCTATGACTCAAAACATAATAATGAAAAGGTTGAATTTTTAGGCGACAGAGTTTTAGGATTAATTATTGCAAAAAAATTATTAGAAATTTATCCAGAAGAACGTGAAGGCATATTAGATAAAAAATTTGCATCATTAGTAAATAAAAAAAAATGTTTAGAAATTGCAAAAAAAATCGAATTAGAAAAATACATTTTATTTTTTAATCCTAAAAATAGAAAAATTGTAATAGAAGACAAGATAGTGGCAGACTGCCTGGAAGCATTAATTGGTGGAATTTATCTCGATAAAGGTTTTATTTTTACTGAAAAATTTATTCTTAATCTATGGCGTGAACATATCTCTGCAAGTGTAATAACTCAGATTGATGCTAAGACAAAACTTCAAGAACATTCATTGAAAGTCTTTAAGGTTTTACCTATATATAAATTAATATCTAATACGGGTCCTCGACATAAACCAGTGTTTAAAGTTGCTGTTAAATTAAAAGATACTAAATTCTTTGCAGCTGAAGGTGCCTCTAAAAAAGATGCAGAGCAAAATGCTGCATCACTGTGTTTTGAAAGTCTTTTATAAAAATGAATTGGGATGATAGTGCTTATTTAATTTCTAAAAATCGTTACAGTGAAAATTCTATAATTGCTGAAGTTTTTACAGAAAATCATGGTAAGATTTCAGGAATAATATTTGGTGGTACATCAAAAAAAATTAAAAATTATCTACAAATAGGTAATAAAATTCACGTAAATTATAATACTAAAAGTCCTACAAGAATTGGGTATCTTAAAATAGAAATTTTAAAAGCCTTAACACCACTTTACTTTGATGAAAATAAAAAGCTATCCTGCATTTCTTCAGCTATGCATTTGATAAAACTTCTTACAGCTGAAGCTCAGTCTAATAAAAAAATCTTTATTCTAATTGATAGATTTTTTGAAATACTAACTTTTAATAATTGGATACAAGAATATATTTTTTGGGAATTAGAATTACTAAAATTATTAGGCTATGATCTTGAATTAAAAAGTAGGGTTGAAAAAGAAATCGTGGATGATAAAATTAATTATTTTGTAAAGTCATCAACTGAGAAAAAAATTATCCCAAATTTTTTGATAGATGAAAATTATAAAAATGTTGATCTAAAAAACTTACTCAAAGGTTTAAGACTTGTCACTGATTATCTTGAAAAAAGTATTTTAAAACCAAATAATCTTAATTTACCAAACTCCAGAACTCACTTCGTTAATCTTTTAAAATGATTTATTTGATTAGACCATTTATTCTATCAGCATAATAACTTACTATTGCACTTGCACCTGCTCTTTTAAATGCAATCAAACACTCTAAAACAGAATTTTTATCTATTAAACCTTTTTGGATACTATTGCTTAGAAGACTGTATTCGCCAGATACTTGATAAGCCAATACTGGAATCTTAAAATTATCTTTAACAGTTTTTATTATATCTAGATAAGGCATTCCTGGTTTAACCATAACCATGTCAGCACCTTCCTTGATGTCTAAAGCAACTTCTCTTATAGCTTCATTACTATTTCTAAAATCCATTTGATAGTTTTTTTTATTACTTTTTAACAATCCTTTTGTACCAACGGCATCTCTGAAAGGACCATAAAAACTTGACGCATATTTTACCGCATAAGAAAGTATTTGAACCATTTGGTGACCTTCTTTATCTAAGGCTTTTCTTATTTTCCCAATTCTTCCATCCATCATATCTGAGGGCGCTAATACATCACAACCAATTTCAGCTTGAAGCAAAGATTGATTTACTAAGACCTCAATAGTTTCGTCATTTAAAACGTAGCCTGATTTGAATAATCCATCATGACCATGCGAAGTGTAGGGATCTAAAGCTACATCACACATAATACCAATTTCATTTTTGTATTTTTTTTTAATATATTGAATGGCCCTACAAACAAGATTATCCTCATTTAAGGCTTCAGTTCCAATCTCATTTTTTAATGTTTTTTTTGTATTAGGAAACAATGCAACCATAGGTATTTTATCCTTGATCGCCTTATCAACAATGATTCCTAGTTTATCTATAGTATATCTGTAGACATCAGGCATTGTTTTGATTGATTGCTTTGTATTTTTCCCATCTATTAGAAATATAGGCAATATAAAGTCATTAGTTGAAAGACTATTTTCTTGAATTAACCTTCTAGACCAATCATTTTTTCTACTTCTTCTAAGTCTTAAGTTGGGATAATTTCCTGTAATCATGTTTTAATTTATTTTTAAAATGCGACAAATGTATTATACAAATATATATTAATTTTGTTAAAAAACAATCTGCATGAGTATAGATAATAAAAATATTGTAAATTTAGATCTAAAAAAAAATGAAAAAATTTTAGATTTTAGTGATTTTCAGAAACAAAATATCAAATTTGATATTAATAAATTGCAGGAAGCTTACAACCAGATTGTTCAAACTAAAAAATTTGATGATGGTGGCGGTATAGCTCACTTTGGAGCCATTTCTCTAACACAAATTCCTGGTGATCCAGATTCTGTAAAGGGAAGTAAGGCTAGGGGTGTTTATTGGACTAAGCCAGACAAGTCAGGCAAAGAAGTTTCAAGAGATGTCACAGTTGATGAATCTGCTTATTCTGAGTTTATAAAAGATTACGAAAATACTTATTTTAAAGAAGTCTTTGATGTTCTTTCTTCAAAATTTAAATTAGGTAGAATTAGAATTTTACTAAAAGAACCAAGATCTACATTGAGTTGGCATAGAGATCCAGAGCCAAGATTACATATACCAATAATCACTAACCCTGGCGCCATCATGGTTGTAGATCATGTAGCAAAACATATGCCAGCAGATGGATCTGTTTGGATTACTAATAATACAAAATACCATAATGCTTTTAATGGTGGTGAAGAAAATAGAGTTCACTTGGTTGCATGTGTTTTAGATTATAAGTTTAATTAGCTTGAAAAAAATATTTTTATCATCTGATCATGCTGGTTATAAATTAAAAGAAAATATTAAACTTCACCTAGATAAAAAAAAAATTAAATATACAGACTTAGGTCCTTTCAATAGTAATAAAGTTGATTATCCAGATTATGCTCACAAAGTAGCTAAAAAAGTTAAAACTAATAATAATCATGCTGGTATACTAATTTGTGGATCTGGCATGGGCATGAATATAGCGGCAAATAGACATAAAAATATACGTGCTGCACAATGCTTTAATTTAAAATCTACAAAATTATCAAGATTGCATAACGATGCAAATATCATTACATTAGGTTCTAGACTGCTTACAGAAAAAAATGCTTTAAATTGTGTCAGTATTTTTTTGACTACAAAGTTTGAAGGTGGAAGACACTTAAAAAGAATAAAAAAGATTTAATTATGTCTAGTGAGAAAAATTATTTAAATGATCAATATCAAAGTTTTTTTGAAGATGGTTTATCAAAAACAGACCCAGAGTTATATAAAGCTATAAGTGATGAACTAAAAAGACAGCAACAACATATTGAATTAATAGCCTCTGAAAATATTGTTTCACAAGCTGTTTTAGAAGCTCAAGGTTCTGTTTTAACAAATAAGTATGCTGAAGGTTATCCCGGAAAAAGATATTATAATGGTTGCGAACATGTAGATGTCGCAGAAAACTTAGCAATCGAAAGATTAAAAAAGTTGTTTGATTGTAAATTTGCCAATGCACAACCTCACTCTGGAGCTCAAGCGAATGGAGCTGTATTTTTAGCACTATTAAATCCAGGTGATACATTTATGGGAATGAGTTTAAATTCTGGCGGACATATTACACATGGTTTAAAAATTTCAATGTCAGGTAAATGGTTTAATCCAATAGGATATGATGTCGATAAAAAATCA
>Ga0209709_10001845_pt1 | contig 19097 bp, 32 predicted proteins | sample ArcticOcean_MG_C_2_FD_187435 | JGI IMG/M metagenome (GOLD analysis project Ga0209709, IMG submission 187435) | Marine microbial communities from western Arctic Ocean - ArcticOcean_MG_CB4_136 (SPAdes) (version 2) | ecosystem: Environmental > Aquatic > Marine > Oceanic | place: Arctic Ocean... | reverse complement strand
CTGATAAAATATTCGGTACACCATCTGAACGGTCACCTCTTATTATCTGTTCATGTAAATATTTTACAGGGTCTTCATTTTTAATAAATTTTTTCTGTATAGGACTAAATTGTCTTACTTCAGGATATTTATGCAACTGTATAAAATCTTTATCACCAGATACTATCATAACATCTTCTTTATTGTTATGTGCCTCTCTACATAATATCGCAATGATATCATCTGCCTCAGAATTATCTACTGATAATACCATGTAAGGAAAGTTTTCAGCAATTTCATCCTTAACAACTGATATTATATCAAATAAATCATCCCATTTATCTGTTGATTCTTTAGTTTCAACTCTATCCTTTCTTCTTTGATGTTTATAGTTAGGAAAGTATTCTCTACGCCAAGGGTTTGATGAATCGGCACATAGTATTTGTGTTCCATACTTTTGTTTAAATTTTAAATTATAACCTCTTATAGAGTTTAGTACCATATGTCTAAACATATCTATATTAGGAGCTTGTTGTCCTCTTGTTTGTGCCATATAATTGGATATTAGCACTTGGTTTAAATCAATTAAAATCATTTATCATCTTCCGGTTCTGGAAACTCAAAGTCTGGTTCAAAAACAATTTCTGTTTCATTATCAGCCCCAAAGTCTAATTTGTAATTTGGTAAATCTTTATCTGTTAATACTTTACTATAGTTAATTACCGGTTGCACTTCACCATTGGCATTATGTTCAACTGTAATTATTTTATCAATCAAAGCTTGTGCAAGATGGTCTTTCCCAAAATCTCGCATAATCATGCCTCTTAAAATTTCTGTCATTAATGCTAAATCGCCATAAAAATGTTCTTTATTTATATCACAACCTATATCTACTAAATGTCTGATTACATCTATTGCAACTTCATCAATAGTATGCTCAATCATTTCAACTTCTTCTTTATGATAATTTGTTTCTTCTACTAAATCATCAATTTGTTGTTTAGAAATGTTTTGTTTATTAGTTCCAGGAAACTGTATTATGTTGTCTTTACCTTTGCTCAACTTTTTCTCCTTTAAAATTAACTAATCCTTTATCATCAAAATATTCTATTAATTGATGATACCCACCAACTAATTCACCATCAATTTTTATTTGTGGCATTGTTTTAACTTTTTTACCTATGTCTTCTAACATATCATCTACTGTTTTAAATTCTTCAAATTTCTTTTCAGTATATTCTATGCCAAGATTATTCATCATAACCTTGGCTTTAGAACAATAAGTACAATTTAGTTTACTGTATATTATTACCTTCATTTTTTTCCTCTACTGATACCATATCTTCCCAAACATCACCTGCTCTACTAGATTTATTTTGATAAGCATCCACAGCCTGTTCGATAGTGAAATTATACATCTTGTTTAATTCACCCATAGGTAATCTTAAACCAACATATGCACGATAACTACCATCTTTTGTAATGGTAACTTCTTGTCTGAAAGTTTCATACCCTCTAACAGGTGTATCTTCAATAGAATTAACTAAGGCAGTTTCAACTTCAGTCATAACAGTTTTACCGTTATTTTTACCAACTTCAGAAATGTACTGTTTACTTTGTTTATTCATTGTACCTTTTATCATATCAGCTAATTCTGATTTTGCAATCATTTTCGCTTTCTCAATCGCAAGGTTTAAATCAGGCGATACAGATGTACCTGCCCCAAATATACACATACCTTCTTGAGTTTCTTTTTCAGTACCACACATTTTCATGCCAGTATAATCGGCCATAAACCATGCCGGTACTTGTGTTGCATAATCACCACTTTCACTTTGAATAGTGTACATGGGATTTGTTGTTGTACATGCACCTATTGTAAGTGCCATAGCAACTATCATTATGTTTTTCATTATATTACTCCTATCACTCTGTCAATAACACTATTTATACTACTACTAATATGTATTACAACCTCTTCAATTGTAACCTCAGTCATAGTTATAATGATAAATGCCAAAGTAAATATTATCACATTTTTAATCATTGGACCTCCCAATCGCCAGATTTTGTAAGACATGCTTTTCCTGGCGTATTAAAAGCATGATTCGGTCTATCGTAATATCTGCAATAACTTGGTGCATTGGTATCACGATAATAAAATTCTGAATACAATTCCCAATAACCTGGTTCATCAAAGTTTTTTCTGCCGTCTGCACAGATTAACTTTTCTTCTTTTGTAACCACATCATCTTTGATTGTTGTTGTAATCTTTGTAAAACAATATTGTTGTTTAATTGGTTTTACTTTAGGGTGAAATTCTACATCTGCAACTGCATTTGCCCATACAAATATCCATGATAATAAAATTAATTTACAGAATACCATAAATCCATATTCATCTTTATTCACTTGCACTCACCCATTCTCCTGTATAAGGATTTTTATATGGTTTTTCTAACCATCTACCATCTGGCATTTGACATGCCGTTCCAAACTCAACTCTCCTATCAACATTGCCCATACCAATAACTGGCCATGGACTTGTAATATCAACTGTTACATCATAATCAACACATTTAAAAGGTCCTTGATAATATAAACTTGTTGTTTTTATTATACCACTATTGCCGGTCTTTCTATTGTGCCAATTTGTATATGATGAACCACTTGTTGCAACATTCATATGGTCTACAAAAGTACCATAGTGAACATCATAGTCTGATTGATACATCATTTCAGCGCCTGCAATCGCACCACCTAAGGTACACATTGCAATTACATATGGATTATCAATCCCGGCTGATACACATGCAACTGTCGTTGTTGTTGCACCTAAACCAGCACCGATTTGTGACCTGGTCGCCAAACATCCTTGTAAGGACAACCCAATCAAAACTATACCTAATATGTTAAGCGTTTTTCTTTGCTGGATATTTAGCATATTTTCCTTTATCATTTGATATCTCTCTACACATTTGTTGTATATCTTTTATTTGCACATCAATTTCTGCTTGTGAAAATTTTTCTGTTGTGTCATCATCTTGATGACCGTATTTCATTATCCTTAATTGTTCTGACTTATCATAAATTACTCTAATCTTGTCGCACATTGTACTGACTTTATGATACATTTTTTCCTCCTAGGTTAAAATGAGGTGCCCAGTTAAGGGCACCTCTAGTTTCAATTAAGAACCGTAAGCGAAACTTGTACCGTAAAGTTTCTTAATACCGGCAGCCACAATCGCTTTCGATGGTGTACCTATACGATATGAAGTGTTATTACCATTAGTACCTGTGTTTTCATTGACATAAATCATGTGTCCTTCTGAGCGTAATGTATCAACCATTGCTCTAGGTGATGTTAAATCAAATCTACTTCTTAGGGTTCTCCAGAATACTGGTTGTCCTTTAGATAGTAAGTTTAGTACTTTATCTTTTTTGCTTAATCTAGCTCTTGCCATAATATTTACCTATTGTTGTTGTTTAATTTTGACATTTTTGAGTCTGTCATGACTATTACCCATTGTAATTCTATTGTTATGTCCATTATACTATATTTCAAATCGTTTGTCAAGCGTTATTTTCATTATTTTGTTGAGAATGGTTCTCATTAAAATTTCTCATACTCTATTTGAATGTCTCCTCTATTATCAATAAAATAACCACCCATTAAGAATGTAATATCTTTCTCATGATTTTCTATTATTGTTTGATATGTAGTTTCACATTTTTTCTCATTACCTGAAGCAGGTGTCCATATTTCACCATCAACAGGAACCATCATGATTGCAAGTCTTGTACATTCTGCTTGATGTAATACAAATATATGCCAGTTTTTTTTCATTTGGCGTGCCCTCATATTACCTCTAATTTTACCGTCTTCTATTGAGGATGATTTTAATTCTATTTTTACTTTCTCACAATGTGGAACATTGAAATCAGGAAATATTATATCAGCGTCTCCTTCTTTACCGATAGGAGTTTGTACATTATATTCTTCTTCAAATGCATTTGCAAAACAAGATTGAGCAATATTTGAAACTAATCCACTAAACATACCTTTTTCCCATCCTAGTCTTGAATCAAATATTAAACTTACAGGTTGTTTACGCTTTTTATTTGATAATGTTCGACCTCTAATAAATCCTAATTCTTTTTTTAAATCATCAACTGCCTTTTTAGATATAGCTGGTTTTTCTTTAGTTAAAACATCAGCAAAATCTATAGGATTTGGATTAGGGTCTAATTCTTTAGATGACCAGTTTGTTATTGTTTTCCATACTTCTTGTAAAGAAGAGCCGTATTTTGATTCTTTATTATCTAAGTCAATTAAATCTTGTGTGTCTCCTTGTATATCTACAATCTCTTTACACAATCTATATGATTCAGGCGTTGTTGACCACTCTTTACATAATCTTTTAAATTCTCTAGTTTCCATATCCATTCCCATTTCCGAAAGATATGCATTACGAAACTCATTTAAAATATTATACTTCTCGTTCCAGTCATGAGGTCTAAAAATATTTGAACCTGCCCTATCTCGTATTTCTTGAAGTCTAGAGGTTTTTCCTTTTTGTTCGTGCCACTCTATCCACATCAATTCATTAGGACCAAATTCATCCTCAGCGCCTAGTGCTCTACTATTTCCTACTATGACGGTCATATCAGATTTTCTAACCATTAGAGGTTGTTCTTGTATATGTAATCCTCGCACTTTCCTACTTTTGAAAGATGTTCTTAATGCTACTTGATTTAGTTTTTCTTTTTTCTTATTATTATAGGTGTTTTTATTGTTAGGGTCAATAGTTAAATCTCCTACTCGTACAAACTTTTTACCATCTTTTTCTATGATTTCACTTTTCATTCTTTGTCCTCCGAACTCATTAATAGTACAATATAATGTATTGCCTTTAATAAGTCTTTTCGGTTTTTACCGTCCTTCTTACCATATCTGCAAAGATACTTAATTGCATTTGCCTGGCAGAAATCTTTATCTATATCTAATTGTCGTAACATATCTTGAACTTGGAATCCTTGTTCATCAGTACTATAATGTTGTTGATAAGTACCATCAATGTATTGACTTATTTCTAATAAAATCTTTTCTTCGTTATACTTCATTCATTTCTCCAACGATTCTAGATACATTATCTTCAGGAACTTCAGGAACCTCTATTATTACATCTTTAATCATTTCTTCTGTTGATTTACCTTTACTTGTCTTAGTAATCTTTCGCATTGTATATTCTCTAGCCGTCATACCAAATTTTTTCATTGGAAGATAGTCTTTAGGACTACTTGAATCCCATGTTTCTAATAAACCTTCAAAATTGAATAATTTATCTCCGGCAGGATTTACTAGATTCTCATATAATTCTGGAATATCCTTCTCTTGTTCTATATGGAATTTTAAAAATTCTATTTTCTTTTTCTTGGTATCACATTCTGCAAAACCTGTTCTTATTTCTTGTTTTGTTATCATATTATCTCCTAAATATTATTAAACTTAAATTACTTAACTTGTCGCATATCCAATCATGTATATCATTTAAATGAAATGCACAATATACAACAAATATAAAAAATAGTATTTGTATTATAATCATCTTTCTAGTATTACTAAGTGCCCAAAGTGATTATCAAAAGTACGGACTAAATTGTCATAGTCTGTTCGTGTCATATCTTTATAGATAGAATCGAAATTATACTTTAAACCCATACGATTTAATTTTTTGCACAAATCATTTGCAAGTCCTATCAAGCAAAATGCATTACCATCTTGACCTGTTAAGTCTATTATCATTTTTTGTGATTGTTGTTTCTTTCTAATCATTTTCAATTGCCTCTCTAAAATCAGCGTCATCTTCAATTCCTATGAATTTTAATGCTTCTATTTGTTCACTTGTTAAATCATCTGCATAAATTCTTTGTGTATCATCAAAGGTTATTTCACCTTCTGATACTCGGTTATACATATCGCTTATAATGCCTTCTGCCATATCCATAGCGTAATCGTTCATACTCATAATATTTGCCTCTTTTTAAATTCTATCCACTTAAATGTACCTTCTACATAACCTACTTTTTTTTCTTGTCTAGTAGGATTTGTAAACATAGTACCTGCCTCATTAGGTTTAATACCGGTCTTATGTGAAATTGTTATATGTGGTGCGCCTGAGTCTACTCTCAGTAATTCTTTTTCATTTGTAGTTAATGAATAACTATCGTAGAACATACTTTCTACCCAAAATGCCTCTATATTATCATTTGCTCTTAATTCATTAACATGAGCATTAACTCGTTTACCTACTAATTTAGATAATCTTTTAAAAGTATCATCATTAGGTTTATATGCAATGGTAATATGGTCACCTCTGACTATATCCATTGTAGCATTTTGTTTAATTATATCACGGTATGTCTTATCTAAACATACTGCAAAATATCCATTACTCATATTTTGTGTGTTTGTATCTTTCATAATATCGTTTAATTTCATAGTTTCATGTACCATTATATCAGTTGTGGCAAGTCTTGTCAAGCTATATTTTCACTATTTTTAACAATGATTATCATTTGCATTTAAGAATGATTCTCATTTGATAGTGATTCATAATCCTCAATGTTTAATTTCTTAAATTTTCTTCTCGATTTACTAAACGATATAGGTTTAGGAAATTTAATCATTTCGGTTGTTCCTTTTTTAATATATGCATGTAGTTTCATCTTGTTTTTTACAAAATATATATTGTTACTAATCTGCTCTTCACCCCAATCGGTAATCTCTTGTAATACTTCAATCATTATGAGGACTCCATCATTATTTCTATTGAGCCTTTTAAAGTGTCAAAAATGTTATATAAATCTGTTGTGTCAATATCTAAACCAGACTTCTCTATAATATCTCTAACTTTGTCCTCACTATTTCCAAGTTCATAAATCATTCTATTATAAGTATGTTCATATTTTTGTTCTAATGTCATCATATTTTTCTCCTGTATATTATTAACTGATTAATCCGGTATAGGTATAACTAGAACCTGATATTGGATAAATCGCAAAACTTGTTGCATGTTCTTGAACACAATGAAAACGGTTTCTATAATATCTTTTACCGTAATCACTTTTACCACGATATCTGATTCTAAACATACCTTTAAAGTGTATTTTAAAATCATGCAATATATCTATTGGTAAATTTTTAGAAATTGAGTTTTCTCTATCAGGTGATAGATTATCTATTATCATTCCATATAATGTTTTTCTTGTGTATAATCTTTCAGATGTGCGACCTTTTAGAGATTGCATACCTAATGGTTTTCTTTTCATCCATTCGCCCTTTCCAGGCCATGTTTCAATTTGATTTAACATATTCATTATTGAGTTATCCCCACTTGTATTAGTTTAATCATTAGTGCTATTAGGAATAGCGAACCGAATAATTGTATTGTAATCATAGTTGTGTTCCTCATTGTTAATACTTTAGTCATTGTATTATTGGTCCCCTTGTATAATTCTCATACATGCGATAACTAGTGTCGCAGATATATCATGTCTTTTCATGATTGTTATAATCTTGTATCCTCTTTTAATGTCTGATAGTATGTATTTCATAGTTTTTCTCTCTTTTATTAGTTTATATGTATATTATAACAGTTATGGCAAGTCTTGTCAAGCACTTTCTGCTCTCCTAAACTATTGATTTTTAAGGATATTTTAAAATAATTTGAATTATTTTGTTGAGAATGATTCTCATTTGGTGTAAATTGTTTACTTTTTGTACAACTCATGCATAAAGCTTAACATATCTAGAACATCATGTCAAGCTTTATTTCCAGTTATTTTTGACCCAATCTTGGTCTGATTCATGGGGGTTAGGATGGCCATGAAATACTGCGATTGACCCCTCACCTTTGGCGAAATCCCAGCGACCTCTATCGAATCTAGGGTCCTTTCTGTCGTGCCATTTATATGAGAATGTCCATTCATCAGGATATGGTTTTACCTTGTCTTTGGGTTTGACTTTTAGATTTGGCATATTTTCAACAATATCTGTTGTCAATTCTGAAATGACATTCTGGTCACCTTGTAGCTGCATAAGTCTGCTTCTCTCTGCAATAAAACCATTCCATATTCTTTCGGTTTCTGTTGCATTATTCCATTTCATAACACTAGAGTTCCAACCTTTTGTTGCATAACTGAAATCTCTTGTTACTGAAAATTCATCTTCTTTACTATATGTAATAAACTTATCTATGTTTTCTAGTATGACTACATCTAAATCTAGATAGAAATTTACACCTTCTAATTCACACTGTGGTGAAAACAATTGCATTTTGTTCCACCATCCTTCATAGTTATGATGATGAAAAGGTTTACATGTTATATTACCATCTAGTAACTTGTGTAATTTAACATGGTCTGTGAAACAAATAAAGTTATGTGGTATTGTTAAATGTCTTTGTAACATGTTATATAAGTTTTGCACATACTTAACATCATACTTATCACCATAATATACACAACAAAAGTTTATCATAATATTTGTTTCCTCATCACCTCAAATGCTTTACCACTTTCTATTTCAGGTAATGTAAATTGATTCTCTACAACAAACTTCATCCACTCTGTTACAGTTTTTCTACCTGGTCTAAAAGGTTTTTCTACAAACTTTAAATCTCTACTCGCAATAGGTGAACATACATTTTTACCATGACATATTACAGGTGTCATATTCATAACAGCGTCAATTGCCGATAAACTCATATTAGTAACTAGACAATGAGCACCTTTTAAACTATCTTTTATATCTGTATTCCAAAATTCATTTCCTGGTCTAGGTTTGTTTCTTACTTTTATTTCTCTGTCTGTATGTTTTTTTAATTCAGTTACACATTCATGTATCCATTCATCTTGATTCATACCATTTATATTATAAGTTACCATTTGTGATGAAGGACAAACTAGAATATGATTTGTATCACCTGTTTCCCAACCTTTAAAGTTTACATCAATACCTTTTGATTCTAAATGTGATATTCTTGTGCCGTCACCAACACTAGCTCGTATTGTATGTAAATTTCTATGTACAATTCTGAAGTATGTTTTATCATAGTTGTGAATTTTAGGTTCTGGATATCTTGTGATTTGTTCTGTGAAGTATCCTACATCTACATAGAACCATGTCTTGTCTTCATCTATACACTTTTGAATCTCTGGAACATTCTTACCTGCAAGACCCCAAAAGAAATGTACTTCTTGGTCTGATTCAGGCCACCCTTTTTTAAATGCTTCCCATATCTCATGTGATAAACATTTCTGCCAATCTAATTTGTGATATATATTCATTTATTTTTTAATCTATTATAACAAGTTCCGTCTGCAATTTCTGTCATTGTATATTGATTTGCAAGTACACTATTCAACCACATTTGTCTACTACTATCAGGTATGTATTGTATACTATCTGTTCCTTTTTCAAATGTTTTTACATCAAGTGATATAGGATATGCAGCTGACATTTCACCACAATAACTTGGTATGCCCCATATGAGTGATTGTACAGCAGCTGCTGATTGTAGACTAATTACACATTTTGCATTTTTAACTTCTGATTCAAAAGATATTAAACTGTTCTTTTTTCGTATTCTTATTTCTAAGTCTGTATTTTTTTTCAACATTTTGATAGTGTCTTCTGTCCAATCAGGTACATCCCACCATTTCTTTGCAAAATCAGATGGTTCAAATACTAAAACATATTTACCATCTTTTTTCCAAGGTTCTAATTGTACATGTTCTTCATACTTTTCTATTCTTTTATAATCATCATCAGATAACTCATCAAGAGTATTTACTAATTGTGCATTTTTTGTAACTCTATAAACTTTATCTTTTAATTTAAAATTAGTACAATGTTTTGATTCATTCATTACATATGCATGGTCAAAGAAATACCAATCTTGTTTATCTTCTATTGCTTGATTTATAATTAATTCAGTTCCTCTTAGACAACCCCATACTGCAACAGGCGTATTTAAAACTTGTAAGTTTTCAACAGCACCAAATGTTGGCCATAATGTTTGTTCATATTGACCTACTACTCTTTCTTTTTCATGCATAACACCGTTCGCACTTTTAACAAATGCTCTTAGTATTTGGTCTGTTATTTCTCTTGTGCCGAATCCTTGTATCATGTTTCTATCCACGAACATTCTTTATGATATTCTTTCCATGTTTCTGAGTATGAACAGTTTGCATATTCTTTAAACCAAGGTCCACCTTTTGTAAAATGTATGTTGTTTACTTTTGATTTAGTATTATAACCTGGTTCATCTACTAACCAATTCCATTCTAATGGTAATTCACCAATTAGTTCTTCACTTTCTAACCATTTAAATTGATGTAACTGTAAACCTGTTGCACTATTAACATAGTCTGGTGTAAGTTCATTACACTTGTTACAGTTCATTAACATAAATGATGACCAATTCTTTTTCTCATACTTTGTTTGCACTTGACCTAAAAACTTTTTATCTTCTACTGGTGTATAATCATGTTTACATAATTGTACTGCATACTTATCATCTCTTAATCTCCAGAGTTCTGCAATATCTCCCAACATGAGTTGGTCGCAATCCATAAATACACCCCACCCTTTGTAATTCATAAGATGTGGTACCATGAATCTGCTAAATGAAAATTCTGTTGATGATAAATTATTTCTTTCTCTTACAAAATCATCACGAAGGTTTGGTAAATAGATAGGTGTTATTGATACAGGTTTTGTACTGTTTCTTAATATACTATATGCAAGTGTATTAAATGCAACCTTTTCTTTACTATCGTATCCGATAAATACATTAATCATAACTACCTATACTCCAATAAACTAAAAGTGCTACTGCAATCCCAAAACATATTAACTGAAAATCATTCATAACTATACCTCTTTATTTCTTTAAATACTTTTTCACAATCCTCTAATTTTAACATATTAGGTCCATCACTTGGTGCATTGTCCGGGTCTTGATGACATTCTATAAATAATCCATCTATACCTTGTGCAACAGCGGCTCTAATTAAACCAGGAACATAATCTCTATTACCACCTGATGAATTTCCGTTACCACCTGGTTTCTGTACAGAATGAGTAGCGTCAAATATTATTGGTACATCAAATTCATTTCTCATGTATTGTATACCTGTAAAGTCTGTTACTAATGTATTGTAACCAAAACTTGTTCCTCTATCTGTAATCCAAACATTATCTGTTCCTGTTTTAGATAGAATACCTTTTACATCCCATGGTGCTAAAAATTGTCCTTTCTTTATATTAACTACTTTGTTTGTTAGACTTGCAAGTTCAACACTTCTAATTAATAAATCTGTTTGTCTACATAAAAATGCTGGTATCTGTAATACATCTACTGTAGGTAAAACTTCTTTCACTTGCCATACTTCATGTACATCTGTCAATACTTTACAACCTACCTCATCTCTTACATCTGATAACCATTGTAGTCCTTGAAATATACCTGGTCCTCTTTTACCATGTAAAGATGTTCTATTTGCCTTATCATAAGATGATTTGAAATAAAATTCAAACTCATACTTATCACATAACTCTTTTAATGCACTAGCAATTTCTATTGCATGTTCAGAAGATTCTAATTGACATGGTCCTGCTATAATTTTCATTTGTCTTTTCTTAATCTCATTAATTGTTCTTCATCTTTAGATAACTTCTCTTTGTCTTTCATTTCACCAACAGTTTCTCTTTGTATATCATCATGGTCGAAGTGTGCATAGTATAATTCAAATCCTATACAATCTTCTAATGCTTCAAACTGATGATACTCACCTGGAGATACACTCATGAAATCACCTGGATTTAAAATTGTCATATCTACTAAATCATAATCATTTTTCCAAACTCTAATCAATAGTTTTCCAGTCATACAATAGAAACCATTAAACTTATAGTTGTGTTTATGTTTACTACATATACCACCTTTTTTAATGTCAATTCTATGAAACTCAATATTAGAATTTGCAAAAACTAATTCTGTTTGACCCCATACTTTACCTGATATACTGCCCATGTTATCTCCTTTTTCTTAGCCATTCTGGTGAATGTTCTTGTTGTTTTCTTTTACCTTTTCTATGGTCTAGGTAGTCATGTATCAATTTATCTCTTGCCATAATATGTGAAGGACCACCATCACCTAATTTTTTCTCGTAATAATCATCTGTAAAATTATTTGTCATTATTTTTCTAGTGTTATCATAAGTATGACAATCTGTTTGAAATGGTAAATCATAAACTGTATCGTTTACATATAAGTTTCTGTAATGTTCTATAAAATCTTTCATACATTCATGTTCCATATTGAATCCTATGAATCCTGTTTCTGTATATAATCCTTCTCTATAATAAAATGATGTACAAATTTTATCTGGCATTATCTGTTCAAGTATTTCTTCATCCATATTTTGTAAAAATACACAATCGGCATCCACATAATACATTTTGCCACCATGTTTAGAGGCATTACATTGTGCAAATACTTTATAAGAAAATCTTACAGCGTCAAACATAAAACTAGGTACTTCTTTTTTACTATTTCTGTTTACAAATTTTTCACACTCTGGTTCTTCTTCATATAATGGTACATAGATAATATTTTGCATTATTGGATACTTATCTATTTTATCTTCAACATAAACATACAAAGGAAATTTTTGTCCAGTATTCTTATAAGACAGAAGTAAGTCTTTGCCATATTCATCAAACAATCTCTTGTTCATTGTTGTTACAAAATGTTTAGCCATATCTTTTTAAATCCCATTTTAACATATCTTCTATTATCATATCTAAATCATACTTTGGTTTCCAACCTAGTTCTGTTCTTGCCTTAGTTGAATCGCCTATAAGTAAATCTACTTCTGCTGGTCTTTTAAACTTTTCATTAGTTGTTATAATCAATTGATTATCTAAAGTCCAACATTCATCAATTACAATTTCAGCACTTATTAGATTACCATAATCATCTTGTTGTTGTGCCTCTTTTCTTGTTTTAATCCAATGATGTTTAATACCTAGTTGTAGTAACACTCTACTAGCAAACTCTTTAACAGAATTTGTTTCACCTGTTGCCAATACATAATCTTTTGGTTCATCTTGTTGTAACATTAATCTCATGCCTTCAACATAATCTTCTGCATGACCCCAATCTCTTTGAGAGTCAATTGTTCCTAACATAATAGGTTTTTTAGTTTTCATCCACTTCACTAAACCTTTTGTAATCTTTCTTGTTACAAATTCAGAACCTCTCATTGGTGATTCATGATTAAATAATATACCACTACATGCGAACATATCATAAGATTCTCTGTAATTAATTGTTATAGTATGTCCATATAGTTTTGCACATGCATAAGGACTTCTAGGGTAAAATTTTGTGTTTTCATTTTGTGGTATCTCTTGTACTTTACCAAACAGTTCACTTGTGGATGCCTGATAAAACTTTATTTTAGGATTAACTTGATAGATAGTTTCTAACATTCTTAATACACCAACACCATCTATAAGAGCTGCCATTTCAGGTTGTTCAAATGATAATGCAACAAATGACTGTGCAGCCAAATTGTACACTTCATCTGGTTGTGTCTTATCAATCATTCTTCTGATATTTGCCTGGTCTACAATATCTACATCAACATATTCTATATCATTAGTAATACCCATTTCATCTAGTCGCCAGTTCTGTATACCTGTTGTGTGTTTGACACCACCATATACTTTATAACCTTTTTCTAATAAGTTTTTAGCAAGATAACATCCATCTTGACCTGTAACACCTGTTATAAGTGCTGTTTTCATTCTTCACCCCCAATTTTTTGTAGTGCATTAAATACCATATCTATATTTTCTTTCAAATTTGTAACATCATTACCCATAAAGAAACCATTATCATGTAGATAGTCTGCATTAGGATAATCTGCTCTACCAATATATGTAAAGTACTCTATTACAGGTTGTTTCATAAAGTTACCTGCAATGATTGGTCTTGTTTCTACACCTAATTCTGTTAATTTTTTAATAACTTTATCTCTTTTGCCTGATAGTTTATCTTTTAATATTACTGAAAAACCAAACCAAGATGATTTACCTATTTCTTTTTGTATTATTACATTATCAAGTTTACTAAACTTTTCTACAAAGTATTTAGCATTGTTTCTTCTTTCTTCTATAAACTTATCACATTTTTTAAGTTGTACACTACCAATTGCACCACTCATTTCTAATGGTCTTACACTATAACCTGGTGTAACAAAAGTAAAACTATCTTTAAATGGGTCACCTGTTTTATTATATAAATTATTATCATCAGGTAAATCTCTACACCAACCATGAGCTCTTAGTGAACGAATGTAATCATAGTCATCTTTGTCATGACACACTATCATACCGCCTTCCATAGTTTGCATATGATGTGAAAAGAAAAATGAAAAACTTCCCATTCGACCTACTGTACCACATTTTTTAGTTAAAATTCTATCACCATCTGCAACAGTTACATTAGATACTGCACCTAAACTTTCACAATTATCCTCAATCAATATTAGTTTGTGTTTATCACATATTTTTTTAATCTTAGCATAATCACATGAATTGCCTAATAAGTTTACTGCAAATACAGCTACTGTTTCTGGTGTTATTGCTTCTTCTATTTTTGAAACATCTAAATTAAGAGTATCTAAATCTACATCAACAAAATTAGGAGTGAATCTGTTTTGTAGTAAAGGAAAATAAGTTGTAGACCAAGATACTGCCGGCACTATAACATTACCATGTAACATATCTTTATTGACTAGACTAGACCATATTAATAAGTTTGCTGTACTGCCTGAATTTACCATGACAGTATACGGAACATCAAAATGTTCTGCAAATTCTTTCTCGAATTGTGCCACTCTAGGTCCCATTGTGTAGCGACCATCATTAATGACATCTTGTATTGCTTGTATTTCTTCTTTATTCCAAGTATCACTTGACAAACTATATTTCATAATATACTCCTATTATTACATACTCATATTAAAAACTTTTTTCCAAGTCGCAAATGCTAAAATTGTCCATAATTCTTTTTGAGACTTTATTCCGTCATTAGGCATTACAGTTGCAAGACCACTTTTATTTAAAGCTTTAACCCAACCATCTCTTTGTAAAAATCTTAATTCAATTTCTTCAGGATGATATTCAAATATTTCTTGCATTTCTGTATCTAATAATATCTCTCTAACCCAATCTCTTAACCTAGTATCAGTTGCTCGTTTATTAAATCTTCCTATCAATAACTCATCAGTAGGAAATCTCCAACCAGTCTTTGCTCTATTTATAATATGTTTAGGTAAGTGGTCCTGATATGCAGCTTTTAATAATTGTTTATTAAATCTAGACCAATCACCAGTTTGAAAATCTGCATTTGTTAGAAATGCTGGTTCTATACCTGAAATATAATTTCTAAAGTCATTGCATAAGAAAGGAAATCTACCTTCTAATCCATGTGCCATACCTAACTTATCATTTCTAATTAAAAAATCTTCTGCAAGTGTATTCATTCTTTCTATGTACATAAAATCATGTAAGTCTGGTCTCATTTTATCTTCTAACTTAAAACTCATATTATCTTGTACTAACCACTCTTTTAAATATTCAAACTGTTGTTCTTCTGTTATCCATAGTTCTGATTTTAACTCTTTATGATTAGCACATAATGCTTTTAATTTAATTTGCCAATTGGGTATTCTATGATGTTTATAACCAGCAAACAATTCATCACCACCATCACCACTCATGGTTACAACAACATCATCTTCTGCAATTCTTTTATTAGTATTGAAATATGAGGCAAGACTTTTACTTTGTCTAGGTTCTTCTAATGCATATATTGTATCTTCAAATGATTTTATAAATCCTTCTTCGGTTTCTTTAACCATAATATGTTCACACTTTCTTGCCTTTGCATACTCTTTGCCTATTGTACAGTCTTCATTCAATCTACTTTTTATATCAGTTGTAGGAAAGTGTGTACTATAACATTTAGGGTTATATCCTAGTTCTGTCATCTCATATAGTATTGCTGAGCTGTCAATACCACCACTTAGAAATAAACCTATTTCTCTCTTACCCATAAGAGTCTTTTCTACTGCCTTATTTAACTTATCTTTTATTTTAAATATATCAGGAGCATAACCTTTTGCATAACCATGTTTATTGATGTTAGATACTATTCTTAAATTACTTACAGTATCGTATTGTATAATTTGACCAGGTGTAAGTTTTCTAATCTTATCAAATAAAGTCAGATGACCTGCAACATAACCTTGTTTATAAAAATGACCAAATGCTTCTTTGTCTACTTTTCTTTCAAATCCACATTCTAATAAACTTTTTACTTCAGATGAAAATGCTAACTTGCCGTCAAGATGGCCATAGTATAATGGTTTTGAACCATTGACATCTCTTACTAACCATATTTTTTTATTTGTTTTATTATAACATGCAAAAGCAAACATACCATCTAGTTCGTAGATAAACTTGATACCTCTTTTTTCTAAACCTACTGCTAAAGTTTCTGTATCTGTATCTGTTTTAAATTTATAGTCAAGTGTTTTTCTTAATTCTATGTGATTATAAATCTCACCATTAAATACTAATACTAAATCATTATGTTCCCAAGGCTGTTGTGATACATCAGGAGTATCTGTGATAGATAATAAGTTATGACCTAATGATATGTTCTCATTATTCCAGTCTCCTTGTCCATCAGGTCCTCTATGATGTGCCTTGCATAACATTTCACCCATTATCTTTTTATCAGTCCAACAAAATCCATGAATTGCACACATTTATTTATTCCTTTTGTTTATATAATTATCTAACCATTCTTCAAACTCAATTGCCGGCATGGGTTTACATAGATACTCTTGTATACCTGTACCTCTTGCAAATTTACCATTTGGTAACTTCTCTATCTTTTTTGGTAACTCTTTATGTTTACCAAATATAAATCTTCTTGTGCCAGGACCATAAGGTGGTATCTCTGCATGTAAACAAAAATATTCTATTCCACATGATTCTACTTTTGACAATATTCTTTTAAGTGTAGCTGCCATTATTTAAATCTCTTGTCAATATATTTTTTTGCTGTATAAACTAGAAGACCTAGTATAATATAAATTATACCATCTTCCCAAGATATATTATTTAATAAGTCTGCTGTTATGTCTATCATTTTAAAATCACCACATTACATATTTGTCTATGCACATTAGAATTAACTTGTGTAACTCCGTGCCAACCTTCTTCAGCATTTTTGAATAAACAAGAACGATTACCTATCACACTTGTTGTTACTGATTTTTTAAAATCTTTTGGTTCAGGATTCATTTTATCTACTTTTTTATCACGATAGAAAATTGTTTTACCACCATCTTCATCTGTCCAACCATTAGGCATAAAGTAAAATAAATGCGAACCTATTTTTCCTACACTATCTATATGAGGTGATACATCAAGACCACCTTCTGTTTTATGAAAATCAAATCTAATTTTAAAAGTTTTAACATTTAATGCCTTGCATATAAATTTATGATAGTCTTTGTTTTTTAATATATTAGTACAAAACTGATACCATATAGATGGTAATTGTTCTATTTCTACCATATACTCATCAAAATATTTACTACCTTGTGTTTCACCTATACAAAAAAATCTACGACAATGTGGTCTTTGACCATGTTTTCTGTCTTTTGGAAATTCATCTTTAAATAACTCATTTTTTGGAAAATCTTTTAACATTCTTTCATAAGCATTTGGCCATAAGAAATCTACAAAATTTGCATGGGGGCAAAAATCTGTATTATGCATATTATATTGTCCTTCGGTAGGTATTGTAATCATTCTTTATGTCCTCTTATATCTCGTTTGCACTTGATACATGGTGAGTTTTCAATCCAGTCAGCATTATTTATTCGTTTCTTAAACCCTTGATATTTTTCACTTGCATAGTTTTTAAATAAATCAGTTTCTTTTTCTAAGTTACCTATTGTCCATTCTTTATGCAATTCAGGTGCCAACATATCGCAACATGCTGTCATACTGCCATCATACTCTATATAAACACCTTTGTCCATACTTGAACATGATTCAGTTCTTTTATAATCAAGGTCTAAAACTGTACCTGCTCTATTCATACCATTCTTCCAGTAGTTTCTTGCATGTATAGTAGATTTAATTTGAGGTAATTTATATTTTATCCAATCTTTATTTTTATAATTATCAGGATTAATTTCTGGTACTTGTATCTTTTTACATATTTGATTTATTCTTTTGAATACACCTGTTTCATCATACTCTATAACACCATTTTTTAAGTATGCCTGTATAGCAATATTGTCTACATAACATTCTATTAGTTCATCTATATAATTTCTATCTAAAAAATCTGCATTTGTATTGATACTAATTTTTGCATTAGGTATATAATAATTTACCAAACGACACTTTCCTAATATGTCATCCTTGTATGCTAGTGGTTCATGATATCTAGAAAAATCTATACGACCATCAAAATCAATTTCTCTTAATTGTTCTAAGATGTTTTGAAACATTGTAGGTTTCATGAATATAGTTTTCTTTTTATCTTTTCTGTTCACATCATCTCTAGATAAAGGACAGAAGTTACATGTTCTATTACAATAACTATGAGTACCTATTTCTATAGATGTTATATTGTCTTTAAATAATTTTTGTGATTCTGTAATATTCATTAGTATGTGTAAATCTTAGGTAATTCTTTAAATAGTTTGTCGTATTCTTCTTCTGATATGAGTTTGGCATCTTGAGCTGGGTAGTCTGTTTCTACTCCTTTTGTAGTTGCATATCTATTCTTATCGGATTTGTATAAACTCTGTCTTGTTTGTTTCCATCTTTCATTCTTAAACTCATCTGGTTTATTAGAAGTCTTTTGTGGAAATGTTTTTGGATGTTGTGGATTCATTTAGTTCCTTGTGGGTTGGGGTATACATTGTTCGTTTGCACCACAGAT
>Ga0209709_10001844_pt1 | contig 19101 bp, 21 predicted proteins | sample ArcticOcean_MG_C_2_FD_187435 | JGI IMG/M metagenome (GOLD analysis project Ga0209709, IMG submission 187435) | Marine microbial communities from western Arctic Ocean - ArcticOcean_MG_CB4_136 (SPAdes) (version 2) | ecosystem: Environmental > Aquatic > Marine > Oceanic | place: Arctic Ocean... | reverse complement strand
TAAAAAAAGTATTTTTATTAAGTCATTTATATTTACATTTATTGAATTTTATTTTTTAAAAATTTTAACTTCATCAATCAATAAAAATAAAATAAGTTCTTATTATTCATTTTTTTTAAATAAATTTAATTATTGTGATAAATTCAATCTTGATTATGAAAGCTTATTTATGGAATTTAAATCAAAAATATTAAATGGTTAAAAATTTTTATATATCAACTCCTATTTATTATCCTTCAGCAAAGCCACATATGGGTCATGCTTACTCAAGTATTGTTGCTGACGTATTCGCAAGATTTAAGAGAATAGATGGTTTTAAAGTTCATTTTTCCACTGGTACAGATGAACATGGATTGAAAATACAAAGATCTGCTGAAAAAAATAATATGGAGCCTTTACTATTTTGTAACAAAATTTCTAAAACTTTTGAAAATTTAAGTAAGACATTAAATTTATCAAATACAGACTTTGTTAGAACAACTGAAGAAAGACATGTTAAAGCAGTTAAACATATATGGAATATTTTAAAAAATAATGGTGATATTTATTTATCTAAATACTCTGGCTGGTATTCTGTTTCTGATGAAGCTTTTTATAATGAAGATGAAATTTCTGAAAAAAATGGTAAAAAAATCTGTACTTCATCAGGCTCTATCGTTGAGTGGGTAGAAGAAGAGTCATATTTTTTTAGACTATCAAAATGGCAAGATAAATTATTAGATTATTATGAGAAAAATAAAAATTTTATTCTTCCATTATCCAGAAAAAATGAAGTTTTAAGTTTTGTTAAAAGTGGTCTTAAAGATTTATCGATAAGTAGAAAATCATTTTCTTGGGGTATAAAAGTTCCAGATGATCCAAAACACGTAATATATGTTTGGCTCGATGCGTTAACAAATTATTTAAGTTCATTAAATTATCCAGATACTAAAGATCCATTATTTAGAAACTTTTGGCCTGCGAATATCCATTTAATTGGTAAAGATATATTGAGATTTCATGCCATTTACTGGCCTGCTTTTTTACTTGCTGCAAATATTCCACTTCCATTAAGAATATATGGTCATGGATGGATCCTTTCTGGTGATGAGAAAATGTCAAAATCTAAGGGCAATATCTTGGATCCATTAGATATTATTGATATTTATGGTTTAGATCCATTAAGATATTATTTAATTAAAGAAGTTTCATTTGGAAGTGATGGAAATATTACAATTAATAAACTTGAAGATTGTATAAATAGCGACCTTGCGAACAATTATGGAAACTTGTGTCAACGTGTAACTTCTTTTTGCGAAAAAAATTATGATTTAAAAATACCAAATGATATAAATTTTTCTGTTGATGATTTAAAAATTTTAAATAATTTCAATAATAATATTAAAAATTTGAGAGCTGAAATTGATAATCAAAATCTAAATTTTTATATGAACTTTATAATAAATGCACTTTTTGATTCTAATAAATATTTTAACGACCAAGAACCATGGAAAAAAAACGAAGACACTAAAAGGCGTGATACAATTGTCTATGTTGCCTTAGAGTTAATAAGAAAAATATCTATTTTATTATATCCAATAATACCCAATTCTTCTCTTAAGGCATTACAGATTTTTTCAATAACAGAAAAAAGTATATCTTTAGATTCTATAGTTAATCATTCTTACTTAAAGTCTGGAGATATTATAAATAAAATTGGTATTTTATTTAAAAAAATTGATAAGGATAAAGAACATGATTGATTCTCACTGTCATTTGGATCATGAGCCATTATTTAGTGATATAGAAAATGTATTAGAAAGATCAAAATTAATCGGTATAGATAAAATTTTAACGATTTGTACTACTTTTGATAGTTTCAATAAGATTATTAATCTAGTCAATATTAACCCAATGATATTTGGTACCTTTGGTATTCACCCACATGAAGCAGACAATGATATTGTAAATATGTTTGAGATAATTGAAAACGTAAAAAAAAGTAAGAAAATTATTGGAATAGGTGAAACTGGCCTTGATTTTTTTTACAACAATAGTGAAAAAGTTAAACAAATTGATAGTTTTAAGGCTCACATAGAGGCATCATTAGAACTGAATATACCTATCATAATACATTCTAGGAACGCAGAAATTGACACATTGAAAACCTTAAATCTTTATAAAGATCATAAAATTAAGATTTTAATGCACTGTTTCACTGGTTCATTGGAGTTTGCCAAAGAATTATTAAAATTAAACTCTTTTTTTTCAGCAAGTGGAATTATTACATTTAAAAATAGTTTAGATTTACAGTCTACATTTAAATATTTACCAAGTGATAGAATTCTTATTGAGACGGACAGTCCTTTTTTAGCACCAATACCAAAACGTGGAAGCAAAAACGAACCAAGCTTCATAAGATATACTGCGGAGAAACTAGCAGAAATTAAAAATTTAACATTCAATGAAATAGACAAAATAACTACAAATAATTTTAATAAATTATTTTTTTAAATATGACAATACGTTTTACTATATTGGGATGTGGCAGTTCAATGGGTGTACCAAGACCTGATGGTAACTGGGGCAAGTGTGATCCTAAAGAAGTTAAAAACTATAGAACAAGATGTTCTGCGGCAATTTTAACTAAAAATACGACTACTCTTATTGATACAAGTCCAGATCTTCGAGCACAGTTGCTTAAAACAAGGATTAAAAATGTTAATAGAGTTATTTATAGCCATGCCCATGCAGATCAAACTCATGGCATTAATGACTTAAGGGTTTTTTTTTTAAAGAATAAAAAAAAAATAGATATTTATAGTGATAAAATTACAGGAAATTATTTAAAAAATAATTTTTCATACTGTTTTAAAAAAACTCTTGCTTACCCAATAACATTGAAATTGAATACTATACAAAAAAAAATTAGGTTTAATGATGGTAAAGAAAAACTATCAATAGAAAGTATACCTGTAAAACATGGTCTTATTGAATGTTTATCTTTCATAATTAATAAAAATTATGCTTATGCTAGTGACATTAACCTTATTTATAAAAATGATCTAAGTAAATTTAAAGGTTTAAAGTATTTTATAGTTGATTGTTTAAGATACTCTAAGCATCCTGCTCATTTTAATCTCAGCGATGTTTTGGAACTTGTTAAAATTTTGAAACCAAATAAAACAATTTTAACCAATCTTCATACTGATTTAGATTATAATTATTTATTGAAAATATTGCCTAACAATGTAATACCAGCCTTTGATGGATTAACTTTTAATATCAAATGAAAAAAAAAATTATTATAACAGGTGGTGCAGGTTTCGTAGGAACCAATTTAATAAATCTTTTATTGGATAAAACAAAAAAAGAGATTGTAAGTATTGACAACTACTCATCTGGTTTAAAAAAAAATCATATTACCAATAAAAGAGTTAAATATATAAATGCTGATACAAAAGATATATTTAAGATTCTAAAAAACCCTAAATCTATAAATGCAATTTTTCACTTTGGTGAATTTGCGAGAATTTATCAGAGTTTTATAAATATGAATGAATGCATAGATTCTAATTCAATAGGTACAAATGCGGTATTTAATTATTGTCTAAAAAACAAAATAAAATTAATTTATTCGGCAACATCAGCTTCATTAGGAAATAAAGGAAATGACAAAAATTTATCACCTTACGCTTTTACAAAATCTAAAAACTTAGAATTACTAGAAAATTTAAAAAAATGGTTTAACTTTAAATTTGAAGTTATATATTTTTACAATGTTTATGGACCATATCAAATAAGTACAGGAAAGATGGCAACTGTAATTGGTATCTTTGAGGAACATTATAAAAGTAAAAAACCACTACCAATTGTTAAACCAGGTAATCAAACAAGAAGATTTACTCACATCCATGATACAGTTAACATTTGTTATCAAGCTTGGAAGCAAAACCTATGTAGACATTACAGTATTGCAAATCATAAATCATATTCAATAATTGATGTCGCAAAAATGTTTAATTCAAAGATAAAATTTTTACCTAAAAGACCTGGAGAAAGATATGCATCTGCACTGACAAATATGATACTATCTAATAAAGTTTACAAACACTTTGGCAAAACTGATTTAAAAATTTATATAAAAAATATACTTAAATAAAAATAATATGATTAATTTATTATTTTTTCTATATCCGTAATTAACTTAGAAGATAAAGGTTTTGTTATAGATGAGTATGTATTAAATATAGTTCCATCATTGTTAATCAAAATTTTATAAAAATTCCATTTTGGTACAGCTGCATTACCATAATTTTCTTTAGCCCATTTGTATATGGGTGTAGCATTTTCACCTTTTACATCAATTTTAACTGTCATAGGAAAATTAATATTAAAATTTGTCTCACAGAATTTCTTTATATCTAAATTTGATTCAGGTTCTTGACCTCCAAATTGATTGGATGGAAATCCAACAACTAAAAGACCTTCATTGCGATAAGTATCCCATAACTTTTGAAGATCTGTATATTGATTTGTAAAACCACATTTACTTGCAACATTAACTAGAAGTATGGCTTTATTTTTATGTTTTGAAAAATCTATTGAATCTCCAGTTAATGATTCAATTTTAAAATCATAAATTTTTTTTTTGTATTCAGCCGAAACACTTTTAAAAAAAGAAAAAACCATAAGAACAACTATAGCGTATTTTAGAAATTTTTTTAAGAAAATCATTTTTTTGATGAAAAAAAGAATAACATTAAATAACCAACTACAGTTGAGATTAGTGAACCAAAAAGTACTCCAATTTTAACACCATCAATATACTTTATGTTATCAGCAAAAGCTAAATTTCCTACAAACAGGCTCATTGTAAAGCCAATACCAGTTAAAATTGATACTCCATATAAGCTTAACCAGGTAGAGTTGTCGGGCATTTGGGCCATTTTAAGTCTAACCGAAACATAACAAAAAACCATTACACCCAATTGCTTACCAATGAAGAGACCCAAAAGTATTCCTAAGGGTACTGGAAGCATCAATGCAGAAAATGAAAGTCCGCTTAACGAAACACCAGCATTTGCAAATGCAAATAATGGCATAATCATAAAAGCTACATATGGGCTGATTAAATGTTCAATCTTTATTAACAGTGAAAAGTCTTTATCTTTTTGCCTGTGAGGTATTGTAGTGGCTAATAACACACCAGCTATTGTTGCATGTATTCCAGATTTATATGTAAAATACCACATAAACAATCCAATTAGTAAGTAAGGTAAGAATTTTTTAATTTGAAACTTATTTAATATTAAGAGAAAGATATATGAAATTAGAATTAAACTCAAATAACTGATGCTTAAATCACCAGAATAAAAAAAAGCTATAATTAAAATTGCACCTAAATCATCAATAATTGCTAAAGCAGTTAAAAAAATTTTTAAAGAAATTGGCACTCTAGACCCTAACAGTGAAAGTATACCTAATGAAAAAGCTATATCAGTAGCTGACGGAATAGCCCATCCATTTAAAGTTTCTGAATTATTATAATTTATAATTATATAAATGAGAGCAGGGATTAACATGCCACCGACAGCTCCTATTATTGGTAGTAGTGCTTTTTTTAAATTGGACAATTCACCTTGAATGAATTCTCTTTTAATCTCCAATGTTACAAAAAAGAAAAATATTGCCATAAGTGCATCATTTATCCAGTGATGAACAGAAAGTTTTAAACCAAAGTTATTTATTCCTATAAATAAATATTGCTCCAATGTATGAAAATAGAGTTGACTAAAATTTGAGTTGCTTATTACCAATGCAATTATTGCAGCTATCAATAAAACTAAACCACTTGCAGCCTCAAGTTTGAAAAACCATTTAAAAGGTGAAGACAAATTCTTAATCATGATTTAAATTAGATTCTTAACAAGTAAGAATATGTCATGAATTGTTTCAAATAGATTTTTCAAAATAATATCTAAGTCTGGGATAAATGTACTTAACGGCCCTTTAAAAGTATCTAAAACTAATATAATTGAGATTAATGTGATTATAAAAATCAATAATTTTTTTAAAAAACCAAAATTGTTAATTTTTTTAACATTATTTAAATTTTTAAAACTATTTTTCTTAACACTAAAGTTGTCATCAAGCGTTTCCCCTAAAGTGTCCTCATCATCTAAATTTTTATTAAATAACTGAGTATCATTTGAGATATTTTTTTCTTCCTCAATTCGTGTATTCTTAAAATACCATTGATGATTACAAGAGCCACATTCTAATAACCTTCCGTCAGTTGGTATAAGTTTCAAATCAATTTCAAATTTTTTATTACAATTTGTGCAAGAAATAATCATAATTTCTTATATAGCAGATTCTCTTTAAAATAATTGTTTTTTGATACGATTTATGCTTTGAAAATGATAATATCTACTGTATTAGTACAACATTCGGAGTGTAGCGCAGCCTGGTAGCGCATCTGGTTTGGGACCAGAGGGTCGCAGGTTCAAATCCTGCCACTCCGACCAATATATGAGAAAAGCAAAAATTTATATACCTGTAAAAAATCCTATGCAATCAGGATTTGGGAAAACATACAAATGGCTTTTAGAATTTGAAGTTGCTGATAATACAATAAATCCCTTGATGGGTTGGCAAAGCTCTACAGATACGTTGTCGGAGTTAAAACTAGAATTTTCAACTAAAGAGCTCGCTATAGATTATGCTGAACGAAACAAAATTGATTTTGAGTTAATAGAAACTCGTGAAAGAAAATCTGTAAAAAAATCTTATTCTGATAACTTTCTTAAATAGTTCATATGTTTAAATTTTTCACACAAAAAAAATGGCAATTGTGGTCTTGGTTAGGTTCATTTGTAATTTTATTATCATTGTGGGTTCAAGTAAAAATTGATGTAAAAATAAATGAATGGTTTGGTGTGTTCTACGACATGATTCAAAAAGCACTTGCTGAACCGAACGCAATTACAATTGATGAATACTGGGCAAATTTAGCATCATTTATTACACTGGCTGGCATATATATAGCCCTTTATGTTGTAATAAGTTTTTTTACAGCTCACTTCTTGTTTAGATGGAGAGCTGCAATGGTGGAATGGTATCATTCTGTTTATGATAGAGCTCGTAAAATAGAAGGTGCCTCACAAAGAGTACAAGAAGATACAATAAAGTTTACACGTATTATGGAGTCTCTAGGTACAAGCTTTATTGAATCGGTTATGGTGTTAATACAGTTTACTCCTATACTTTTAGGATTGTCAGTTGGTATACCAATTTTCTTTTTCGGTGACTGGCAATATGGATTAATAACAGGTGCATTACTTTGGACATTGGGTGGCACAGCATTCTTGATTGGATTAGGCTGGATTTTACGTTTAGTTGGAGTTGAGTATGATCTACAAAAAAAAGAGGCTGCTTATAGAAAAATATTAGTTGTAGCAGAAGATGACAATAACGTTAGACCAAAGACAATAAACGAATTATTCAATGATGTTCGTTCAATTCATTTTTTAAGCTACATACGTTATTTATATTTTAATGTTGGACGTATGGCTTACTTACAGGCAAATGTATTATCTGCTTATGTTTTTTTGGCACCAGCTATTGTAGCAGGTGTTGTAACATTAGGTGTTATGCAACAAATAATAAGAGCTTTTGGAAGAGTAGAAGGCTCTATGCAGTATCTATTAAAAGCTTGGCCCACTATTATTGAGTTGGCAAGTGTTTACAAACGTCTAAGAGAATTTGAAAATGTAATAAATTTCACTGAGTCTATAGATGAAAAAATTTAATGACTATTGATAAAAAATTTATTGATCACTTTGTAAATGTATCTAAAAAAGCAGCACTGGCATCATCATATTTAATTGGAAAGAAAGATAAAATTGCAGCAGATCAAGCAGCAGTGGACTCAATGAGAACTGAATTGAATAAAATAGATATGTGTGGTGAGGTGGTAATTGGTGAAGGTTCATTAGATGAAGCACCAATGCTTTATACCGGTGAATTACTTGGTAATAATAATGGTCCTAATCTCGATATAGCAGTTGATCCCTTGGAAGGAACTAATTTTGCTGCAAATAATTTACCTGGAGCAATATCAGTCATAGCAGTAGCTGAGAAAGGAAATCTTTTTAATGCCCCAGAAACTTATATGGATAAAATTGCCACTGGTAAGATTGAAAAAGGTTTAGTCGACTTAGATTATTCAATTGAGAAAAATATTTCAAATTTAGCTGATTTCATGAATAAAGATATTTCTTCAATAACGGCTTGTGTTATGGATAGACCAAGACATAAAAAAATTATTAGAGAATTAAATAAATTAAAAGTTAATCTTAAATTAATTACAGATGGTGATGTTTTAGGAGCTCTATATGTCTCTAATCCAAAATTTAATGTTGATATTTTTTTAGGCATTGGGGGAGGGCCTGAAGGAGTTTTGGCAGCTTCTGCACTAGATGCTTTTGGCTGTCACTTTCAAGGAAGATTTATATTTGATAATGATAAAGATATTAAAGATGCAAAACAAATGGGTATTACCGATCTTAATAAAAAATACAATCTAAATGAAATTATAAAAGGGGACTCTATATTTTGTGCGACAGGAATAACTAGTAGTCAGATTTTAGATGGGATAAAAGTTGACAATGAAAATTATACATCAGAGACTCTAGTTACACACAAAAGTAAAGATTTTAAAGAAATTATAAAAATAATTAGCCCTATTAAAGAATGATTTCTGTCTCTGGCAAAAAGTGGGAGCAAAAAAAAACTAATAAAAATTCAATAGAAAAATTAAAACAAGATAAAGATTATTCTGAAATCTTGTCTAAACTAATAATTTCAAGAAATTTTGATAAAGATGAAATATATTTGATTGATAATGATTTAGAATTAACTAACGTTTTTACTAATAATATTGATTTTATAAAAGCTATTGATTTAATTGAAGGTATAATTGTAAATAAAGAAAACATATGCATTTTAGGTGATTATGACGTTGATGGTTCAGCAGCTACATCATTATTTGTGAGATTTTTTAAAAGTATAAATCAACCCTTTTTTTTTTACATACCAGATAGAGAAAAAGATGGGTACGGTGCTAGCAAAAAATTATTTCAAAAACTAATTCTAAAAAAACCAAAATTAATAATAATGGTTGATTGTGGATCAACATCAAATGAAGCAATAGATTTTTTAAATATAAATAATATAAAATCTTTAGTCATAGATCATCATGAAATTAACAAACCATATCCTAAAGCCAATGCAATAATTAATCCAAAAAAAAACAATGGCTATATTGAATATGATTATCTTTGTGCAACAACACTCGTTTATTTTTTTTTAGAAATACTATCAAAAAAAATTAAGACTAAAATTAAGATACAAGATTACTTAATTTATGTGTTATTAGCGACCGTATGTGATGTGATGCCTTTAAGAAAACTTAATAGATTAATATCTCTCAATGTCCTAAAGAATTTTAAGATTAATGATAATTATGCATTCAATGAATTATTCATTTTAAATAATAAAAAAAATAAACTTACCATTAATGACCTGGGTTTTTTAATAGGTCCAATTTTAAATTCAGGTGGGAGACTTGGAAAATCTGATTATGCTACCGAATTATTATCATCTAACAACCCCATAACTATTAATGCAAGATCTGTTGAATTAATTGAATTAAATAATAAAAGAAAAGAAATTGAAATGATAATTTTAAATGAAATTGATTTTGATCTAATAGAAAAAAACAACAAAGATGTAGTTATTTATTATAACCCAAATTTAAATGAAGGGCTGATAGGAATTATAGCGGCAAGACTAAAGGATTATTTTAATAAACCATCAATTGTTATCACTTCATCAAATGGTATTTTTAAAGGTTCGGCAAGATCAATATATCCCTATAATATTGGAAGGGCTGTTAAAAATGCACTGGATAATAAAATAATTATTGGTGGAGGAGGGCACAGTATGGCTGCAGGATTTACAATTAAAAAAGATAATATTAATTTGTTTGAAAAATTTATATTAAGTAATTTTTTAAAAAGTAATATTTCTACCGATTATATATTTAATTATGATGCTGAAATATCTTCCATAGCCTTCAATAAAGAATTTTATAATGATATAAAAAAAATACAACCTTTTGGTACTGGAAATCCTGTGCCTACTTTTCTATTTAAAGATTTAAAAATAATTAAAACATCAATTTTGCAAAACAAGCATGTTTTATCTATATTTAAATCAAAAATTGGTTTTTCAATTAATTCTATATCGTTTAACGCAATTAATAATAAGATTGGAGAATATCTACTTAACTATAAAAAAAATTTAAATGTAATTGGTCAAATTGATGAAAATATTTGGAATAATAAAACTACTCTTCAATTAATCATTAAAGATTTAATTATTAAAGTTAATTAAACTTGATAAATAATCACTTTTACAATAAAAGAGCACAACTTGGTCCCTTCGTCTATCGGTTAGGACAGCTGGTTTTCATCCTGCAAAGGGGGGTTCGATTCCCCCAGGGACCGCCAAAATTATTAGTAATCTAAGATTAAATTCTATATGAGTTATTATGTCTATATGCTTAAATGTATTTCTCCTAAAATTAAAAAAACTTATGTTGGCTATACAAATAATATTGATAAAAGATTAAATAAACATAATAGTTCAAAGGGAGCAAAATCAACAAGAGGTTTAAAGTGGGAAGTTATTTATAAAAAAAGGTTTATGATTAAAACTAAAGCTATGTCATATGAATATCTTTTAAAAAAAAACAGAAAAAATAGATTGGATATTTTAAAAAATAATACCTGATGATAAATTTAAACAAAATAGCAACTATACTCCCTTATAAAGAAAACTACAGTACTACTAATGCTGGTGCTGCTTCTTTGTGGGTTTGTGATTTTTTAAAACATTCAAAATTTAAAAAAAATAATATAGTCTTTGGAAGTACTATTTATAAAAAATATCTATCAAAAAATTATATAAATATAAATTTATCCAATTATAGTTCAAAATTTTCTAGCACCACAACCGAGTATTGCAATCAACTTTCAGAAGTTCTTAATAAAAAAAAGTTTGATATTATTGAAATTCACAATAGACCTCAGGTATTCTTTTTACTTAAAAAAAAAGTTGAAGCTAAATATATATTATATTTTCATAATGACCCACTATCAATGAAGGGCTCCAAAACAATTAAAGAAAGAAAAAATTTATATAATATGTTAGATAAAATTATTTTTGTAAGCAAGTGGGTTCAAGAAAGATTTTTTAAAGACTTAGATGAATCAATGATTAATAAAACGAATATAGTTTACCCGAGCATACATAAAGATAAGAAAATATATAAAAAAGATAAAAAAATTGTCTTTGTAGGTAAATTAAATAAATCAAAAGGCTACGATATATATAAAAATGCAATTATCAAAATTTTAAACGAATTTAAAGATTGGAAGGCTTATTCAATAGGTGATGAAAAAAGACAAAAACCATTAATTACACACCCAAATCATACTGAGTTAGGATATTTACGTCATTCTGTTGTATTAAAATTTCTTGGAAATTCTGAAATTGCTGTTGTCCCATCACGATGGGAGGAGCCATTTGGTAGAACAGCCTTAGAATCTTCATCAAGAGCTTGTGCTACTATTATTTCTAATAGAGGTGGTTTACCAGAAACCACAAATTATAGAATTGCATTAGACACTTTAAATTCAACAACTTTGTATAAAGCAATAAAAAAATTAATTACTAATAAAAAAATAAGACAAGATCTTCAAAAAAATGGTTTTAATAATGTAAAACATGTTACCAAAGATAATTCACATTATATAGATCGTATTAGGGAAAAATTACTTAATAATTTTAAATTAAATTTTAATAATAGTAAAATACGAATATTAAATATCTATAATTTAGGACAAAAAATTAATCATAGACTGTACAATATATCTTTAGGCAAAAAATTCACCAATGGCTTCATTAGAAATAATTGTGATGTATTAGAAATTAGTGATCGCGATTTTATAAAGCAGAATAGAGGCTTTTCGATTAACAATACCTACAGCAAATTCCAAAAATATCTTATAGAAACATTTAAAAATTATAATCCTAATCTAATAATTTTTGGTCATTCAAACAACGTATCAATTGATACATTTGATCAATTCAAAAATTTAAATAAAAACCTTGTAATTTCACATTGGAATGAGGATCCAATAATGGCTGGTCTTGAAGATACTAAAATAAATATTAAAAAAATATCCTCCTTTAGTGGAATAGTTGATCACACTTTTATTACAACAGACCCATCTATTTTCAAAAAACAAAATAATGATTTAGATAAATTACATTACTTATTTGTACCAGTTGATAAAAATATTGAGTGTTATGATGTCTATAAATTAAATCCTGACAACGATATTTTTTATGCAATGAGTCATGGAGTTAATAGAGCAAATTTAAAAAAAGGGAAATCTGACTCAAGATCATTTTTTTTGGATAGTTTGATAAACTACCTGAGCAAGGATATTAACTATGATTTTTATGGTTATAAAAATAAACAACCCATATGGGGAGATTTGTTTTATAAGGCATTAATTAATTCTAAAATGGGTCTTAACTTAAGTCGTGGGATCCCAACAAAATTATATTCTAGTAATAGGATAGCGTCATTAATGGGTAATGGACTTTTGACTTTTATTGATAAAAGGACACAATTTGACATGATTTTCAGCAAAGATGAAGTTGTACTATATTCAGATGTTAAAGATTTATCTGAAAAAATTAATTTTTATAAAAAAAATAATAAATCTTTGGTTAAAATTGCCCAAAATGGTCAAAAAAAATATTTTAATCTATTTAATGAAAAACGAATATCAAAGTATATTGTGGATACTTCATTTGGAAAAAAAACCAATTTATTTTAATGGAATTTACAATTCTAGTACCAACATATAATAATATTGATTATTTAAAAATTCTTCTTTTTTCACTTAAAAAAAACTCATCATTTTCACACGAAATTATACTACACGTCAACGAAGGTGTTGATGGAACGTTAGATTATGTAAAAAATAAAAATTATAAATATACATACTCAGAAAAAAATATAGGTTTATGTTCGGCAATAAACACTGCTGTAAAATTATCTACAAAAAAATATCTTCTATATGCACATGACGATATGTATTTTTGTCCAGAATGGGATTTGCACCTTTCTAATGAGGTTAAAAAACTTAATAACGATAATTTTTACTTATCAGGAACTATGATAGAACCAAACTCTGGTCACATAAGATTCAATTGTGGTGAAAATGCAAATGATTTCAATGAAAGCAAACTTTTAAAAAATTTAGAGTATTTAAAGTTTTATGATCACCAAGGTAGCCACTTTGCACCACACTTAATTAGTAAGGTTAATTGGGACAAAGTAGGGGGGTTCAGTGAAGAATTTAACCCTGGAGATGGATCTGACCCTGACTTTAATATGAAGCTATGGAAATTAGGTGTTAGAATTTTTAAGGGTATAAATAAGTTTAGAGTTTATCATTTTAGCTCTGTTACAATAAGGAAAAATAAAAATATTAATCAAAATAAAGGAAATATAACCTTTCTAAATAAATGGGGAATTAGTCATAAATTCTTTAAAAAACATTATCTACGTTCCAATACTAGATTTGAAAGAGAGCTTTCTGAACCAAATAAAAATTTTTTTTATTATTATGATTTAATGATTAGTAAAATTAAATATTTTTATGTAAATTTATAATATGAATTTTTATAAAAAAGCAGCATTTGTATTTCTTTTATTTATTTTTTTTATGGTAGTATTTGTTAAAATGTTAGAACCAATTGTAAATAAGCAATTATCAAATGTTTTTTCAGATAAAAAATTATCTACAAAACTTAAAAAAGAACTTGTATCTAGCACTGAAGAATTTACCCCAGAAAAAAGAACTTTTTATAAAAATATAATTAAAAAAATTTATATTAAGTGGAAACCCTTAATTGAAGAATCAATTTCTGAAGCTAATAACGAATTAAATAATAATTAGGCTAAAAACATTTCTTTGGGTGAAAAATATAAACTATATTGTTATGTATATTTTTATGTTCATTAAAATCTTTAATTTTTATTGGTTTTGAATAATCTTTAAGATTCAAAATTTTATGATTATTTTTTGTTGAAATAATTATTATATTGTTATTATCAACCTCATATTGCAAATTATTTATCCAATCTGGTTCTATAAAACTTCTTAATACATCTATTTTCTTTTCATACCATGGTATAATTTGTTTTTTTTCATTTAATATTAATGCATGAAAAAAATTATTTGTTGTTAAATTAACTCCATACTGCAAGTCACACTTCTTGATAATAGATTTTTGAATATTTATTAGTTTATCAATGGTTTCCCATCGTTCTTCATTCCATTTTTGACTTTTAAAATATCTAAATTGATAATTTTTTATTTTAGAATCGAGATTTAACAAATCTTTTAGATGCGCAGTTCTTAATCCAGCAATTTTTGAACTATCAAGATTATAGGTAAAAAATAAACTATATAAACATATAAATACAATGCCAAAAGCTAATATAAATTTATTTTCATCTGATTTTATATTGACTAATAAAATTGCTAAAGATACAGAGCCTAATGCCAATGATGTTGCTAGTTTTTCAATACCTAAAATTTGAGCATAAATATTTAACGAAAATATTAATAAATTTATTACTAATATTTCATCATAAAATTTTAAATTTCTATTATTAAGAAAGTTAAATGTTTGTAGTATAATTATTGTTATATTTGAGTAAAATAGTATTGCATATACTGTCCATTGAGGCTCCAATATGAAGTTCTTAATAGGATTTATTGTTAAAAAATATATATATCTTAATAATAGAGTATACAGTTTACTACTTTCACTTAAGTAAGACGTTTCTATTAAAAATGGGATCATTTGGTATTCATACCAAATGCTTAATAGATCATTATATTTTAAATAAATAAAAAATAATAAAATTATTGTCAAAAAAGAAAAAAATGTTTTTAATATTTTTTTTTTATTTTCAAACTTACTCAAGTAAAGCAATAAAGATATTGCAAATAATCCTATTACAAGATTATATACAGTAGTTAAGCAAAGATATGCTAATGCTAGAGATAACCCCGCACTATAATGAAATATTTTTTTTTCTTTTAAATAAAAAAAACAAAATATAATTGTAAAAAAAAATGAATAAAAATTAGCCCATGGCGTTGTCGGCCAAGGATAAAGAACAAGTAGTATTGACGATGCAAATATACTGTAAAATTTATTTTCTGTTATTGTGTATGTTATTATTCCTATAAGATATAACGATAATGAATAAACTAAACATGTTAGAAAAATTAATGAATAAACATTATTGCTAAATAATTTTAACGTTATTGCATTTATGAAAACAGTAAGAAAACCATATTCTAAAAAAATTTCGCTATAAGGCTTATGTCCATTTAACAATTCAAGTGCGTTGGTAAAGATAAATCCCCAGTGATATCCATCATATATGTATTGACCTTGCCAAAGCCCTCCAAATAATGAGATCGCTGAAATTAATAAAAGTGGTATTCTTAATTGCATTTAATCATTAATTATATTTTAATTTTACTAAGTGCGTTATTTTTAAATAAATTTGCTTCTTTAATATATCTTCTTACCATTTCTGTCGATTTATGGCCTGTCATTGCCATAATACTTCTCTCTTCTGCTCCAGCCTCTGCAGCTGATGTTGCAAATCCTGATCTTAAGCTATGCCCCGAATAATTCTTACTGTCTATTCCTGCTAATTGTAAGTATTCCTTAATGAGTAATGCTACCGTTTGATCTGTTAGTCTATTTTCTGATAACTTGGAGCCCTTGGAAAACCTTCTAAATAATGCTCCTGAGTTAATATTTGATATTTTAAGCCATTTCTGTAATGAAACTACTGGGCAATATTGAGAATTATCAAAGTAGGGTAGAGCTTTTTTCGATCCTTCTCCAAATTGATCAGTTTTGGACCTCTTAATATCGATCTTTAAGCCTTCTGATACAAAATCAAGGTCTTCGTAGTCTAACGATACTATCTCATTTCTTCTAAATCCACCTGAAAATCCAATTAAGATTATCGATCTATCTCTTAATTTTTTTATATCTTGATTTTGTTGTTGATCTATTACATTAATTATTAATCTTAAATCATTGATTAATATAGGTTTTTTACCTTTTTGAATGCTTCCTTTCCTTCTTTTTATTCCCATAATATTTTCTATAATTGATGGATGTTTGGTGTCTAAATAGTGACCTTTTAATCTATGTACAACTCCTATTGACACTAGCCTTCGCTTCAAAGTACTCATTTTAATGCCTTTTGTTGATAAATAGGTCAAATATAAAGAAACTATTTTTGTTTCAGATGGCAGTGATTTGTAACCATTCTGAACACAAAATAAACTAAAGTCATTAAAATCTGATTTATATGCTCTTACAGTATTATTGGCTTTTGAGTTTTGTAAATTTAATAGAGTTTCTTCCTGCAAAGCTTTTATGTCTGTTATAATATTATTCATATTTATTACTATTGATAACCATTAATTATCGATAGTAATATATTAAGTGATTTTATATGTCAATAGTATAATTTAAGAAATGCCTTCCAAAGATAGTCTAGTAATTGCTGGTGCAATAATTATAGCAGCATTAATATATGCAAATTTCAATCCATATCAGGCATGTAAAAGAGATGTTGAATTAACTTATCCAAAACTTTCAAAAAAACTAATTGCAAATTATGCTAAGGATAATTGTTAAATGATAAATGCTTTTAATTTGATAAAATCTATAATTTTCAGTTATTTATTTAATATATTTAACCTAAATGATTAGAAAATTAGAACAAAAAGATAAGGAAAATTGGAGTAAATTATACAATGGTTATGCCGATTTCTACAAAGTCCCAATGAATATGGGGGTTTTAGACACTCTTTGGGGATGGATTCACGATGAAAAACACGATGTTAAAGGTCTTTGCTTTGAATTAGAGGGTAAAATCGTTGCTATTGCTCATTATAGAACAATGCCAAGACCAATTAAGGGTCAATATATTGGGTTTTTAGACGATTTGTTTGTAGAGCCAGATTTTAGAGGTCAAAAAATAGCGCAAAAGCTTATTAGTCATCTAAAATCCTTATCTAAAGCCAATAATTGGCAAGGAGTTCGTTGGATCACCCACTCTAGCAATGAACATGCAAAGAAATTATACGATAAAATAGCCAATAACACAGGTTTTGAACTCTATGAACTTAAAGGGGACTGAGTTTCAGCTAAAAGTCTGGAATTACTTGAAGAAAATACCCAAGGGCAAAGTGAAGACTTATATGGATGTTGCTAAAGCCATTGGAAAACCTCTAGCAGTCAGAGCAGTCGCTAATGCTATAGGTAAAAACCCCTATTCTCCTAAAATACCCTGCCACAGAGTGATCAGATCAGACGGAAGCCTCGGTGGATATTCTGGAAAAGGTGGAGTTCAACAAAAACGCCGTTTATTGAGATCCGAAAAGGTCTTCATAAAATAGTATTTTTAGCCCATTAAACCTTCTAGAAATGTTGGTAATAAACGCTTTTAGTTAATATTAGTATAAATCAACATAAATTGTATAATGCATCCTTCAAGTTGTACTGCAAACGATCTATCAATCAAAATAAGGTACTCTATGGAGCTTTAAAAGGTATATTCTCAAACTGCATTGCTCTACTAGTCAATAATATCAACACTTTTAGACAGTTGCTTAAAAGCACTATTTTAAAGGGTTTTTTGACCCCTACCCTATATCCAAAAAAAATTATAAATATTTTATATTTCCATAGTGTCTAGAAACGTTGGTATTCAATACTTTTTATACTTATCTTAATTTATCTATAAAGGAACTTTAGATTATTTTATTTAGTTAAAATTTAAGATGATTTAATTTTATTATCTTGAATATCTCTAATTATTTGTAAAATTATACTAATATTTTATATTAAATAAAAACAAATAATTACAACCACTTAGTTATATAAATTAATGTATAGGATTAAGTAATAGTAAATATATGTTACCTAATATTAAAGGCTCTTAACAGTAGCTTCTCTTCTAGAGATATAAATTCCACTAATGACAATTATAACTAAACCAAGAAAAGTCCAATTATCAGGAAAGTTATCAAAGAAATAATAGCCAATAATTACGTTTGGAATGATCTCTGTATAGCCTAAAGGAGCTAATTTTGATGCATCGGCGTATTTTAAAGACAATATAAGGAATAAGTGGCCAACGCATGCAAAGACCCCTATTCCAGCCATCATTGACCACTGAGAAAGGTTTGGATTAACCCATATAAAAGGCATAACACCAGTAACAGCAACCAACCCAACCAACCCGGTTAATAGTAAAGTTAATAATGGGTTATCTGAAGTGCTTAATTTACGAGTAATAATTAAATAAAAACCGTACATAACTCCAGTTCCTAAGGCAGCTAAACTTGCAAGATTAATTTCAAGAAAACCAGGTCTAATAACAACTAAAGAGCCCACAAAACCAATTATAACAGCTGTCCATCTTCTAACTCCCACCTTCTCGCCCAATAACATGGGAGAAAATGCAGTCACTATTAATGGTGCAACAAAAGCCAGTGTTAATGCTTTAGCTAATGGAATTATTGATATTGCATAGAAGAAACATATGTTAGCACAAAGTAAAATTAAACCTCTTAGTATTTGTAACTTTGGTTTGTCAGACCATACTAACTGCTTGTTATAGAAAAAAAACATTACAGGAAGAGTAAAAGCTACAGTAAAAAAATATCTAGCCCATGTAATTTGAAGAACAGGTAGATCTGCACTTAAATATTTGGCAAATCCATCCATTACTGGAAGCATCATCCAACCTAATAAACTAAATATAATGGCTTTCATAAGCCAATAGATACAGTTTAATTAAAGTATTTTAAAGCAAAGAATACGACTATGGGAATGGTGATAAAAGACATTACCGTTGAA
>Ga0209709_10001843_pt1 | contig 19112 bp, 16 predicted proteins | sample ArcticOcean_MG_C_2_FD_187435 | JGI IMG/M metagenome (GOLD analysis project Ga0209709, IMG submission 187435) | Marine microbial communities from western Arctic Ocean - ArcticOcean_MG_CB4_136 (SPAdes) (version 2) | ecosystem: Environmental > Aquatic > Marine > Oceanic | place: Arctic Ocean... | reverse complement strand
GCTATTTTTCCAGTTCCAAGAAATAAAGAAATATCTAAAAAATTAAAAAAAAAATTTAATACAGTAAAAATAGCAAAAAATAATCAAGAAGTATTAAATTTATGTGATTGGATTTTCCTATCTGTAACACCAACAGTAGGTAAAAAAATTATTAAAGATTTAAAGTTTAAATCAAATCAAACTATAATTAGTTTTATTTCTACAATAAATTTAAAACAATTAAAAAAAGCAATTAAGGTTAAAGTAAAATTGGTAAGAGCAATACCTCTACCTCCAATAGCTTTAAAAAAAGGGCCAGTTCCTATTTGTCCACCTAATAAAAATGTTAGAGATTTTTTTAATAAAATTGGAACAGCTATTGAAATCAAAAATGAAAAATTATCTATTAATTTTTGGGTCACCTCAGGAATGATGGCACCATTCTATCAATTGTTAAGAATAATGATTGATTGGTTAGTCAAGAGAGGAGTAAATAGAAATAACGCACAAAAGTATATTACTTCCTTATTTTTAGCTTTATCAAAAGATGCTGTGGCAAATTCAAAAAAAGACTTAAAATACTTAGTAAAAGAATCTCAAACACCGAAAGGTTTAAATGAACAGGGTGTAAAAGAACTAACAAAATTAGGTTTTTATAAAAAATTAGAAAAAACACTTAATAGCATCCATAAAAGATTGAACAAATAAAGTTAAATGAGTCAAAATATTTTACAAATTGAAAATTTGTCTAAATACTTTGGAGGTTTGTCTGCAGTATCAAATTGTTCATTAAAAATTAAAAAGGGATCAATTACTGGAATAATAGGACCCAATGGATCAGGTAAGACCACTTTATTTAATTTAATTGCTGGTAATTTAAAATCATCAAACGGAAAAGTATTATTTAATGATGAAGATATTACTGATACTCCATCTTATGAGTTATTTTCAAAAGGTATACTTAGAACTTTTCAAATTGCTCATGAGTTTACTAATCTTTCAGTGCTTGAAAATTTAATGATGGTCCCAGCTAATCAATCTGGTGAAAAATTAATGACAGCTCTATTGAAGCCAAGTTTAGTTAGAGCTGAAGAGATCGCCATAAAACAAAAAGCTCAAGATGTAGTAGATTTTTTAAATCTTAAACATTTATCAAATGAATTAGCGGGAAATTTATCTGGAGGACAAAAAAAATTATTAGAACTTGGAAGAACTATGATGGTCGATGCTAAACTTGTGCTACTTGATGAAGTAGGAGCGGGAGTGAATAGAACGCTACTTAAAGATCTTGGTACGGCAATACTTAAGCTTAATAAAGAACAAGGATATACATTTTGCATGATTGAACATGATATTGAGTTTATTAGCAGATTATGTGATCCTGTTATTGTAATGGCTGAAGGCTCTGTTTTATTTGAAGGAACTGCTGAAGAAGTTAAAAAGGATGAAAAGGTTATTGAAAGTTATTTGGGCAGAGGATCAAAATTAAAGGATGAAAAATAATGGCTTTTTTTGAAGGTATAAAGATGACAGGTGGTTATGGAAATGGACCTGATATTATCAACTCTTGTTCAGTTTCAGTAAATAGAGGAGAGATAGTTTCAATTCTTGGCCCTAATGGTGCGGGTAAATCAACAGCCATGAAAGCTATGTTGGGACTTTTAAATTTAAAATCAGGCCTCGTTGTTATTGATGGAAAAGATATTTCAAAACTTTCACCACAAAATAGAGTTAGAGAAGGTATTTCATTTGTACCACAAACAAAAAATGTTTTTTCAGGTATGAGTGTTGAAGAAAATTTGGAGATGGGTGCTTATTTAAGAGATGATGATTATAAAAACATCATAGGAGAAATCTATGAACTATTTCCAATATTAAGAGAAAAAAAAGATCAGTTAGTAGGAGAGTTATCAGGTGGTCAAAGACAACAAGTTGCCCTTGGAAGAGCATTAATGATTAAGCCATCAGTATTAATGTTAGATGAGCCTACCGCAGGTGTATCACCAATTGTAATGGATGAATTATTTGACCACATAATTAAAGTAAAAAGAACTAATGTTGCTATTTTAATGGTAGAACAAAATGCTAAACAAGCCCTTAATATTTCCGACAGAGGATATATTTTAGTTACTGGAGAAAATCGTTATTCAGGAACTGGAAAAGAATTATTAAATGACCCAAGAGTAAGAAGCTCTTTTTTAGGAGGATAATATGGATTTTTTAAATGCTATTATTCTATTATTAAATTATATTTTTGTTCCAGCTCTAACATATGGTTCACAATTAGCATTAGGTGCAATATTTGTAACTTTAATTTATGGAATTTTAAGATTTGCCAATTTTGCTACAGGAGACATGATGGCATTTGGAACAATGGTAACTATTTTAATTACTTGGTATTTTCAATCACTCGGAATTTCTTTAGGTGTTTTACCAACAGCTCTTATTGCAATACCATTTGCGATAATTTTTATGATTGGATATATGCTTTTTATAGATAAATTTGTATTTAAATACTACAGGGTTAACAAAAGTCCTCCAGTCCAACTCGCAATGGTAAGTATTGGAGTAATGTTTGTAACACAAGCTGTAGTTAGAATAATAATTGGTCCTTCAGATAGAAGGTTTTTTGATGGAGAAAAATTTATAATCAAAGCAAGTGAATTTAAGGAAATGACAGGACTTAATGAAGGTTTAGCAATTAAATCTAGCCAAGTATTAACAATATTTGTAACACTAATATTAGTCTCTATTTTATTTTGGTTTTTAAACAAAACTAAAACAGGAAAAAGTATGCGTGCTTATTCAGACAACGAAGATTTAGCTTTACTATCAGGAATTGACCCTAAAAGAGTAGTTATGATTACATGGATTATCGCAGGTATTTTAGCAACAATTGGAGGAGCACTATATGGTTTAGATAAAAGCTTCAAACCCTTTACTTATTTTAATAATATGCTGCCAATTTTTGCTGCAGCAATTGTTGGTGGTATTGGAAATCCATTTGGAGCATTCTTAGGTGGGTATGTCATAGCCTTTTCAGAAATATTCGTGACATATGCCTATAAGAAATTTTTTATGTATGTTTTACCAGCAAGCATGGAACCAGAAACTTTAGTTCAATTATTATCAACAGACTATAAGTTTGCTGTATCATTTTCTATATTGGTAATTGTCTTGCTCTATAGACCCAACGGCATATTCAAAGGAAAAGTATTGTGAGAAAAAATCTAAACGTAATTGCAGCCTATGGAATAATGTTAGTACTTATTATTTTGGTTGGTATATTTCAATCATGGAATGTGGCTCTATCAATTTTTAATATGTGTTTAATCTCTGCAGTAATGACAATGGGAGCAAATGTACAATGGGGTTATGCGGGTTTAATTAATTTTGGGCTTATGGGTTATGCTGCTTTAGGTGGATTAGCAGCAGTTTTAATATCAGTTGATCCTGTACAAGAAGCTTGGGCTGTTGGTGGATTTAATATTATAATGTGCTTAGGGTTAATAGTCATAATGATATTTGCAATACGCTTTGTACTAAAGATTTTTGAAAAATCAAAAATTAGAACTTATGGTATAGTTGCAATTATTATTACAGGAATTATAATTTTAAGAATTACATCAGAACAAAGTATAGAAGCAATAGAGGCAGTGAACCCTGCAACAACAGGATTTCTTGGAGGACTAGGTTTGCCAATAATATTTTCTTGGATTGTTGGTGCTTTTTTTGCAGCAGGCCTAGCTTTTATAGTAGGTAAAGTTGCCTTAGGTTTACGAGCAGATTATTTGGCTATTGCCACACTTCTTATTTCTGAAATTGTTATAGCAATCATTAAACATGAAGATTGGTTAACTAGAGGAGTTAAAAACGTAATTGGTTTAAAAAGACCAGTACCTTATGAAGTTGAACTTCAAACAAAAGAATGGTTTGTCAATTTAGTTACAGAATTTAATTCTGGTAAATTAGAATTAATTTCAAATATAACTGATAAACAAGCTGCACTTAACCAACTAATTATAGAAGGTTCGTCAGTTTTTGTAAAACTTTGTTATTCAGGATTATTTTTAATTGTAGTTATAGCTTTACTAATAGTTACTCAAAAAGCACTTTATTCACCTTGGGGAAGAATGATGAGGGCAATAAGAGATAATGAAGAAGCGGCAAATGCCATGGGTAAAAATGTTGTTAAACAACATTTATTAATTTTTATTTTAGGATCTGCCATAGTTGGAATAGCTGGCGCTATGCTAGTTACTCAAGATGGCTTGTTTACACCGGGTAGTTATAGGCCCATGAGGTATACTTTTTTAATTTGGGTAATGGTTATTGTTGGAGGAAGTGGAAATAATTTTGGCGCAATTTTAGGTGGTTTTGCAGTATGGTTTTTATGGATTGAAGCAGCACCAATTGCTCTATTTTTAATCAATTTATTTACAATTGGGTTACATGAAACAAATGCTTTAAAGGTTCATTTAATTGAAAGTGTTCCATATTTTAGATATTTAATGATGGGAATGGGTCTTCTCTTGATTATGAGATATCGTCCAAAAGGTATACTTCCTGAGAAAATCGAAATAAAATAAAATTATTATGAAATATATTATACTTGGAGCCACAGTAGCATGGACTATGTACATTGGTGATAAATATTTTTTTAATGAATAAAAATTTATGGTTACTGATTTTAAGTCAGATATTTGCTTTTACTGCAGCACCAGTTACAGTTTTTTTAAGTGGGATAATCGGTTCACAATTTAGTCCAATAAAATCTTTAGCAACGCTACCGATGGCTTTATCAATTTTAGGTATAGCAATTTTTGCAATTTTTGCGGCAAAGATTATGAGTGTAATTGGTCGTAGAGCAGGCTTTATGTTTGCATCAGTTGGTAGTTCATTGTCATCACTACTTGCCGCTTATTCTATAATTAGTGAAAGTTTTATTTTATTTAATTTTGCATGTTTTTTATTAGGAGCTGGAGTTGCATTCAGTCATCAATATCGTTTTGCAGCAGTTGAAACAGTAAAAAAAGATATGGCCCCAAAAGCAATATCAATAATATTATTAGCAGGAATAGGTTCAGCTTTTATAGGGCCAAATGCGGCTAATCTTTCAAAAGAAATTATTTCTGAGCATTTATATGCTGGCTCATATATTATACTTGCTGCTTTAACTCTTACATCTACAATTTTTTTATTATTTTATAAAGATGGACACAAATCAAATAATATTAATAAAGAAACTTCACGTAGCTATTTTGAGTTAATTTCTCAACCAAGATTTTTACAAGCATTAATTGCCTCTGCATTTGCTTATGCTGTAATGGCATTTTTAATGACAGCCACACCAATAAGCATGCATGTAATGGAAAAAATAAGTTTAACTAAAACAGGATTAGTAATTCAGCTTCATATTGCAGCTATGTTTTTACCATCGCTAGTTACGGGTAATTTGATAAGAAAATTTGGACATAGTAAAATAATGTATGTTGGTGTTTTTTTATTTTCAATAACAATTTTAACTAGTTTTTTTGATCAAAATTTTACCAATTATTTAATTGCATTAGTCTTCTTAGGATTTGGTTGGAACTTTTTATTTATATCTGGAACAAGTTTATTAGTTTTATCATATAGGGAAAATGAAAAATTTAAGGCACAAGGTTTTAATGATTTAATAGTTTATTCAATTCAAGCAACAGCAAGCTTATCTGCAGGAGTTTTTTTAACCTTAACAAGTTGGAAAACAATGAATTTAGTTTGTATAATTTTTTTAGTTCTGATTGTTTTGTCAACATTGAGAGCTGATTTTAAAGAGAAAAAATAAGATGGATTTTTTATCCTATTTTCAGCTTAGCTTAGTAGAAGTTTATTACATAATATTTACAGTATTTATTGCATCTATTATAAGAGGATTTAATGGCTTTGGTTTTTCAGCTACATGCATTTCTGGTTTTTCCTTTATTCTTCCAGCAATTGAAATAGTTCCAATTATTCTAATACTTGAAGTGATAATTAGTATTTTTATGGTTCCATATATTTGGAAAAAAATCGACTGGATTTTTGTTTTAAAACTACTAATAGGAATAATTATTGGCTCTCCTATAGGTCTTTATTTACTAAAATATTTATCTCCAGATGCAACACATCTATCTGTTTGTGTATTAGTGATATTTTTTTCATTTTTATTAATGAAGGGTTATGTAAACAAAAAAATTAATAATAATTATGCAAAATTTTTTACAGGAATAATTTCGGGAACATTAAATGGATTAACTACATTGGGAGGAATGCCTGTTGCACTTTTTTTATTAGTTACAAGCATTCAACCTGCAATAATTAGAGGTTCATTAGCAGCGTTATTTTTTTTAACAGATATTTATGCTTTTGGGTTAAGTTTTTTTGCTGGAATTGTAGATACAACGACTATTTATAGGACACTTCCATTGATCATTATTTTACCAATAGGTGTTTATATTGGTGATAAATTTTTTGTTAAAAGTAAGGAAGAAACCTACAGAAAGTTTGTTTTTTATTTTCTTATATTTATATCAATGTTTGGATTTTTTAGAATTATACAAAATATTTAAGATTAAAAAAAACCCCAGCAATTCTCATTGCTGGGGTTTAAAATTAAGATCTAATTATCTTTGTTTTTTAGTTTTAAATGTTCCACCTTTAACTTCTTTTTCTAAGAAAGAACCTTCGGCTTCACCAACATTAGTAAAAGTAACTCCAGTCGCACCTTCGTAGTCAATTTTTTTACCTTTGGCTAATAAATCTAAACCTTTTTTAAGTTCACCTGGATAAATTTTAGTTCCAGGACCGTTAGCAACATCCATTACATGTGTAGCAATAGAAGCTCTTTCAGCTGAATTACCGGCTTGCATCGCAAGAACGATTAAAGCAGCAGCATCATAGGATTCACCTGTGTATGGCCCAGAAGAGTCTATACCTGCTGCAGCTGCAACATTAGTAAATACACCTGCACCTTTTCCAGTAGAACCTGGAAGTGAACCAAAAGATTTATTTAAATCTTTTCCAAAAGCATCAGTTAAAGCGTCTCCGATCATACCATCTGATAAAATAAAAGTATCAAATGCACCAGAGTCTAAAGAACCTTGGATAATTCCTTTACCACCTTGGTCTATATAACCGATTACAACAACTGCATCTCCACCTGCTGAAGCTAAAGTTGCTACTTCTGAAGAGTAGTCAGCTTTTCCATCTTCGTGAGCTAATACAGTTGTTACTTTAATACCATGAGCTTTAACTGCTGCTGCGTAAACATCAGACAAACCTTTTCCATAGTCATTATTTGTGTAAGTAATAGCAACACTTTTGATTTTTCTGTCTTTAGTAATATTAGCTAAAATCTGTCCACCTCTAGCATCTGAAGGAGCTGTTCTAAAAAAGAATCCTTTATCATCTAAAGTTGTAAGACCTGGTGATGTTGCTGAAGGTGAAATCATTACCACACCATTTGGTACAGCAACGTTAGATGCAATAGCACCAGTTACACCAGAACAGTCAGCACCCATAATAGCTGCAACACCTTGTGCTATAACACCTTCAGCTGCCGCAGTTGCCGCTGCTGAGTCAACACAAGTTGAGTCTGCTCTTACTACTGAAATAGTTTCTCCACCTAATAGTGAACCCGAATCAGAAGCTTCTTTAAATGCAAGCTCTGCAGATGCAGCCATAGCTGGTGTTAGAGATTCAATAGGACCAGTAAACCCTAATATAATTCCCATTTTAACTTCTGCAAATGTATTCGTTGTAAAAGTAGAAACGAATATAAATGCTACAATAAATAGTTTTTTCATTATTTTCCTCTTTGATTGTTAACAATTTATAAAAAGCTAATTAAATTATGATTAATCAATTATTTCAATGGATAAATTATCTTATTTTACTAAGTAAAAAGACCGAAGTTATTACGATTATTCCACCCAATATGAACAAAGTGGTTGGAATCTCTCCAAATATCAAAAAAGTTAAGATTATTCCAAAAATAGGGAATAAAGAATAGAAAGGAAAAATTTGCCCAACTGTATAAAATTTATATAGATAAAACATTAGTAGATGAGCACACAAAGAAACAACTACAGCTTGGTAAGAAATTAACAGCCAAGATTCTAAGTTGATTGATTTAAAATTAGAAACTGTATTCCCTTCAATAAAATAAGAAATAATTAATAAAAATATGAAACCAAAAAGACCAATACTTGAATTAATTAAACTAGTATCCAGATCTTTTAATTGCCTAGAATAAACTTGAGCCAGACCAAAAAATAAAGCCATTAAGCTCGCAAAAAATAATCCTAAAAAATTATCACTTAATTTTGGATCAAAAAATATTATGATAATACCAATAAAAGCACTAAAGATTAACATCCATTTTTTTGGACTTATATTTTCACCAAGCATGATAGCACTTGCAAGAATTCCAAATGGGATAGCTAACTGTGAACCTACAATAACTGGTGATATTATTGATGAATGGTAAAGAGATAAATTCATAAACACATAAACCATTACACCCATAGAAATTGAGAAAGCTATTAGGGAAGGGAAATATTTTTTATTAGGAATCTTGAATCTCCAGAAGGGAATTAATATGATTAATACCAAACCCATTCTAAGTGATGCCATCAAAATTGGTGGAACAGAATTATTTAATGCTAGTTTAGTAACAGGAAAAGCACTTCCATGAGCTGCCATTATAAACAGCAAAATAAATAAATGTTTTAAGGGCATTATCTCATTGAGAAAGGATCAAGAGATGGCTCATCAGATGTATAAAACCAAGTTGTTTTTACTCTTGTATAATCTTTAATAGATTCAATACCTGCTTCTTTTCCATATCCACTATCTTTAATTCCACCAAAAGGAGCTGATGGGGATATTAATCTATATGTATTAACAAATGTAATTCCAGCACGAATTGCTTTTGAAACTCTCATACCTCTTGCAAGATCACTTGTATAAACACCTGATGATAATCCATATTGGTTATCATTCATTTTTTTTATAACTTCTTCTTCTGCGTTAAATTTCATTACAGACAAAACTGGCCCAAATAATTCATTTTCTGCAGTTGGAAGATTGTGATTATCACATTCAATAATAGTCGGTGGAAAATAATAACCTTCATTTGAAAATGGATGTCTTTTACCACCACATCTAAGCTTTCCACCTTGTTCAACAGTTTGTTTTATATTTTTTTCTATAATTTCTAATTGTTTGAAATTACTTAAAGGTCCCATTTCTGTTTCCACATCCATTGGTGTGCCAATTTTTATTTTTTCTGCTCGTTTTATAAGTTTAGTTAAAAACTCTTCATATATTCCTTTTTGAATGTAAAGCCTTGAACCAGCAATACAGCTCTGTCCACTAGCACCAAAAATTCCTGCAACAATACCGTTAATAGCATTATCTTGTTTAGCATCGTCAAACACAGCAACAGGGCTTTTCCCACCAAGCTCTAAACTAACCTCAGATAAATTTTCAGCAGAATTTTTAATTATATGTCTTGCAGTTTCAGGACCTCCTGTGAAAGCTATTTTTTCAACAAGATTGTGTGAGGTTAAAGCTTTACCACATGGATCTCCAAAACCAGTAACAACATTTAGAACTCCTTTTGGTAAACCAGTTTTTTCAATTAATTTAGCAAATTCAAAAATAACAGCTGGAGCTAGTTCTGAAGACTTAAGCACAACAGTATTTCCCATTGCAAGTGCTGGAGCAAGTTTAGTTGCAGTTAAAAACATTTGTGAGTTCCATGGTACAATAGCAGCAATCACTCCTATTGGAATTCTAGTTGTAATTGCCTGAATGTTTGGTTTATCAATTGGTAATACTGTTCCTTCAACTTTATCAGCAAGACCTGCATAATAATCATAATATTCAGCAATATAATTTGCTTGTTTTTTTGTTTCTCTAAATAATTTTCCTGTATCAATTGTTTCAATTTCTCCAAGCATCTCTGCATTTTCTCTTAATTGACTTCCAATAGCTCTTAAAAATTTTCCTCTTTCCCTTGGTAATAATTTTGGCCATTCACCCTCAAATGCTTTTTGTGCAGCTTTAACCGCTCTATCCACATCTTTTGCACTTGCCTCAGGAACTGTTGCCCAAGGTTTATTTGTTTCAGGATTTAGAGTTTCAAAAGTTTTTTTACTTTCTGAATCAACCCACTCACCATCAATAAACATTTTATATTGTTTTAATTTAGTCATTTAGTTCTATAAAATTCTTAATAGCCATATTTACATCATCTGCACATTCAATTCCACAAAGATGTTTCCCATCTTTAATGACTTTTAATTGACTATTATTAATTACTTCACTTAATTTTTTAGACATATCTACTGTGGATCCTAGATCGTTTTCACCGGTCATAACTAAGGTGTTAACTTTGATGTTTTGAAAATTTTCATTATTTTTATGAAAAACAAAAAGTTTATAAACGCTTAAAAAATTTTCAATATTATTTTTTTCTAATATTGAGCTGATTTTTTCATAAGTATCTGGATTTTTTTCTAAATATTTATCAGTAAACCATCTTTTTAATGCTTGTCTTGAAAGTTTTAAATTCTTTTTAGCTAAATTAAATCTATCATTAACAATCTTTTGTTGATCTTCACTTCTCTTGAATATTGAGCCAAGTAACGTCTGAGACTTAAGTCTATCATTATATTTAGTTGCAAAATTTCTAGCTATTAATGAGCCTATTGAAAATCCAATTAAATGGATTTTATCAAAATTTAATTCATTTAATAAATTAATTAATTGTTCTGAAAAATCATCAAAACTTATACTGGATTTGTTCAAAGGAGTTTTGCCATGGCCAAGGATGTCATAAGAAATAGTAGTGTTATCTTTAAAATAATCTAATTGAGGTTGCCAAATTTCATGTGTTAAACCGACTCCATGAATGAATACTATTGGATTTTTTTTTTCAGTTTGATTTAATAAATAAAAAGTTCCAGATGAGTCTGTGCCATTGATCATCAAATTTATTTAGGTTCAATGCCCATTTCTTTCATGTCTTGATATCTATCACCAGTTCTTGCGTGTGCTCTTCCACTAGATGCTCCACCAATGGCTATAACAACTTCATTATCAAATGGTGCATCATGAATAGTAAATTCATGTGTGAGATAATATGGTCTTAAACCTGAATCACTTTTGTGCATCATTGGGATAGAGATTTTAGATCCAGCAGGGCCTCTTGTATTAGTAAAGCTTAAATAAGATGTTCCACCTACCGCATCTCTAAATTTATTTCCAAACCTTAGTGTATGAATAAATGCTGAAGCATGTTCAATCTCACCATTTAATCCTACAATTCCAGCTTTACCGTAAGCTAAAATCTTGTCAGGTGTTCCAATTTCTTTTATCAGTTCTGGTACAAGTAAATCTCCTAATTTAGGAGCTAAATCTAAAATTACTGGTTTTAAATTTTCTACAAATCCTTGACCGTGCCATGGATTTTTAAATACAGCTGCAACCGAAACTAATAAAACTGGTTCTTTTGCTTCTTTACCACCTTCAATAAACGTTTTATCTACAAATTTAGTAAACTTTCTTAATTCTAATTTCATTTTTTTTTTCTATGTTTAAAACTGTCTCTCCTAAAACTGTATAATGCTTTTGGATCTACATCAACATTTATGACAGCTGGTTTGTTACATTCAATTGCAGCTTTAACAGCTTCATTTATTTTCGAAATTTTTTTTACACTAAAACCTTTTGCTCCATAAAGTTCAGCGACTTTATCAAATGGTGGACTTTTTATGTCTGCACCCAAATATCTTTTTCCAAAAAAATCTTTTTGATAAGCTTTTTCAGCACCCCAGCTTTGATTATTCATTACAATTGTAATTGTGTTAATTCCATATTCTACAGCTGTACTCAATTCTGAAATTGTCATACCAAAACCTCCATCCCCCATAAGACTAACAACAGTTTTTCTTGGCTTTGCTATTTTTACTCCTAGACCACAGGCAAAAGAAAAACCAACTAAACCAAAATCTAGTGGAGTAAATAAAGAGGGTGGGTCGTAATATTCAAGAGCATCTGTTGCTTGTAAACATAACGTTCCAGCATCTAAAGTAATTGCAGAGTTTTTAGGAAGACTTTTTCTCAATTCTTTAAACAATCCAGAAGGCTGGATAGGGAAAATATTTTTTGAATCAATCTTATCTCTATCAGCTAGATAATTAGTTCTTTCTTTTAGATATAGATTAGTCCAATGCTTTACATTTAAAATAGTTTTTTGTTTCTTTAATTCATTATATATTTGATTAGTTGCTGTAGCTGCATCAGCGCAAATTCCAACAGAGATCGGAAAGTATCTACCTAGCATTTTTTTCTCTAACTCAATTTGTATAATTTTAGCTTTTTTATTTATGTTATCATAAGAATAAAATGTTGAATTAAATCCAAGTCTTGTTCCAAGTGCAATAATTACATCTGCTTCTTTTACAAGTCTGGATGCAACAGGATTACCTCTAGGACCCATTTGTCCAGCATTTAATTTATGATTAAAAGGAATTGCATCTCCATGCCCAGCTGCTGTTACCATTGGTATATTAAGTAATTCTGCAAGTTTAATTACTTCTTTGTATTTTCCAGTGTATTTAATTCCACCACCAGCAATAATTACAGTTTTTTTTGAGTCTTTTATTATTTTTACTGCTTTTATAATTTTATTAAGCTCACCTTTGACTGAACTTTCACTTTCATAAGAAGCTTTATTATTAATCTTAAATTTTTCTGAAGCAGCTAGAATATTTCTAGGTAAATTTATACACACTGGTCCTCTTCTAGGTGACATTGCCAAACTGAATGCATTATTGAAAATAGAGGGAATTTTTTTAGTATTAGTTACTGTCCAAGTTTTTTTAGTTATAGGACTAAATAAAGACTGTTGATCAAGACCCTGGAATGCATCTTCCATTTTGTCTTTTGTAGAATATGAACCCGCAATAGCTATTACTGGAGAAAAAGCCGCTTTTGCTTGTGCAATTCCAGTAACTAAATTAGTTGCTCCTGGACCATTCTGTCCTGCCAGAATAACGCCTGGTTTATTTGAAGCTCTTGCATAACCGTCTGCCATATGAGTTCCAGTTCTTTCATCTCTTACACCAATAAATTTTATTTTTTTTTCATGATAAAGAGCATCAAACATCTCCATTGTTGCAGAACCAATTAAACCAAAGACATATCTAACTTTTTCTTTTTTTAAAGACTGAATAGCAGCTTGGCCACCAGTTAGTTTTTTTGATTTATTCACGAAACTTTTTTAACTTCAGTATCTATATCATCTTTAAAGTGAGGCATTACTTTTTCAGTAAATAGTTTTATACTTTTCATACAATCCTCATGTTTTATTCCAGGAAAGTTTGACCAGACGTGAAGATTTTGTAAGTTTAATTCTCTTTTAAGTTCATTTATTTTTTCAATAACATATTCTGGTGTTCCAAAAAGCATATTACGCTTATGTAAAAAATCATAATTCAATAAATCTAATTTATTTTTGGTAACTGGCAATTCTTCATCTGGATCCATATGGTTTCCAAGGCCTCTCCAATGACAAACCCACTTCATGTAGTCTACCATATGTTGACCAGCTTTTTCTTTAGCTTCTTCCATTGTATCTGCAACAAACATATCTCTTACTAAAGAAATACCTTCTCCCATTGGTACATTTTTTTTTTCAGCTTCAGATTTTGCATTTTTAAATGCTTCAAATTTAATTTTAAGAGCTTTTACAGTAGGAATCCACATTATAATATTCAATCCTTGTTGTGCTGCCCATTCAATAGACCTAATTCCATCTACAACTTGGTGAATAGCAGGAAAAGGTTTCTGATAAGGTTTTGGAAGAACACTAATATTTTCCATAACACTTGTTTCTAAATTTATTAAATCTTTATTTGGTGGACTCATATCATGTTGCCAAACATAATCAGGTGCCGGATATGTATAAAATTCACCCTTATGATTAAAAAATTTTTCTTTCCAAGCTTTTTTTAAAATTGTTAAAGTTTCTTCAAATAATCTAAAATTTTTTGCTTGGTCTTTCATATCTGCCTCTTTGTTTAGATTTATTGCTTCTCTACCATAAATTCCTCTGCCAATACCAACCTCAACTCTCCCTTTTGACAATTGATCTAATAGAGCAATATCTTCTGCCATTCTAATTGGATTATGAAAGGTAATCACATTACAGGCCTGTCCTATTCTAATGTCTTTAGTTCTAGCAGCAGCATCAACTCCCATCATCAAAGGGTTTGTCAACGATTCCATTCCTTCATGATTAAAATGGTGTTCAGTGTACCATATGGAATTCCATTTATTTTGATCACAATACTCTGTGATTTCTCTAGTTTCATCCAAAAGTTTATCGTAGGGCTTGTGAGTCCAGTTAGTAGTATTGCAAAAATATCCAAATTTCATGTTTCCTCCTTAAATTATTTAATTTAAAAAAGACGACTGATCCCACTTTCGCTATCTCTTTTGATTATCCAGAACCTACCTATAGCAACGAGTTATGTATCTCTCCTTAAATAGTTAGGCCGAGATTAACACAGAATCCAGAAAATTCATTAGTAATTCATTAGTTCTATAATCCAAGAAACACTGGGGTAATAATTAAGTAGGACCCTAAACAGTTTGGGTTTTTCAGTGTTTTTTAGACCCCTATACCCTTTTTGGTAGATAGGATTCCTTATATCTAGTCTTATAAGGTTTGATCTATAGAGCTGGAGGAGTCATTCCAGTTTTTAATATTGAGATTGTTATTGTCGCTCACTTATTATCCATATTTTAAATATATTTTTTTAATATTAATCAGATATAACACTAAAAAGAAAAAACTAAACCAATAATGATTTCCACTATAGGTGAATTAATTGCTCGCTCTGCAAAAACGTTTAATCGCAAAGCATTTATTAGATATTTAGATAATGATAATTATATCTCCTTTTTTCAGTTAGAAGAATTAAGAAAAAAATTTAATATTTATTTAAATTTTATTAAAGTTTTTAATAAAGATAGAATTGTAGTTTTAATGGATAACTCTCCAATTCTTGCAATTTTATTTCTCATAATTCCCGGATGCTTTAGAACTTTTGTACCAATTAACCCACATGCAGGAAATGAAGAAATAGAATATATTATAAGTTTAACCAAACCAAAATTATTAATTACAAATAAAATTTTCTCAACAAAATTAAAAAAATTTAAAATAAAAAAAATTATCATTTCAGAAGATGATATTTTTATAAAAAAAATATTAGATCATGATTATAAAAATTCAATGATAAAAAAAAATGTTTTTTCTAATAAGAAAGATATTGCTCAAATTTTATTTACCTCAGGATCAACTGGAAATCCAAAAGGAGTTTCTATAACTCATTTAAATATGATTACAAATCTATTAGGCTTAGTCAAGAGATTTAGATTTAAAAAAAATAACCCAAAGTTTATATCGGTAACACCTTTATATCACAATAATGGACAATTTATACCCACTCTATGCCCTTTACTTTTGGGAGGCCAAACTTTTTCAATTCCACCTATGCAATCTTTAAATAATTTTTTTGAAATTATTGAAAAAAATAAAATAAATTATACGTCTGCAATGGCGACACATATTAATTATCTTAACAATTATCAAAGAAAAAAAAAAATTTCTCATTTAAAATTTATATGTGTTGGGGGAGCAAAATTGGATATTTTAAATCACAAAAAATTTGAAAAAAAATTTGGAATAAGAATTTTATGTAATTATGGACTAACTGAGACATCATCCATTGCTACTACTGAAGGGGTTTCTAGAGAATTTACAAAAAAAGGATCTGTCGGAAAGCCTCTATTTAACAATAAAGTAATTATTAAAAAAAAAAAAAAAAAAAAAAAATTAAAAAATAAATATCTATATACAGGAGATCTTGGTTATTTTGATAACGATGGTTTTCTATATATAATTGATCGAGTAGATAACATGATAAATGTATCAGGTGAAAACATTTACCCTTCAGAAATTGAGAAGCATACAAATAATTACAAGAATATAAGTTTATCTATTGCTATTCCTGTAGCAAATCCTATTACTCAAAATTCAATAGTTTTGATATATGAGGCAAAAAATAAAAAAAAAATTAATATAGATAATATTAAAAAATATTTATCAACTAAAATAAGTAAATTTAAGATTCCAAAACATTATTTTAATATCCATGAACTCAATTTGTTAGAAATTCCAAAAGCTGCAAACAAAAAAATTTTAAGAAAAAAAATTGAAATCTACTTTAAAGATTTGATAAATAAATCACAAATTTCTTTATAGCTATGTAATTTAATATAATTCTCACTTGAAACCTTAGTCTTAAGTTCTTTTTCAATAGCCGAGATTAATCTTGCATGGTTTAAAGAGTCCCAATTTATACAAGAAAACATATTTGCTTTTAATAAATTTTTTTTATTAATTTTTAAAATTTTTAAGAAAATATTATTAATTTGATCTAGAATTTTTTTTTTATTTTTTTTCATGAAATTTATATCATATTTACTTATTAGGGCGATCCTGATCTCCATCTCCCTTAAAAACTAAAGTTTGTTTATTATATTTATTTATAAAAATTCCATAATTTAATAATGATTTATTACTATTGTAAGGTTCAAAATGATTTGGGATGCGTATGTCTTTATTTTTTTTTTTAAAACCTAATTTTTTCATAATTTTACTCTCTGTTCCTGAAACCATAAAATCAATATATTCGATATTATTTTTTATTAGGTAATCAACAATATTTTGAGAAATATTAATATTTTTTGGAAAATTTCCATAAAAATCAATAACCCTAATTATTTTAACTTTAAAGGGTTTTATATAAATTTCCCTAAATATAAAAAAAAATTGAAGCTTATCTCTCTTATAAAAATTCATTACATTATATTTATAAAAGGGATTATTTAAGTATTTATTAATAAAATATTTTTTACTTTTTTTTGGTTCAAAAATGGTATCAGGTAATACATTTAAAACTCTATTTATATTCATTTTAATTTTATTATTTACTATTTCATTTTTACTATTGTTAACTAAGCCTTTTGAAACTTTTTTTTTAATTATTGGATTCGAAATATAATAATGATCTAGATTTTTAATTTTAGATATTTTATCAAGAACCATACCAGCAGTAGACATATTCGTCCCTACAGTTCCCAAAAAATTAGGTTTTAAATTATAAATATAGTTTAAAAATAAGATTAAACAGTTTTTTTTGTATGTTTTAGATTTTACTGTGAAGGCTAAATAAATGTGTTTTTTTAATTTTTGATCCCAATTATCCATTGTAATTAATCCTTGAGCAGCTACTAATTTTTGTGAATAGAACAAACCTAAAATTTTAGAATTTTTATTTTTAAAAAAATTATAATAAAAATTAATGATAGTTATCTTTTTTGTAAATATATGATTTTTTTTAGGAAAATGATTCTTTACTAATTTTTGAAAAATACCAAGTTCACTTTGTTTTAAAAACCTTACTTTCAAGGTCATATTAAAATATATTTATCATTTTTTATAATTTATTTGTTCTTAGATATAGTATTATTGATTAGCATAAACGTGGAAAAATCATATGTAAATTAGATGTTTAACAAGCTGACATCTAAAGGCATAATTAAGTAGGATTCTAAATGGATCTCAATTTTTACATACAAATCAGCTGCAATTAGACCTTTAAATAATCTATTGATTGTAATAAATATCTAATTATCTTTTATTTAAAAAAACACACAATTTTTAATAGTTGTCAATTGCAACTATTGTTAAATCATCTTTTTGAATTTTTCCAGAACCAATAATATCATCAATAATTAACTTTAATCTTTCATTGATAGGGTTTTCTTGATATTTTTTTATATAGCCTTCAAAACCTTCTGAGCCTAATATTTCTCCATTTGGATCCTTAATTTCAGTAATACCATCTGTAAAAATATACATAGAACTATCTGAAAACGGTATAATATTCTCAACGTATTTAGTTTTAGCCATTATTCCAAGTGGAGGACCAGCTTCTGTATAACTTGTAAAGTCACCCTTTTTATCTATAATTAAAGGAGGCTCATGGCCTGCACTTGATAAAGATAATTCATTCTTATTACTGTCATATACTCCAATTAACATTGTCACAAACATTCCTCTTGAGATTGTTTCACAAATTTCATTATTAAGTTGAATACAGAGTTCTGCAGGAGATAAAATTGTTTTACTCAAACATCGATATAAACTAGATGCTTTTGACATTAAAAGTGAGGATTTGATACCTTTGCCTGATACATCGGCAACTCCAAATCCGTATTTACCATCACCTAAGTCAGAAAAGTTATAAAAATCACCAGAAATTATTTTTGCTGGAATATTGATGCCGGCAATTGGAAAGGGATGTTCTTGGTTTTTAGATAAAAGAGATTTTTGGATTTCACCAACTATTTCAATTTCTTTTTGAGTTTTATTTTTTTCTATCATTTCTTTTGCCATTTTTGCATTTCTAATTGCAAATGCAGCAGGGGAAGCCAAAGTTTCTAATAAACTTCTGTCACTTTCTTCAAATAATTTATTATCAGATTTTTTATTTAAACAATGAATAACACCTATACATTCATTACCAGCTATTAGTGGAGCACATAAAACAGAATAAGTTGTAAAATTTGTTTTATTATCTAGATCAAAATAAAACTCAGCTATTTGTCTTACATCTTTTCTAACATCACCCACACGAATACATTTTTTTTGTTCAATCGCTTTACCCATTACACCATCATTTAAAGAAATTTCATATTCATCTAAATGATTTTGATGTAGAGAGGCTATGCATTGAAAAACTTTCTTTTTTTTGTCGATTAAAAACACGTTTGCTGCTTGTGCATTAAGTCTTTGAATTATAACTTGAAGTGCTGTTTGTATTGTTTCATTCAAATCAAGAGATGATGCAAATTCTTGATTTAGCTGCGAGATGATTTCAAAATCCTTATTAAATTTTGGTTCTTCACTGTTTTTAACAGATAGGTCAGGTTTTTTTGGTTTAAATAAGAACATATATTTTAACAGA
>Ga0209709_10001842_pt1 | contig 19125 bp, 17 predicted proteins | sample ArcticOcean_MG_C_2_FD_187435 | JGI IMG/M metagenome (GOLD analysis project Ga0209709, IMG submission 187435) | Marine microbial communities from western Arctic Ocean - ArcticOcean_MG_CB4_136 (SPAdes) (version 2) | ecosystem: Environmental > Aquatic > Marine > Oceanic | place: Arctic Ocean... | reverse complement strand
TTTAGTTCCTTAAGTTCTTGTTTTGATGCATTACCATAAATATTTTTATTTATTTTTTTTTCATTATAATGAATTGCCCTAGCTTCATAAGCAAAATTTTTACCTACATATTTAAAGTTGTCTTTAATAAATTTTTGATAATTTTTTATAGTTTTTGTAATACTATCATTTTTTGTATTCCCTAAAATGTTTCTTGATTTCTTTTTACTATTGATCAATTGTGGGGCCATTAAAGTTTTCTCAACTTTATTTGAATTACAATTATAACAAATAAGAAAATTCTTTCTTAGTAACTTTTCATACTCTTTTGAAGAAGCAAACCAACTATCAAAAGTTATCTCACAATTTTTGCACCCTAGTTTATACTTGATCATAATTACTAATTAATAACTCAAATAACAATTTCAATACTTGTTAGCTTCTATAATCTGTATTAATTTTGATATACTCATTCGTAAGATCCATTGTATATGCGGTAAAACTCTTAACGCCTGTTGAAATCTCAATATCTAAATCTATATGTTCATTCTTCATATAATTTGCCACTACTTTTTCGTCATAGTTTTGATTTAATTTTCCATCTCTAACTATATTTGTATTTCCAAACTTAATAGATAATTTTTTTAAATTAATTTTTGCTCCAGCCTTACCAATTGCCATTACTACTCTACCCCAATTAGGATCTTCTCCTGCAATTGCGGTTTTAACTAAAGGTGAATTGGCTATGGAAAAAGCAATTTTTTTTGCATCAATTTCATTTTGACATTTTCTTACATTCACAGTAATAAATTTAGAAGCTCCCTCGCCATCTGACACAATTCTTTTTGCTAAATTTAATAAAACCTTGTTTAGTGCGTCATCAAAATTTCTAATCTTTTTTTCATTAAAATTTTTTACTGGTGAATTATTAGCCTTATTGGTAGCAAAGATGGTTACCATATCATTAGTACTTGTGTCTCCATCACAAGAGATTGCATTAAAAGTTGTAGTTATATTTTTTTTTAATAACTTGTTCAAAATATCATTAGATAAGTTAGCATCCGTGAAAATATAAGCTAATGTTGTTGCCATATTCGGATGTATCATGCCAGAGCCTTTGGCAATTCCATAAATTTTAATTTTTTCATTTCCTATATTACATTCCTCCATTGCTAATTTGGGCTTTGTATCTGTTGTCATAATTCCTAACGCTGCCTTCATCCAAATAAATTTATTTTGCACATATCGGATTTTATTTATTACATTTGGGATTTGATAGGCTATTTCGTTATATGGAAACAATTCTCCAATAGTGCCTGTACAACCAAATATAATTTCTTTAGGCGTAATCTTTCTTGGAAAATCTTCATCTTCTGCTTGTTTTTCGGTCAATTTTCTTGAAAATAAGTCAGCTAACTTTTTTAAGCTCTCATAACCCTGTTTTCCAGTAAAAGCATTGGCATTTCTAGTATTCACAATAAGTGATGTTATTTTTTTATTATTTTGATTTAGATTCCACTTAATATTTTCTGATACAATTTTAGACTGAGTATAAACGGAAGCATAATTTGCTCCATTTCTAAAATAAAACATTGATAGATCGTCTCTATTATCTTTATACAGGTTTGCACTAACAACCGAAATTGATAGTCCCTCAATATGGTCTAAGTCCTGAAAATCAATCATTTTAGCCTTTTTTGATTTTGAAGATAAAAAATTTATTAAATTAATTCCCATAGTGTTTAAAATATTTATTTAATACATATATTAAACAATATAAATAAAGAATAAATCAAATAGTAATGTTTAATCCATTAAATTTAATTTCAAAATTAATCAAATCTAGCAATCAAAAAGAGCTTGATAGAGTTGGAAAAATTGTAACAAAAATAAATTTACTAGAAGATAATTTTAAAAATTTAGATGATTTAGATTTTCCTAAAAAGACACTCAATTATAGGGCTCAAATTGAAAAAGGGAAAGCTCTGGATGAGCTTTTACCTGAGGCATTTGCATTGGTTAGAGAAGCTTCTAAGAGGACACGAAATGAAAGACACTTTGATGCTCAAATAATTGGTGGAGTTGTACTACACGAAGGTAAAATTGCAGAAATGAGAACTGGTGAGGGAAAGACTCTTACCATCACACTTGCGGCATATCTCAATGCGCTAAGTAGTAAGGGAGTCCATATAGTTACAGTTAATGATTATCTGGCAAAAAGGGACTCGATTGAAATGGGTCATATATATAACTTTCTAGGCTTAACATCGGGATATATTAATAATGATCAAGATGATGAAGAGCGTAAAAAAAATTATAATTGCGACATAACGTATGCAACTAATAGTGAGTTAGGATTTGATTATTTAAGAGATAATATGAAATTTTCAAAAATTGAAATGGTGCAAAGAGAAAATTTTTTTTCAATAGTTGACGAAATAGACTCTTGTTTAATTGATGAAGCCAGAACTCCCTTAGTAATTTCTGGTTCTGCAGAAGACAAAACTCATCAATATCTAGCTATAGATAAACTAATTAAACGTCTAAATAGTAAAGATTATGAAATTGATGAAAAAGATAAAAATATTCTTTTAACTAATGATGGAATTAACAATGTAGAAAAAATTTTTTCTGATGCAGGGATATTAAAAAATAATAATTTTTATGATCCCGAAAACTTAAGTTTAGTACATCACGTTAATCAAGCACTACGTGCTCATCATTTATTTGAAAAAGGTAAAGATTATATTGTAAAAGAAGATAATTTAAAAATTATTGATGAATTAACTGGTAGAATTCTTGAAGGTAGAAGATTTGGTGATGGATTACATCAAGCATTAGAAGCTAAAGAAAAAATTAATGTCCAAGCTGAAAATCAAACTCTAGCATCAATAACTTATCAAAATTATTTCAAGCTTTATAAAAAAATATCTGGATGTACTGGTACTGCCGCAACTGAAGCGGAAGAATTTTTTGAAATTTATAATTTACAAGTTGTAATAATACCAACAAATAAAGAAATGATTAGGAAAGATTATAATGATCAAATTTTTAGAACTGAGAATGAAAAAAATAATGCAATTATAAAAAAAATAGATGAACGTCATAAATTAGGGCAACCAATATTAATTTTTACATCTAGTGTTAACAAATCTGAAATTTATGCAAATTTATTGAATAAAAAAAATATTAAACATGTAATTTTAAATGCAAAAAATCATGAAAATGAAGCAGAAATTATTGCTGATGCTGGTAAAGAACAATCGGTAATTATTACGACAAGTATTTCTGGAAGAGGTGTTGATATTCAGCTGGGAGGTAAAAAGGGATCAATTCCAGATGAGCAACTAAAAACAGATAAAGATAAAATCAAATCTTTAGGTGGATTATTTGTAATTGGAACTGAAAGAATGGAGTCCCGCAGAGTAGATAACCAGGCCAGGGGAAGAGCAGGAAGGCAAGGGGATGAGGGTAGCTCAATATTTTATGTCAGCCTTGAAGATGATTTAATGAGGATTTTTGGCTCAGAATCAATGAATAATATGTTGGAAAAATTAGGGCTTAAGGATGGTGAAAGTATAGATCATCCGTGGATAAATAAGGCATTAGAAAGAGCACAACAAAAAGTTGAAGCTAGAAACTTTGATATAAGAAAAAATCTAATTAAGTTCGATAATGTGCTAAATGATCAAAGACACGTAGTATTTTCTCAAAGAAAGAATGCAATGAGTAGTGAAAATATTTTTGAATATTCGGATGAATTTTTAAAAGAAATCATTGAAGATATTATAAAATTAAAGATTCAGCGATTGTCAAACCCTAATAATAGCGAATTTAGCAATCATCTTAAAAAAATTGTAGGCAAAAGTTTTAATAATAGCGAGATAGAAAAATTAATCTCAGGGAAAGATATTGAATTAAAAGAAAAAATTAATAATAAATTTACTGAGTCCAGAAATGAAAGAGTTAAACTTCTTGGAGAAAACCACGCAAAAGAAATTGAAAAAAGAATACTTCTTCAATCAATAGACTTGAATTGGAAATCTCATATACAATATTTGGAACAATTAAGACAAGTAATTGGTCTAAGATCTTATGGTCAAAGAGATCCCTTAGTTGAATACAAAAAAGAAGCTTTTGATTTATTTTCAAATCTTTTAGAAAAATTAAAATTAGATTTTGTAACAATTTTAATAAATCTAAAAGTTATTGAGTCTCAAGAAGAAAAAGTAAAAGAAATTAGCCCAGTTAAAATTGACCCTAAATATATCGGGAAAAAAATGAGTAGAAATGAACCATGTTTTTGTGGTTCAGGGAAAAAATATAAACGATGTTGTGGAGCTTTATAGAATTCTAAAAAAAACTAATTGCTAAAATCAACAAAATTAATCCTAAAACTATCAATCCAATTAATACTTTTTTTGATTTGAAAATTTTATCAACACTATTGTTTTTTATAGTTAGTGTATTCAAATCTTCTGAGCTGTTAATAAAACCTTTATTTCTTCCAATCTTTAAAAATTTATTTTTTCTTTCTTTCATAATTTCTTCTGGTGATAAATCTTTAAAATAATTTAAATTTTTAGATATTGAGTTTTTAAGGTTTTCTAACATTAAATCTCTATCTCTATGGGCTCCCCCTAAAGGCTCTGGAATTATTTCGTCTATAACTTTTAATTCTAATAAATCTTTTGAAGATAGTTTCATTGCTTTGGCTGCATCAAGCATTTTTTTTGGATCTCTCCATAATATAGTTGCACACCCTTCTGGAGAAATCACAGAATAAATTGCATTTTCTAACATTATAATTTTATTGGATGATGCTAAAGCTATTGCTCCTCCCGATCCTCCTTCTCCAATAATTATTGCCAATGTAGGAACTTCAAGCTCCATACAACATTCAATCGATTTAGCGATTGCTTCTGCTTGCCCTCTTTCTTCGGCTCCAACGCCAGGATAAGCACCCGGTGTATCTATAAAGGAAATTATTGGAATGTTAAATTTATTTGCCAATTTCATTAACCGATTTGTTTTTCGATAACCTTCTGGTCTCATCATTCCAAAGTTTCTATCTATTCTGCTCTCTAAATCTTCTCCCTTTTCCTGGCCTATTACCAGGACAGAATTTCCACCAAACTTTGCAAACCCTGATATAACTGACTTATCTTCTCCATAATATCGATCTCCAGACAAGGGGATAAAATCCTCAAATAAATTGTCGATAAAAAATTTTGATTTTGGTCTATCCTCATGTCTTGCAACCATAGTAGTTTGCCAAGGATCTAAGTTTGAATATATATTCTTTAACTTTTCGTCTAATCGAGCTTGAGTGTTTGAAATTTTTTGAGTATCTACTTCAGATAAACCATCTTGATTATAAGGGTCTTTTAATTTTTCAATTTCATTTTCAAGGTTTTTAATATCAGCCTCAAAATTAAGATAGTTTTTCATAAATTATTTATAACGGATAGTTAATTTATAAAAAAGGCAATAAAATGATAATTAATAAATCAAAAAAATCTTATTAATTGACTTAATCTTTTTAAAAGATACAAATTTACCATCGAGAGAGACTAATTAGCCGTATTTAGCGCCGAAGGAGCAACCACACCCCGGAAACTCTCAGGCAAAAAGACCGAACAAAGCATCACACTCTGGAAAGAGATTAATTTCCACCGAAGGAGCAAAAACTCTCAGGTAAAAATACAGATGGGGTAAAAAAATATTGCTATGCAAGAAAAATATATAAATATTAAAAGTCTTAAAGTTTCTGAAAATTTATTAAGATTTATAGATGAGGAACTTTTAAAAGATATTGGTATTTCACAAGAAAAATTTTGGCTTGGATTTGAAAAAGCAATTAATGAGCTTTCAATCAAGAATAAAGAGTTAATAAATTTTAGAGAAGATTTACAAAATAAAATTAATGAATGGCATATAAAGAATAAAGGTGGAAAGCTTAATATAAGTGAATATAAAAATTTTCTACTTGAGATTGGTTATTTAAAGAAAGAAGGACCAGACTTTATAATTGAAACTAAAAATATTGATGATGAGATTGCACTAATTGCAGGACCTCAGTTGGTTGTACCAATTATGAATGCGAGATATGCTCTCAATGCGGCTAACGCAAGATGGATGAGTCTGTATGATAGTCTTTATGGAACTGATATTATCGAACAATCTGAAGATAGTGTCTCTGAAAGATATGATCCTTTAAGAGGTGAAATGGTTATTAGATATGCGCGAAAATTTTTAGATAAAAATTTTTCTTTAAAGAATTTAAGCTGGGATAAAATTACAAGCGCCACAATTAAAGATGGAAAATTAATGATCTTAAAAGGTGCTGATATTTTTTATTTGACTAACGAACATCAATTTATTGGTCATAGAGGTGGAGCAGATAACCCTTCAGCAATTATACTAAAAAATAGTAATTTACATATTGAAATTTTAAGAGATTCAAAAGCATTTAGTGCCCAACAAGATCATGCGGGTATTAGTGATATAATATTAGAATCTGCTATATCAACTATTTGTGATAATGAAGATAGTGTGGCAGCAGTAGATGCTGAAGATAAGATTATTTGTTACAGAAATTGGCTGGGATTGATGAAAGGTGATCTAAAAACACAATTTGAAAAAGATGGTAAATTATTTGAAAGGAAGCTAAATCCCAACAGAAGTTATATTTCAAAAGATGGTGTGGGTCTTAAATTGCATGGCCGAAGCCTTTTAATGATTAGAAATGTAGGGCACCTTATGACCAATCCCTCAATAATTTTAAGTAATGGTGATGAAATACCAGAAGGTATTATGGATGCATTTATAACTACAGCTGCAGCCCTTCATGATATTAAAAATAAAAATAATTCTAGAGCAGGTTCTATTTATATTGTTAAACCTAAAATGCATGGACCAGATGAAACTGGATTTACTGATTTGATCTTTTCTAAAGTTGAAGAAGTTTTAGGTCTAAAAAAATACACATGCAAAATAGGAATTATGGATGAGGAGAGAAGAACATCTGTAAATCTTAAAGAGTGTATAAGAACTTTAAAAAACAGAGTTTTTTTTATAAATACAGGATTTTTAGATAGAACTGGTGATGAAATGCATACATCTATGGAAGCAGGACCAATGATTAAAAAAGGAGATATGAAATCTTCTAAGTGGATTTTAGCTTACGAGAACAACAATGTTGATATTGGTTTAAAATGTGGACTATCTGGAAAAGCTCAGATTGGAAAAGGAATGTGGGCGAAGCCAGATAAAATGAAAGATATGATGGAACAAAAGACTGAGCATTTAAAAGCTGGTGCTAATTGTGCTTGGGTGCCCTCTCCTACAGCAGCTGCTTTACACTCATTACATTATCATGAAATAAATATTTTTAATGAACAGAAAACAATCTTGAAAAGAGATCAGGCAAAACTTGATGATCTACTGACAATTCCAGTGGCTGATAGGCCAAATTGGTCGGTACATGAAATTAATAAAGAAATTTCTAATTCAGCACAAACATTGTTGGGTTATGTGGTTAGATGGATAGATCAAGGTATTGGCTGCTCTAAAGTTCCAGATATAAATAATATTGGTTTAATGGAAGATAGGGCAACTCTCAGAATATCCTCACAACATATTGCAAACTGGATACACCATGGAATAACAACTAAAATTCAAGTAATAGAAATCATGAAAGATATGGCCAAAATTGTTGATAATCAAAATAAAAATGACTTAAAGTATATTAAGATGAGCGATGACTTTGATCACTCTTTAGCTTTCAAAACTGCATGTGACTTAATTTTTAAGGGTACGGAACAACCATCGGGATATACAGAACCTTTATTGCACCAAAACAGATTAAAAAAAAAATTAATCTGAATTAGAATCTAAGTTAGCTCTATTTTTAAAAGCAGAAAATAATGTCCCATCATCTAAACTTTCAATTTCTCCACCAACAGGTAAACCTTGAGCTAATTTGGTTATTCTAACCTTCGTACTTTTAAGACTATCCTGAATATAATAGGCCGTAGTTTGACCTTCAACGGTTGCACTTGTTGCAAGTATTACTTCTTCGATATTATCTCTGCTCACTCTCTCTACTAAAGAACTGATTAAGAGATCTTCTTTTCTTTGTCCAACTGACGAAATAGTTCCACCCAAGATATGAAAATAACCTTGAAAAATATTTGAATTTTCAATTGACCATTGATCAGCAATATCTTCAACTACACAAATTTTAGTATATTTTACTTTTGTATTTTCACAATTAACACAGCCATTTGAATTTGATTTTAAGGATCCACAAGAACTACACCTTGTTACATTTTTATAAACTTGAGCTAATGTGCTTGCCATAGGTTTAACAAGTTCGTCTCGGTTATTAATCAATTTTAAGACAATTCTTTTTGCAGATTTAGGTCCTAAGCCAGGAAGTTTTGATATTAATTTTATTAATTCTTCAATCTCGCTAATATTTTGCATTATTTACAATGGCCATTTTAAACCAGGTATTCCAAAGCCACCTGTGGTTTTTGAAATTTCTTCAGTGGTTTTTGATTTAAGCTTAGTTTTAGCGCTGTTGTGAGCTGCTACAATTAAATCCTCTATAACAGTTTTATCCTCTTTAATTATCTCATCAGATAATTGAATATTTTGCATTTCACCATCTCCATCAAGTATAATTTTAACTGAATTAGATCCAGAAATACCCTCAGCTCTAATCTCTTTAATTTTTTCTTGGCTTTCTTTAATTTTTGCCTCAAATTCTTTGGCTTTATCCAAAATGTTTTTAAAATCAGTCAATTAACCCTCTTCATTATTTAGTTTAACATCCAGCAACTCAGCATCAGGGAATTTTTTTATTACTTCTTTATAAATCTCTAAATTTTTAACCTCATTTATTATTTCTTTTTTTTTATTATTTTCTTTCTCTTTTATAGATATTTCACCTTTAGATTTGCTAAATGTAATTATCCATCTTTCAGCAGTCCATTCTAAAAGTTTTGAGGATAAATCTTTAACAAAATCTTTATCTAAATTATCATTAAAAGAAATTTCTATTCTGTTCCTCTCAAATTTTACAAGATTTACATTTTTTTCTAATTCAAATTTTAACTTAATTTCTTTTTTTTGATAACAAACATCAAGCAAATCTTTAAATGAATTAATTAAATTTTTATCCATTACTTTAGCTTCCATCTCAAGCTCGGGCTTATTTTTTTTTTCCTGAGCAATATTTTTTATTTGATCAACAGTTTTAATGCTACTTTCAATTTCAGACTCTTTTTTAATTTTTGTGTTATCAAAACTTTTATCATCTGTGTTGAAATTATTATTATTTTTTGATTTTATTGAACTTAAATACATCATCCTAATAAGAAACATCTCAATAGATAAATGTTGATTAGTAACTATGTCTAATTCTTCAAGAAAGGAAATTGCGAATTGCCAAAATAAAATTAAAACATCAGAATCTACTTGCTTGGATATATTTTTAATCGCTGAAAACTCTTCATCATTTAAAGAAAAGTTTGTGCTTTCTAGGGTTAATGAATTAATATTTTTAAAGTAATATAAAAGTTCTAAAAAATCGTTAATAAAAACTTTAGGTTCAACACCCTGGTCATAAATTTTTCTATAAGTTCTTATTACTTTTTTTTCATCGCCTTTTAATATTAATTCAAATAAATTAATTAATTGAGATTTATCAAAATATCCAAAAATTTTCTGTGCTGCATTTAAATCTAATTCAATATTTTCATCTAAACTTAATAAGGCTCTATCTAACAAAGATAAGGCATCCCTAACAGATCCTTCTGATATTTTAACAATCAATTTTAAGGCTTCATCCGAAGCTTTGCCATTTTCTTTATCCTTTATCTTTTTAACAAATTTAAATAGTTCAGACGAATTAATTCTAGATAGATCGAATCTTTGACATCTTGATACAACTGTAATTGGAATTTTTTTAATTTCTGTAGTTGCAAAAATAAATTTAAGATATTCTGGCGGCTCCTCTAATGTTTTTAACAAAGCATTAAAGGCTTGCTTGCTTAACATATGCACTTCATCAATTATAAAAATCTTATATTTTGAGGAAGTTGGACCATATCTTGAAAATTCAATTAAGTCTCTAACATCATCTACACCTGTCTTGCTCGCAGCATCCATTTCAAGAACATCAATGTGACTTGAACTTTTTATGGCTTCACAATTTTCACATAAATTTTCTTTGCAAAGTTTTTCAATACCATTTAAACAATTAAGTGCTCTGGCAACTATTCTGGCAGTCGTAGTTTTGCCAATTCCTCTTATTCCAGTGAATAAATAGGCATTTGGTACTTTGTTAGCTTTTATTGAATTAGTTATAGTTTCTGCAACAACCTCTTGACCAATAAGATCGTCAAAAATTTGTGGTCTATATTTTAATGCTAGTACTTTTGAGTTTTTATTCATTTTTTAATTTTAAGGAGACTAGAACCTGAATAACTGTCTCTACGACTGCTTCCGTTAAGATCTGGTCGGGTTTAAGCAGTATTCACCTCTAGCCTCCAAAAGTATTATAGCAGTTCTATTTTCCAATCTACAAGAAAAGAATATTATTTTTTTTCTCTTAACTTATCAGCTTCAAAAACACCTAAGACGTGAAAATCTTCACAATGAAGGCCGAGCTCTTCCAGGGATTTTTGGACTTTTATATCTTCAATATGTCCATCTAAATCACACAAAAAAAAGAAAGAATCGAATGTGTTTTTTTCAGGATAACTTTGTAGCTTTGTAAGATTAACTCCATTAATGGCAAACCCACCCAATGATTGATAGAGAGCAGCCGGCTTGCTTTTAAGTTTAAATAAAAAAGAAGTCATATATTTTTTTTCTCTAAATTCAGGTTGTGAAATATTTTTCCCCATAACTAAAAATCTAGTTAAGTTTCCACTTTCATTTTCGATATTTTTTTTAATCACATCTAATCCATAAATTTTAGCACTTAATGATGAGGCAATAGCCCCTTTTTTTTTATCTTTAGTCTTTGAAATCATTTCTGCAGATCCCGCTGTATCAGCTCTAATGTGTTCAACTAAATTATTAATTTTAATAAATTTTGAACATTGAGATAGGCCTTGAGCATGAGAATAAACCTCTTTTATATCACTAAGCTTAGCGCCTGCTTGACCCAACAAATTATGTTCAATTTTTTGAAAATGCTCTAGATAAATATTTAGTCTATGTTTAAATATTAAATACTCAATACCTATATTTCCTGTAATTCTGTTTGACTCTGGAATAATTATTTTACAATCTGATTCAGATATAGCTTTATCAAAACATTCATCAAAAGTTTTGCAAGGTAATATTTGAGCATCAGGATCAATTGATAAGGCTGCTAGATGAGAATATGCTCCAAAAGTACCTTGAAAATAAATTTTACTCATTAAGCTTTATATTACATAATTTTTTTTAAGGCCAGATAATCTTCTAACGTATCTACTCCTATTGGAGCTGAATTAGCAAGTGCTACATTTACTTTAATATTATTATCTAGAGCCCTTAGTTGCTCTAGTTTATTTTTAATTTCATTTTGAGATTGCTCCAATTTAACAAACCTCTCAAGTGTCTCGGCTGAATAACAATATATTCCTATATGATGATAAGTATTGATCGTATTTGATGAGCTTCTTACAAAAGTCTTGGCCTCAGAAAATTCATCGTTTTCTAAACTTTTTTTAGTCACAACTTTTACAATATCTTTATTTTTTAAATCTTTAAATTCTATAATTTTAGCTGCAAGAGTTCCAATTTTTGATTGACTATTAATCATTTTTTTATTTAGATTAATAATATCCTCAATTTCAATTGCTGGTTCGTCACCTTGTAAATTCATTATTAAATCAATATCTTTCATATTTATTTTTTGTAATGCTTCATAGATCCTGTCAGTCCCAGTTTTATGATTTCTGCTCGTTAAAATAGCCCTACCTCCATTTTTTATAACATCATCAACTATCTCTTGGTCCTCTGCGGCAACATAAACCTCTCCTAGATCAGCTTCTTGAGCCCTCCTAAATACATGTGAAATAATTGATATATTATTTATCTTTAATAGGGGTTTACCTGGCAGTCTCGTAGCCGACATTCTTGATGGTATAATAGTCAAAGTTTTCATTAATCTTTCAATTTATTATACCTATTAAATAGAAATAGAGGCAAAATTATACATTAAATTTTAGTAATTTTTTAATTTATCATGTTATACGTTCAAAATAATATTTACAAAAATGGATTCGTTCGAATTAAATAAAATTATAGCTGCTATTTTATTGGTGGCACTACTTTTAATAGGTATTGGCAAATTTTCAGATATTATTTTCCATGTAGAAAAACCTAAAACTCCAGGCTATGCAGTTGAAGTAAGCCAGGCAACAGTCACAACATTAACAGAAACAGAAGTAGAGGAGAAAATTGATATAGTTGCATTGTTAGCAATGGGAGACATCGTTTCTGGTGAAAAAATTTTTAAAAAATGTGCCGCATGTCATTCAATAGTTAGAGGTGGGAAAAATAAAATTGGTCCCGCATTATATAATGTGGTTGGAAGAAAAGTTGGTGGAGTTGTAGACTATAAATATTCTAAAGCTTTGGCGGCTTATGATAAAGAATGGAATTTTGAGGAATTAAATGGGTTTTTGACCAAACCATCTAAGTGGGTTAAGGGAACAAAGATGGCATATGCAGGACTTAGAAAAGAAAAAGATAGAGCTTCAGTTATAAAATATTTAAATCAAAATTCCGATAACCCAATACCCTTACCTTAATTTTCCAAAGCAGTATAGTAAGATGCTTTTTTGAACATGGACTCTATTTAGAGCTTGTTGCCAAACATGTGATTTTTTTCCTAAAAAAATTTCATTACTCACTTCAGAACCACGAGGTAAACAGTGAAGAAAAATGCAATCGTTTTTTGCATAACTCATTAATTTTTTATTTATCTTAAATTTTTTGAATTGTTCAATTTTTTTCTTCTTATTAACTTTATCGTTTAGAGATATAACTTTATCTGAAAATATTACATCTGCTCCTATGATAGCTTTTTTTGGATCATTATAAATAAATATTTTTTTATTATTACTTTTTACCCAGTCTCTAACTTTTTTGCTTGGTTCAAATTTTTTTGGACACCCAATATTTAATTTAAATGAAAATTTAACAGAAGCTGCAATTAAACTATCTAAAACATTATTAGAATCACCAATCCAACAAATATTCATTTTAGAAATTAATTTTTTCTTAATTTCTTCAACTGTAAATACATCGGACAATACTTGAGTTGGATGTGAAGATGGACTTAAACCATTTATTATCGGTATAGACAAATGATCTTTAAAATTTTCAACTTTATCATCACTATCAGTTCTCAACATGAATCCATCACCATAGGTTGAGAGTATTTTTCCTGTATCAGCTATGCTTTCACCTCCATGACCAAGGTGTAATTCATTTGGCCTAAGAGTTAATGTTCCTCCACCAAGCTGCTTAATTGCCAAATAAAAACTCAATCTTGTTCTTAAACTTGATTTTTCAAACATTTGTATCAATAATTTTCCTTTTAAAGGGGCCCCTTTATCAACCTCTAGAGTGCTTAATTTTTTTCTCAAGTTTTTTCTTTTTTTTGCATCAACAATAATCTTTCTAAGATCTTTAGCTGGAATATCTTTTAAATTGATAAAATGATTCATTTTAAATTTATTTCTGCACATACTTTTTTAATTAATTTTAAAGCCTTATCAATTTCATTTTTTTTAACATTTAGGGGTGGTAAAATTCTAACTACATTTTCAGCAGCTCTGATAGTTAACAGTTTATTTTCCATTAGTTTTTTTATAAACTTAACTTGATCAGCGTGAAGCTGTATTCCAATTAACAAACCTCTGCCTCTAATCTCTTTTATAATGCTAGGATAATTATTTTTAATTTTATTAAGATTTAATAAAAAATATTTTGAAATACTTTTTACATTTTTTAAGAATTTTTTATTAGAAATAATATCCATTACTGAATTTCCAACAGCCATTGCTAAAGGATTGCCACCAAAAGTGGAACCATGAGTTCCAACCGTCATCGCTGAGGCAACTTTTTTATTCATTAATACTGCTCCAATTGGAAATCCTCCACCAATACCTTTTGCTATTGGAACAATATCTGGTTTTACCTTAGATTTTTCAAAAGCAAAAAAATCCCCCGATCTTCCAATTCCACACTGAACTTCGTCCAGTATTAATAATATTTTTTTTTTATTGCAGATTTTTCTTAATTCCTTTAAACACCAATCTGGTATTACTTTAATGCCACCCTCACCCATAATAGTTTCAATCATTATTGCTGCTGTGTTTTTACTGATCTTTCTTTTTAAGGATTTGTGATCTCCAAATTCAAAATGATCAAATCCACCAACTTTTGGCCCAAATCCCTCTGTCATTTTTTTTGATCCGCTTGCATAAATTGCCGCTAATGTTCTTCCATGAAAAGAATTTTTTATACAAAGAATTCTATTTTTATTAGGTTTGCCGATAGAATAAAAATATCTTCTTGCAACTTTAATTGCAGCCTCTGTTGCTTCTGCTCCACTATTTTGAAACATTATATAATCCGCAAAAGTTTTTTTTGCTATTTTTTTTGCTAACTTTTCTCCTTCAGGAATTTCAAATGCATTTGATACATGCCAAAGTTTTTTAGATTGTTTGTTAATTGCTTTAACTAACTTAGGGTGTGCATGACCCAACGAATTTACAGCTATACCTTGAACAAAATCTAGATATTTTTTTCCATCAGTTGAATATAAAAAGCTTCCTTTTCCATATTTAAATGAAAGTTTTTTTCTATTATAATTTTTTGCTAAGTAACTCATAATTTTAATCAGTTTTTATAAATTTTAATTATTAGATACAAGTTATGATTGAAAATACACACAACCCAATTTAAACATATTTTTGTTGATAACTTTGAAATTTAACTTGTTAAATGTAATTTGATATCAGTATATTGTTATTTTAAAAAAAACAAATACAACATATAGATAATGAGCTGGAACGAAGAAAAAGTAGAAAAATTAAAAGAACTTTGGGGAAAAGGTAATACCGCAAGTCAGATTGCCGAAATTATAGGTGGTCTAAGTAGAAATGCGGTTATAGGTAAAGCTCACAGATTGAACTTATCTGCAAAAATTAAAACAAGAACTGCTACATCTAATCAAAATTTTGAAAATTCGATCGAAAAAAAAGATACCCAATCCAAAAAAGGGCGAAAAAGTAAATTTAAATCTTTAATCATTGAAAAAAATTTTGAACCTGAAAACCCAAAACAATTAGAAGAGCTTGACGAAAGTTCATGTAAATGGCCATTAGGTCACCCAGATGAGAAATCTTTTTATTTCTGTGGAAGATCTTCTTTAAAAGATTTTTCTTATTGTAAATTACATCTTTTGTATGCTTATCAGCCTAAAGGTAAAAAAGAGGATACAACGCAAAAAGAGGAAGTTCCAGAATTTATTGGTAAGAAAATACAGTCTGCATAAAAAGTATTTAACTTATACTTCTAAATCTTTTTTTGAATTATATTTTTCTGTGGAGAATTGACCACCCTCTCTCCACATATAACAATACTTTTTAACCTCTTGATCAAAAAATCTAACACTTGGAATGCCAATGTCTGAATTTGACTTATATTTTCCAGACAAAATATTGTCATATTTCAAAAGTCTTAATTGATCTCTTGTTATCAAGGGATTGGGCATTAATTCAAAAATCCCTGCAGTCAATTTTGCTAACGGTAAAGGCAGAGGTATTAAAAGCCTTTTTTTGCCTATTAATAATAATAATTTTTCTAATAAATTTTTAAAAGATAAAATTTCAGGACCTGTGCATTCAATTATCTTGGAATAAATATTTTTTGAAATAACGTGATGAATGGTGTCTGTCAAATCTGAACAGTGTATTGGAGCAAACTTTGTTTTGCCCTTATAGTAAAGTGGAAATATTGGGAGTCTATTTAACAGTGTCATAAAATTTGTCGTAAAATTATCATCAACTGAGTAAACAACTGAAGGTCTAAGTATTGTTGCTAGTGGAAAATATTTTAAAATTTTGCTCTCACCTTCTAGCTTACTTTGGGCATAATTTGATTCAGTTGCTCTATTTATACCTAAGGCTGATAAATGAATAAAATTTTTTAAATCATATTCTTTGCAAAGTTTTGCTAGTAATGAAGGAAAAATAGAATGAATATTTTTGAAAGTATTATTTTTTTTATTTTCAAATAGAATACCTATCAAATTAATACATATATCTGCTTTTTTAAAAAGGTTTCTAATCTTACTTTCATCAAATATATTGGCCTCAATAATATCAATATACCCTGCATTTGCCTGGGTTTTAATTATATAACTTTTTTGATGAATATTCCTTGTAACAACAGTTACTCTATAGTTGTTTTTAGTAAGCTTTCTGATCAAGTTTCGACCTATTTGACCACTGCCACCAAAAATTAGACAATTTTTTGCTTTCATATATATATATTTAGAAATGAGTAATATTAAACTTCACAAAAATGACTTACCAGATGATTTAGAATTAGGCAATGTATTAGCGGTAGATGGTGAATTTATGGGTCTTAATGTCAGACGTGACCCCCTTTGTCTTATACAGATATCGTCAGGAAAATCTGACGCACACATAATTCAATTAGACAGAAAAAATTATAACGCACCAAATTTAATAAAAATACTTAACGATAAGAACATAAAAAAAATATTTCACTACGGTAGAGCAGACTTGGCTCATATAAAATATTACCTAAAAACAGATACAAATAACGTACTTGATACCAAAATTGCATCTAAGTTAGCAAGATCATACTCCGATCATCATTCTTTAAAAACTTTGATCAAAGAATTTATTAATATAGATGTTAGCAAACAATACCAAAGTTCAGATTTTGGTGGCGAATTAACCACATCTCAGCTTAAATATTGTGCGAACGATGTTCTTCATCTTCATAAAATTCACGAGGAACTTAGCAAAATTCTAGAAAGAGAAAATAGAATGAGTTTATATCAAGATTGTTTAAAGTTTTTAAAAACTAGAGTTGATCTAGATCTTGCCCTATTTAAAGATGATATCTGGTCACATTAAAGATTAATTGATGAAAAATAATTATGTTAAAATAGGAAAAAATGTAATTGAACTTGAGATTAATGCTCTAAGAAAACTTAAGAAATCACTAAATAAATCTTTTAACGCAGCAATAAACTTAATAAGCAAATGTCAATCTAAAGTAATATTATGTGGAGTTGGAAAAAGTGGTTTAATTGCATCAAAGATTGCTGCAACACTATCATCTATTGGGACACCATCATTTTCAATTTCAGCTAGTGATTGTTCACATGGTGATCTAGGTAGTATTTCCAGAAAAGATATTTTAATCATAATAAGTTATTCAGGCAATACGGAAGAACTTAAAAATATAATAAAATTTGCGAATCGCAATAGGGTAGATGTTATTGGTATTGTCTCAAAGAAAAATTCTTTACTTTATAAAAATTCAAATATTAAGATATTATTACCTGAGGTTCAAGAATCTGGCTTTGGCATTGTTCCAACCTCAAGTACTACTGCACAACTTGCAATTGGTGATGCTATTGCAATATCACTAATGCAACAAAAAAAATTTAGTAAATTAGATTTTAAAAAATTTCATCCAGCTGGAAGCTTAGGACAAAAACTTAAAACAGTTGAAGATTTGATGTTAACTAAAGACAAAATCCCATTTATTAATGAAAATGACGATCTTAAAAAAGCAATCAAGGTTATTAATTTGAAAAAGCTTGGGGTCTTAATAGTGAAAAATAAAAAAGGACATACGACTGGTATATTTACAGATGGTGACATTAAAAGAACTTTTCGAAAAAAAGTAGATACCAAAAGTAATGAAATCAAGTTCCATATGACGAAAAATCCAATATTAATAGAAAAAGATGTGCTTGCAGTGAAAGCACTTTCCTTAATGAATTCAAAAAAAATAACTAGCTTATGTGTATACAAAAAACCAAATAATAAAAAAACAATTGGGATACTTCATATTCATGATTTGTTAGATAACAACATTTTGTAATTAATGGAAAAAAAAACATTAATTCAATTAGCTTTATTGTTATTTTTAATTATATCACTTTTATGGGTTTTTAATAAGTACAGACAGTCTGGAGAAATTAAAATTTTATCTAATAAAAAAGTAACAAAGATTCTTGCGGGTGATGAAAATGAAAATATTATTAAAGACATTAAGTATAGTTTAAATAGTATAAATGGAGACAGCTATATACTCGATGCTGATTATGGTAAAATTAATTTAGAAAATCCAGATTTAATTTTTATGACTAGAGTTCGTGGTGCTATAAAATTTGAAGATAGTGAAAATATTAATATTTCCTCTGATTTTGCAAATTTTAATAACAAAACATTTGAAACAACATTTTTTGATAATGTTAAAATAATTAGATCTAACGAAATTATAATTGGTGGGAAGCTTTATTTGGTTCTAGAAGTAAGTGAAGATGAATTAAAGAGTAATCCACAAAAAAGACAAAATTTGATAAAGATGACTGAGAATGTGATTTTTAAAAAACCTGGATATAGTTTAAAAACTGATGTAGTAGAAATTGATCTTATAACAAAAAATTCAAAAATATATATGATTGACAAATTAGATAAGGTTATTGTTAATAAAATTAATTAGAAAAATTATATAATGTCAGTAATAAAAAAATTTAGAATTACAAAATTTAAGAACACTAAGCCTTTAGTGTCACTAAAACAAATATCTCTATCTTTCAAAAAAAGTCATTTAATACTTGATAATATTTCTTTAGATATTTCTAAAGGAGAAGTTATAGGTTTGCTTGGTCCTAATGGGGCTGGTAAATCATCATTGATGAATATAATAACAGGTTTAATCAAGCCTAGCTATGGAAGCATTTTAATTAACAATGAAGATATAACTAAATACCCAATATATACTAGAACTAAAAAATTTAAGATTGCTTTAGTACCACAATCAGGTGGTTTTTTTTCAGATCTAAGTGCAGAA
>Ga0209709_10001840_pt1 | contig 19139 bp, 29 predicted proteins | sample ArcticOcean_MG_C_2_FD_187435 | JGI IMG/M metagenome (GOLD analysis project Ga0209709, IMG submission 187435) | Marine microbial communities from western Arctic Ocean - ArcticOcean_MG_CB4_136 (SPAdes) (version 2) | ecosystem: Environmental > Aquatic > Marine > Oceanic | place: Arctic Ocean... | reverse complement strand
AGATTAAAAAATAAAAAAGAAAATAAAATAAAGTTCTAATTCATTGCTCTTTAAGCTATATTTAACCAAATGTTTGACAAACAGTCTTATTTTTGAAAATAAGAATAGATAATGAATTTAGTAATTGTTGAAAGTCCTGCAAAAGCCAAGACCATAAATAAATATCTTGGAAAAGAATATTTGGTTTTAGCTAGCTATGGACATATAAGAGATTTACCATCTAAAAATGGCTCTGTTAATCCTGATAAAAATTTTGAAATGGAATGGGAAATTGATTCTTTTTCAAAAAAATATTTAAAAGAAATCACTGATGCCGCTAAAGACTCAAATAAGATTATTTTAGCTACTGATCCAGATCGAGAAGGTGAGGCAATTGCTTGGCATGTAAAAGAAGTTTTGGATTCAAAAAACCTTTTAAAAGATAAGCATTTAGAAAGAGTTGTTTTTAATGAAATAACTAAAAATGCTATTTTAAAAGCAATTAAAAATCCCAGGCAAATAGAAACCTCTTTGGTAGAAGCATATCTGGCTAGAAGGGCGCTTGATTATCTGGTTGGATTTAATATATCGCCTATTTTATGGACTAAATTACCAGGATCAAAATCAGCAGGTAGAGTTCAATCTGTAGCTTTAAAACTTATAACTGAAAGGGAGCATGAAATTGAGCTGTTCAAGCCTCAGGAATATTGGACTCTAGATTCTAAATTTATAAATATCAATAATACAAATATTTTATCAAAGTTAATTTTGTATAAAGAAAAGAAAATCGAAAAATTCACTTTTAAAAATAAGAAGGATTTAGATTCTGCTATCGATATTATTAATAAAACTACATTTAAAATTGGGGATGTAAACTTTAAGATTTATAAAAGAAATCCTTTGGGTCCTTTTACAACATCTACATTACAGCAGACTGCTTCTGGTAGATTTGGTTTTGGAGCTTCTAGAACAATGCAAATCGCACAAAAATTATATCAGGGTATAGATATTGAGGGAGAGACTACAGGTCTCATTACTTATATGAGAACTGATGGTACAAATATTTCAAAAGAAGTGATTGGCGATTTTAGAACATATATTCAAAATAACTTCGGCAAAGAATTTTTGCCTGATCAACCAAACAATTTCACTGGCAAAAAAGCTAAAAATGCTCAAGAGGCTCATGAAGCAATAAGGCCGACTGATATAAATAGAAAACCAATTGATATTAAAAAGTATATTAATACAGATCAGTACAAACTTTATGAGCTAATTTGGAGTAGAGCCCTATCCTCTCAAATGAACGCAGCAGAATTTAATAGAAATAATATTATTGTCACCTCTGAAGATAATAAAATACAATTTAAGGCGAGTGGTTCTATTATTAAATTTGAAGGGTTTTTAAAAGTATATCAATCACAAGAATCGGAAAATGAAGAAAAAAATATATTACCTGAGGTAAAAATTGGAGAAAAAATGAATATATTGAAATTAATAGATGAACAACACTACACAGATCCTCCTCCAAGATTTTCTGAAGCTACTTTAGTTAAAAAAATGGAAGAATTAAGCATTGGTAGACCCTCAACGTATGCAAGTATTATATCAGTTTTGTACACAAGGAACTACGTTGAGCAGATAAATAAAAGATTTCACCCTACAGACAGAGGAAAACTAATATCCGCTTTTTTAGAAAAATTATTCACTAAATATGTGGATTATAATTTTACGGCAGATTTAGAAAATCAATTAGATGAGATAACAAGTGGTAAAATTAAATGGGTTAAAGTGTTAGAAGATTTTTGGAAAGATTTTTATACAAATGTAGAATTGGTAAAAGAAAAAAGAACGCGTGAAGTTTTAGATATGTTAAATGAAAGTTTGGGTGCACTAATTTTTGATATGAATAAAGATGATACAATAGATAGAAAATGTAAACTTTGTTCAAACGGAGAGTTAAGTCTTAAAAATAGTTTTCGTGGTGGTGCATTCATCGGTTGTTCTAATTATCCTGATTGTAAATTTACTAGATCATTGTCAAAATCAAAGGCAGCAGCTCAATACAATTTATCTGAACCTAAATTGATTGGTAAAAATGAAAATGAAAAAGATATTTACCTAAAAAATGGAAGATTTGGGCCTTATTTGCAATTTGAAAAAATAGTTAGCAACATTGAAATAAAACAAAAGAAAGGAAACAGAAAAAAGAAGAAGAAAGACAATTATATGAAAAATATATCCATACCCAAGGGGATAAATATTGATGATATTAATCTTGATAAGGCAAAATTTCTTTGCTCATTACCAAGGGTTTTAGGTCAACATCCCGACACTGGTAAAGATATTACTTTAAATTCTGGAAGATTTGGACCTTATCTAAAATGCGATAATAAATCAGCAAGACTTGAGAGTGTTGAGGAGCTTTTCACATTAGATACAACCAAAGCTGTTATTTTGATAGCGGAAGCAAAACCTGGTCGAATATCATCCTCTATGATTAAGGACCTTGGGGAGCACCCTGAAGATAAGAAGCCGGTAAGAATTATGAAAGGACAATTTGGTCCATATATTAAGTATAAATCTCTTAATGCTACAATACCTGAAGAAAAAGACCCTAGTGAAATTAATATGGATGAAGCGTTAATTTTAATAGAAAAAAGAAAGGAATATGATAAGTCTAAGAAAAAAAAAAAAAATGAAAATTATTTTATTTAGCAATTTGTTATCAATAAGCTTGTCATCTTGTGCAACCATTGAAGAGAAGACAAATATTAAACTTCAAAAAGACTGTACAGAGGTTCAAAAAATTAAAACACTTGCGGACTTAGTCTGTAAAAAATAAGGATAAAAAATGAAAAAAATACTATTAATATTGAGTTTAGTTCTAGTGCCTAACTTTGCTTTATCCGACACTGAATGTGATAAGTCTATATTAAGTAAATTAAAACCAAAATGTAACTTTTTAGGAAAAACTCTTGGCGAGAAAGCCGATAAATTAAGAGATTATAACGCAAAAAATCCACCAAAAAAGTTAAACATAGGTGATAAATTTAAAAAATTAAAAGAGTTTAGCGCAAACAACCAAACTATTGACAAGACTTTAAGTAATAACAAAAAAAAATAAGTGAGTATTTTAGACAGATTAAAATCGGCAAATATTGATGTGCCTGACGCTCCGAAACCTGTTGGGGCCTACGTTGCATATAAAATTGTAAACAATTTAGTTTATATCTCCGGACAATTACCAATCGATCAGCAAGGTAAAATGATTAAAGGTAAAATTGGTGCAGACTTAAATGTAGCAGATGGACAAAGAGCTGCAAAATTTTGTTGCATTAACATTATATCGCAACTAAAGGCAGCGTGCAATAATGATTTAAACAAAGTCAAAAATTGTATAAAAATTACTGGATACGTAAATTCCGTAGACGACTTTATAGAGCAACCAAAAATAATAAATTCTGCATCTGAGTTACTTTCAAATATATTTGAAGAATCTGGAATGCATTCAAGAGCCGCTATAAGCGTTAACTCTTTACCCTTAGGGGCCGCTGTAGAGATAGACGCTATATTTGAGATTACTTCGTAGATGGTCTGCCAACAGAATAATAACTAATTTTTTTATTCATCATTTCATTATAATTATAAACATTTCTTAAATCATAAATCTTGATTTTCTTATTTTTTGTTAGTTTTTTAAAATCCAAAGATTTAAACTCATCCCACTCTGTGTGAATTATTATCAGGTCAGCATTTAAACAAGCTTTTTTAATATCATTAAAATAAAAACAATTTTTTAATTTTTTAAAGTCTTTTTTTTCTCCGGTAGGATCGTAGTATGAAATCAAAGCACCTCTTTTCGTAAGAAAAGGAATCATTGTAAGACTAGTTGAGTCTCTCATATCGTCTGTGTTTGGTTTAAAAGTAACCCCTAAAAACGTAATTTTTTTTTTATTAATACTTTTACCAATAATTTTTTCTATTCTTTTTGTATGAAGATATTTTCTATTTTGATTGGACTTAATTACTGATTTAACAATTGAAAAATCAATGTTAAATTTTTTTCCTGTTGCAACTAATCCCTTGGTATCTTTAGGGAAACAAGAGCCCCCATATGCCGGCCCTGCCCTTAAAAATCTACCTCCAATTCTCAAATCGCTACCCATCCCAAGCGAAATATCTTCCACGTTTATATTAGATTTCTCACAAAAATTTGAAATTTCATTAATAAAAGTTATTTTTGTTGCTAAAAAAGCATTTGAAGCATATTTGATTAATTCAGCCGCCCTTCTAGAAGTTGTAAAAAACTTTGCACCTTTATTAATTAGTGGCGTGTAAAGTTTTCTCATAGTATTAAAACTTTTTTTATTGTCGGATCCAATAACAATTCTATCAGGAAATCTAAAATCTCTTATTGCCTCGCCTTCTCTTAAAAATTCAGGATTTGAAATTACATCTATATTTTTTTTATTATGTTTTTTTAATATTTTAACTATTTCATCGCCTGTGCCTACGGGTACAGTAGACTTAGTGACGATGGTTTTTTTACCTTTAATTAATTTAGCTATCTCTCTAATTGAATTATATACGTAACTTAGATCAACAGATTCCGAATCTTTTTTAGTAGGTGTGCCTACGCATATAAAAATAATATCAGAATTTTTAACAGCAAAAGATAAATCAGTAGTAAAAATTAATCTTCCTGAGTTTTGATTTTTTTTAATTATTTCGTTAAGTCCTGGCTCGTATATGGGAGATACACTGGCGTTAAGTTTTTTTATTTTATTTTTATCTTTATCTACACAATAAACTTTATTTCCTATATCAGAGAAACAAGTTCCACTGACTAATCCAACATATCCTACGCCAATCATACAAAGTTTCATAATTTATTTTTTTGATATTTTAATACCTGATTTTATGTATCCAGATAAAGTTCCACAATCTAAATATTCACCATTAAAAATACTGCCATAAAATTTTTCACCTTTAAGTATTAAATTTTTGATAGCATCAGTAATATGGATCTCTTTACCTTTGCCTGGCTTTAATTTCTTAATCTCATTCATAATAGTATTAGGTAAAATATACCTTCCAATTATGGCATAATTACTTTTTGCGTTCTTTACAGTAGGTTTTTCTTCAACGTCAGTAATTTGAAAATGGTTTTTAGTTTTATTTTTTAAAGAAAGTATACCCCACCTTGAAACTGTTTTTTTATTTACAGTTTTGGTTGCAATAATAGATGAATTAGTTTTTTTATGTAAATTTAACATTTCTTTAGAACAATTTTTATTAATAATTAAATCATCCGGAAGAAGCATTAAAAAATATTTTCCTGTTAAATATTTTTTGCATTTTAATATAGCGTCACCTGTACCCCTCGGAGAATTTTGGTATACAAATTTAATCATTTTTTGATATTTTTTAAGTTTATGAAATTCTTTTTTTATTCTTTCATCTTTTTTATTTTTAATTATTTTTTCGTAAAACTTGTCATTAAAAAAATATTTTTTAATTAAAGATTTTTTTTTTGATATAATAAAGATAAATTCTTTAATACCAGCGTCAATACATTCTTCAATTATATATTCAATATTGGGTTTTCCATTAATTGGCAAAAGTTCTTTTGGCATTACGCTAGATAATGGAAGCATTCTAGTGCCCAATCCTGCCAGTGGAATAATTGCTTGTTTTATCATATGATTCTTATATTTATTATTACCATTACATTTAACAAATGAAAATATTTAAAGACAGAAACAAGCTGAAAAAAGAAATATCTGGGATTAAAAATTTAAATTTTATTCCTACAATGGGCTCATTGCATAATGGGCACAAATATTTAATACAAAAGGCAAGAAAAAATAGAGGGTGCATATTGGTCTCTATATTCGTTAATCCAAAGCAATTTAATTCTACAACTGATTATTTAAATTATCCAAAAAACATAAAAAATGACCTCAAGCTTTTAAAAAGACTAAAAGTTGATTTGATTTACCTCCCTAATTACAAGGATATTTTTTCTTTTAAAGCTACTAATAAAATTCATCTCAATAAATTTCATAGAAAATTATGTGGAAAATATAGAAAAAAGCATTTTTTAGGAGTAGTAAATATAGTGAATAGATTCTTAGAATTGATTAAACCTAAATATATGTATTTAGGTAAAAAAGATTTTCAACAATTATATTTAATAGGAGAGCATATTAAAGAAAATAAAATAAGAACAAAAATTATACCTTGTAAAACTGTTAGAGAAAAAAATGGTATAGCTTGCTCTTCTCGAAATAATAATTTAAAAAAAAATGAACTTCTAATTGCCTCTAAAATTTATCATTTTTTAAAAAAAGAAAAAAATAAACTAATTCAAAGAAAACAATATAAATTTCAAATTAAAAACTTATTAAAGATAATTAAAAGTATGGGTATAAAAAAAATAGACTATATTGATAAAATTAATATAGATAATCCTAACCAAAAACCTTTTATAAAAAAATTCAATATTTTCATCGCTTATTATATTGGTAAAATAAGGTTGATTGATAATTTTTAATCTAAGAAAAGATAAGAGCCAATTCCTAAAAAAGATAAAAATCCTATTACATCAGTAATAGTTGTTACAAAAACACTAGAAGCTAATGCAGGATCAATATTTAATTTCTTTAAGGATACGGGTACAAGGATACCAAATAATCCTGCAACAATCATATTCAACACCATTGATATAGCTATTAACATTGATAGTGCGGCAACATTAAACCATAAGTGAACTATAGCCGCTGTTATTATTGCAAATATAATTCCATTTAATATTCCTATTAAAAATTCTTTACCTACAATTCGATTAAAATTGCTAGATGATAACTCTTTCGTAGCTATAGCTCTTATAGTTACAGCTAAGGTTTGCATTCCGGCATTACCACCCATTGAAGCAACTATTGGCATTAAAAATGCAAGCGCTACCATTTGCTCAATAGAGGCACCAAATTTACTAATAACCCATGTAGCGAGTAACGCTGTAAATAAATTTAACAGAAGCCAATTAAAGCGTCTTTTAGTTTTTACAATCACACTATCAGTAATTTCTTCATTACCTACACCGGCCAGTCTAAGAACATCTTCTTCGGCTTCTTCCTGAACAACAGTAACAATATCGTCGGCTGTAATCATACCAACCAGTTTATTATTTTTATTAACTACACCAGCAGAAATTAAGTTATAATTTTCAAAGACATGACCAACTTCTTCTTTGTCCATATTAACAGAAATTGAGACTGGCATTTCTCTCATTATAGTGTTCATTTTTGCTTCTCTTGCAGCTCTTAAAACTCGAGAAGATGGGACTATACCAATGGGTTTAAAGTCATTATCAACAATAAAGATTTCTAAAAACTCTTCTGGTAACTCTTTATTTTCTCTTAGATAGTCTATAGTTTGACCAACAGACCAATCACTAGGGACAGCAGTAAAAGCTCGCTGCATTATACGTGCCGCTGAATCTTCAGGATAACTAAGTCCTTCCTCTAATAAAAATCTATCCTTTGGAGGCAATATATCTAAAACTCTATTCTTTGTCTCAGTCTCTAAATTTTCCAATATTGCAATTGAATTGTCTGACTCTAGTCTTTTTAAAATTTTTGCGATCGACTCAGCGGATAAAAGCTGAAGAACCTCTGTTTGGATAGATTCATTAATTTCAATAAAGATTTCAGGATCTATATCAACATCCTCTAACTCTATAAGTTTAGCTCTAGTTTCAGAAGAAAGATTTTCAATTAAATTAGCAACATCTGATGGGTGAAGGTCTTTTAAAGTTTGATTAATAAACTTAATGTCACCAGATATAATTTTTTTACTAAATATGCTAATAAAGTCTTTGTTGAAATCAAAGTTAACTTTTTTACCACCTATAGATTTAATTAAACTCATAAAAATTCCTGGTTGTTTTTTTTGAGACTAATAGTGCATATAATGATAAATATCAATTTAAATGAACATGGAAATTAAAATCAATAAACATCCAATACCCTATGAAAAAGCAATAGAATTTCTTGAAAAGAGAGTAAAAAAAATCAAGGAAGGAAATGAAGCAGATTTATTATGGATTTTAGAACATCCAACAGTTTATACGGCGGGTATTAGAGCAGATAAAAAAGAAATTTTAGATAAATCAATTAAAATAATTTCAACTAATAGAGGTGGAAAAATTACTTTACACTCACCGGGGCAAAAAATCATTTATTTTGTTTTGAATTTAAATAAAAGAAAAAAAGATATAAGGAATTTGGTAAATGTCTTAGAAAAAAGTATAATTGAATTTTTAAAGTTATTTAAGATAAAAGGATCTACAGATGAAAAAAATATTGGTATCTGGGTTGACGAAAAAAAAATAGCTGCGATAGGTGTAAAAGTAACAAAATGGATTGCTTATCACGGATGCTCTATAAATATAGACAATGACCTTGATAAATATCAAAAAATCATCCCCTGCGGACTTGATAATAAAAAAGTTACTTCAATTTTTAATGAAATATCTAAAGTGCCCAAAAATATTGAGCAAGATTTGATCAAGATATTTTTAAAAAATTTAGAGGATACCTAAAAATTTTTTTTGAGAAAACTTTCAAATTCATTATTGTATTCTGCCTTAAAATTATATTTCACATTGTTAATCATAAATTTAATTTTATATGCATGTAACATTAGATTTTTACTTTTTATTTTAACTTTATTAGCTCTTCTATTAATGAAATATTTATCATCTCCTACTATCGGATTTCCAATATTGTAAAGTTGCTTTCTTAGTTGGTGTTTTCGACCTGTTATAGGATTTAATTCAACGTAAGAAAAATCTAATGTTGTCTTTATAACTCTAAGATGTGAAATAGCTTTTTGTATAATTTTTTTGTCATTATCATAAGAAACTAAATTATCTTCCAAAGTTTTAATTGAATCAGAAACTTTTCCATGTGTAATAGCTATATAAGTTTTATGCATCTTTCTTATTCTAAATAAAGAGGTAAATAATTGTGCAAATTCTCTGTTCTTAGCTATGATAAGCACTCCCGATGTTTCTTTATCAAGCCTATGAACAATGAAGGGTTTGGTATTAATAAAAAATTTAGAGTCTTTAAGTAAATCGATTATATTTTTAAAAGATTTAGTACCTGCTTGTACAGCAATCCCGGTGGGCTTATTAATAACCATAAAATTATCGTTGTTTTCTAAAATATAGTCATCATAAATACTTACTTCTTTTTTAGATGGTTTAAATTTAACCCTTAATGTTTTTTCCTTATTTTTAAATTTTGAGATATCATAAACTTTAATGATATCTCCTTGTTGCATTCTATAAGATGTTTTAGGTTTTTTTTTGTTAATTTTAATTTTATTTTGTCTTAAAATTTTTTCTATTAATGACTGTGGAACATTAATAACCATAGCTTTAAACCATCTGTCAAAGCGACTATTGTGATAATCTTTATCAACTGTAAACGTTTGGGGCATGTAAAGCTTTGATTGAATTATTTAGTTGCAACTTTTTGATCTAAATTTTTTTTATCTGTGCTTTTAGTTTCTACTTTTTTAGGCTTATCAATTTTTTTTGCCTCTATGTTTCTGTCAACTAGTTCTATTACAGCCATTGGGGCATCATCTCCTGTTCTAAAACCGGCTTTGAGTACTCTAGAGTAGCCACCTTTTCGTGTACTATATCTTTTTGAAAGTTCTTCAAAAACTTTGACAACTGATTTTTTATCCTGAAGCTTCGAAAAAAGTCTCTTCTTGTTGCTTAAAATATTTTTTTTTCCAATTGTAATAACTTTATCTATTTGGGGTTTTAATTCTTTAGCTTTTGGCAATGTAGTAATTATTTGTTCATACTTAATTAATGAATTAAGCATGTTTTTAAACAAAGCTTTTCTGTGCTCTCCTGTTTTATTAAGCTTTCTGTACCCAAACTTATGTCTCATTTTTAATAATTATTTTCCTCTAGTTTCTTAGACATTTCGGCTATATTGTCTGGTGGCCAGTTAGGTATCTCCATGCCTAAAAATAATGACATAGTGCTCAGTACTTCTTTAATTTCATTTAAAGACTTTCTTCCGAAGTTCGGTGTACGGAGCATTTCTGGCTCAGTTTTTTGAACCAAGTCTCCTATGTAAATAATATTGTCATTTTTTAAACAGTTCATTGATCTTACAGATAGCTCAAGTTCCTCGACTCTTTTTAATAAATTTTTATTAAACTCTGGTTCTGTAGATTTCACCTCGACTTCAACAGTTTTAGGGTCGTCAAAATTTACAAACATTGATAACTGGTCCTGAAAAATTCTCGCTGCGTATGCTATTGCATCTTCGGCTTTGACCGTTCCATTGGTTTCAATTGTCATTTCAAGCTTATCATAGTCCAACTCGTTACCGGATCTAGAGTTATCAATAGAAAATGCTACTTTTTTTACAGGACTAAACAAAGAATCAATTGTTATTAAACCTAGTGGGTTGTCATCTTTTTTATTTTTAGACGCAGGTACGTAACCTTTTCCAGTATTCACTATTAACTCCATATGGAAATGAGTCTTTTCATCTAGATTACAGATGGTTAGTTCTGGATTTAATATTTCAATATCTCCAACTAACTCTATATCTTTAGCTTTGACTTCTTTGGGTCCTTTTATGTCTAAAATAATTTTTTTCGATCCTGTGCTTGAACTTTTTAATGCAAGATTTTTAACATTTAAAACTATATCTGTAACATCTTCTCTCACACCTTTTATGGAAGAAAATTCATGTAACACATTATCTATTTGAATTGCTGTAACAGCGCATCCTTGTATAGAAGAGAGTAAAATTCTTCTTAAAGAATTTCCAATAGTTTGAGCAAATCCTTTTTCCAAAGGTTCAGCTATGACTGTAGCTGAACTTCCGTCTTCACTACTTTTAATATTTAATTTATTAGGTTTAATTAGTGTTTTCCAATTTTTATCGATAACATTTACTGAGCTTTGCATTTTATACTCTCCTTTTTTTTGGTGGTCTAACGCCATTATGAGGCATCGGTGTTGTATCTTTTATAGAAGTAATTTTAAATCCCTTAGATTGTAAAGATCTTAAAGCTGTTTCTCGCCCAGAACCCGGTCCTTTAACTTCGACAGATAAAGTTCTTAAGCCCATTTCATATGCTTTTCCACCAGCATCATCTGCGGCTACTTGCGCTGCATATGGAGTAGATTTTCTTGATCCTTTAAAGCCTTTTGCCCCAGCAGATGACCACGAAACAACATTTCCATTTTCATCAGCAATAGAAATAATTGTATTATTGAAAGTAGAATAAACGTAAGCGATACCTGAAACTATATTTCTCTTAAACTTTTTTTTTTTAAATTTTGGATTTGAATTTTTTTCAACTTCTTTAGCTTTTGTTTCTTTGGGTGGGTTTTTATCGTCTACTTTTTTATTCATATTTAAATACTTAAGTTATTTTTTTAGTGGAGTTAATTTTTTTCCAGCTATAGCTATAGCTTTACCTTTACGTGTTCTGGCATTTGAGTGGGTTCTTTGACCTCTAACTGGTAATTTTTTTTTATGTCTACCGCCTCGATATGACGCGATATCAGATAATCTCTTTATATTCATTGAGGTATCTCTTCTTAAATCACCTTCAACTTTATATGTTTCGTCTATATATTCTCTTATCTTTAAAACCTGTTCATCTGTTAGTTGATTAATCCTCACATTTGATTCAATGCTAAGTTTCTTGCAAATTTTATTAGAAGAATGCAGTCCTATTCCATGAATGTAGGTTAGAGCTACATTTACAGATTTATTTAGTGGGACGTTTATTCCTGCTATACGGGCCATATTTAATAAGAGTTATTTAAAGTCGTATTTATATGGCGTTATTATACAAAGTCAACCCTCTATAAGGGCTATAATATCGCTAATTTCTTTGTTTATACCGTCTATTGGACTCTCTCCATTAACAACTTTTAATAAGTTTAATTTTTCATAAAAATTAAGAAGTGGTTCTGTTGCCTTTTCATACGTTTCAAAACGTTTTGTAGCTACATTTATTGTATCATCTCCTCTTTTTTGTAAAAACTTGCTTGAACAACAATCTGTGTTTGTTGGGGGCGGATTATAAAAATCATTATATATTTTACCGCATAGAGAGCATATAGATCTGCCCGAAATTCTTTTTTTAATAGACTGCAAACTTACGGATAATTTTAAAACCAGGTGTATATTTTGATCATGTTTATTTAGTAGATTGTCTAAATTTTCAGCTTGCTTTATATTTCTTGGATATCCGTCAAAAATAATTCTATTTTTATATTCCTTTTTTGAAACTATATTTTCTATCAATTTACTTACAATTTCATCTGATACTAAAGAGCCAGAATTAACTATAGATACAATTTTTTGACCTAATTCTGATTTATTTTTAATTTCTTCTCTTAAAAATTCACCTGTTGAAAGTGGATATAAATTATATTTTTTTACTATAAAATTAGACTGAGTTCCTTTTCCTGCACCAGGTGGACCAAAAATAATTATATTCATCTTAGTTTTATTTATTAAATTTTGTTTTTTTTATGAGAGACTCGTATTGAGAGCTCATTAATCTAGTTTGTACTTGAGTTACAGTGTCCATAGCAACTACTACAACAATTAAAATGGATGTTCCACCTAGATAGAAGGGTATTGGATATTTAGAAATCAAAAATTCTGGCATTAAACAAACAAAAGTTAAATACAATGCACCGATAGTTGTAAGCTTAGTTAGTACAGTATCAATATATTCAGCGGTTCTTTCTCCTGGTCGTATGCCCGGAACATAGCCTCCATACTTTCTTAAATTCTCTGCTGTTTCTTTAGGATTAAATACAATTGAGGTGTAAAAAAAAGAAAAGAAAATAATTCCAGATGCATATAACATCATATAAAGAGGTTGGCCTTGAGTAAACATTGAGGATATTTTTAAAAATAATTCCGAATCTGAAAATCCGAAGTTTGTAACAGTTACAGGAAGAAGTAAAAGTGCGGAGGCAAATATAGCAGGTATTACTCCGGCTGTATTTATTTTTAATGGTAAATGAGATGACTCACCGCCATACATTTTATTTCCAACTTGCCTTTTAGGATAATTGACTAAAATTTTTCTCATAGCTCTTTCAAAAAAAACAATAAATAAAACTGTAAAAATTACTAAAACAAAAATGGCTATAATCATTATAGAGGAGAGGGCTCCTGTTCTTCCCAATTCAAAAGTTGAGGCAAGGGCTCTTGGTATTTCAGCTACTATACCGGAAAATATTATTAAGGATATTCCGTTTCCAACACCTCTTAGTGTAATTTGCTCACCTAACCACATTAAAAAAGTAGTTCCTGCAACTAATGTTATAGTGGTGATTACTCTGTGATATACACCAGGTTCAATTACCAAATTGCCGGCGTTTTCTAAACCTATTGAAACTCCATAAGCCTGCATTATTGCAATCAAAACAGTTCCATATCTTGTGATCTGTGTTATTTTTTTTCTTCCAATTTCACCCTGTTCTTTCAAATTTTTAAAATAATCTGAAACACCCGTAAGCAATTGAACAATAATAGATGATGAAATGTATGGCATAATCCCGAGGGCAAAAATAGCCATTCTATTAACGGCGCCGCCAGAAAACATGTTGAACATCCCTAACAAGCCTTTTTGACTCGAAGCCATCATTTCTTTAAGTGCCAAAGGGTCTATTCCAGACAAGGGAACATAAGTACCTATTCTATAAACTATTAATAATGCTATGGTAAAAAATATTCTATTTTTTAAATCTTTAGCGTGAGAAAAAACACCTGAAGATAAATTTTCATTAGACATAAAATAATTTATTTTTTAACTATATTTGGTTTTCCACCAATTTTTTCTATCTTTTCTTTAGCTTGTTTAGAGAAAAAATTTGCAGATATAGTTAGCTTACTTTTTATGTCACCTACTCCTAAAATTTTTAATTTCAAATATTTTTTACCAACAATCTTTTTTTCCTGTAATAGTTTTAAATCTATTGTTTGATTAAAGTCTATTTTTTTTTGCTCATTTAATCTTTGTAAGACCGAAAGGTTTAAGGCCTTCACCTCACCTTTTGTTCGAGATTTAAAACCTCTTTTTGGAAGTCTTCTGTAAAGAGGCATTTGACCGCCTTCAAAGCTTTTAATAGCTACTCCAGATCTTGACTTCTGGCCTTTATGACCTCGTCCACCAGTTTTACCTTTACCTGAGCCAATACCTCTACCAACTCTAATTTTTTTTGTATTTAATTTTGGGAGACTATTTAATTTCATTATTACTTAACCTTCTCTCTTGACAATAATTTCAGATATTTTTTTTCCTCTTATTGCTGCCATTAATTTAGGGGAGCTTTGAGAAGTCAATCCTTTTAAACATGCCTTCAAAACGTTATGGGGATTTGATGAGCCTAGAGATTTAGCAACAATATCTTGAATACCTAAAACTTCACATACAGCTCTGATTGGGCCACCAGCAATAACACCGGTTCCAGCTGGAGCAGATCTCATTAAAACTTTTCCTGAACCACTTTTACCTTTTACATCGTGATGTAGTGTTCTTCCATCTTTTAGAGGAATTTTAATCAGATTTTTTTTTGCAACGTCTGTGGCTTTTCTTATTGCGTCAGGTACCTGTTTAGCTTTACCAGCACCTATACCTATTGATCCTTTTTGATTACCGGCAACAACCAAAGCAGCAAAACCAAAGCGTCTTCCACCCTTTACAACTTTTGTTATTCTATTAATTGCTACTAGTTTTTCTTTAATATCACTTTCTTGTTTTCTATAATCAGCCATCTAAAATTCCAATCCGTTTTTTCTCAGTGAGTCTGCGAGAAGTTTTACTCTACCATGATATTTATTATTACCTCTATCAAAATATACTTTGGTGATTTTTTTTTCTTTCGCTCTCTTTGCTATTATCTCACCTAGCATAGATGAAACGTGTGATTTTGTCTGTTTATCTTTTTTTAAATCTTTTTCTATAGAGGATGCTGAAACTAAAGTCTTATTTTGCGCGTCGTCAATTATTTGTACCGTCATATTCTTAAGTGATTTGAAAACAGATAATCTTAATCTATTCACGTTTACACTTTTTAGTTTTTTTCTTACTCTGAGTTTTCTTTTGTCTTTATTGTTAAAATTTTTCATGATTCTATTTCTTTTTTCCTTCTTTTCTTAAAACAAATTGATTTTTTTCCTTGATCCCTTTACCTTTGTAGGGTTCAACAGGTTTTAACGATTTTATATCAGAAGCTGTCTTTGAAACTATCTCTTTATCCACTCCTGTAATTTTAATTACTGTCTGTTTTTCTACGATTATTTTAACATATCAAAATTTATATCGTGGCTAAAACCTAGTTGTAAATTAAGTTTATCACCTTTTAAATTAGCTCTAAATCCTACGCCTGTTATGTTTAATATTTTTTCATGTCCTGTTGTTACGCCTTGAATAGCGTTGTTTATTAAGCTTCTATAAGTTCCCCACATTACTAATGTTCTTTTATCTACTTTCTTAGCTAAGGGCCTGATTTGAAATTCATTTTTATCATTTACAGTGGAAGAAAAAATTTTATCACTAACAGTTAGTTGTTTAGATCCTTTAGGACCATTAATAGTAATATTTCCATTCTCTACTTTAATAGAGGATTCTTTTGGTATAATTATATTTTTTTTTCCGATTTTAGACATTAAAATACCCTGCAAATTATTTCGCCACCAATGTTATTTTTACGTGCATCCATGTCTGACATCACACCTTTGGGTGTTGATATAATAGCCACGCCTAAACCGTTTTGAATTTTCGGTATACTTACAGCACTTGAGTAAACTCTTCTACCTGGCTTTGAAACTCTTTTAATTTCTTTAATAACAGGTATCCCATCACTATATTTAAGATCTATTTGAAGTGTTTTTTTATTATTTTCTTTTTTTTCAAGTACGTAATTTAAGATGTACCCCTCATTTTTTAAGACTTCTAATATTTTTAGTCTAAAATTAGAAGAAGGCAATTCAATCTTATTAAGCAATCTCATTTGCCCGTTTCTTATTCTTGTAAACATATCTCCTATCGGATCCATTAAAGTCATTTTATCTCCTTACCAACTTGATTTAACCATTCCTGGTATTTTTCCAGAAGACGCCATATCTCTTAGTGCTATTCTAGAAATTCTTAATTTCCTATACACTCCGTGAGGCCTTCCTGATATTTCACATCTATTTCTAATTCTTATAGGTGCTGAGTTTTTTGGTAGCTTGTTAAGTTTAAGTTGAGCTGCAAATCTTTCGGGCAATGAAATTTTCTTATCATTAATAATTTTTTTCAGCTCCATACGTTTTTTTAAGTACTTTTTGCTCAATTTAATTCTTTTTAAATTTTTCTGTATTGCGCTAGTTTTTGCCATTTTACCTCTTTATTATTTTTTACTTATTATCGGAAAATTAAACTCTTTTAATAATTCAATTGTAGCTTCTTTAGAGCTGCTCTTAATTACTAGTGTTATATTCATTCCTCTTATTTTATCAACTCTTTCAAAGTCTATTTCTGGAAAAATTATATGTTCTTTTATTCCAAAACTGTAATTACCAAACTTATCAACTCCATTTGAATTCAAACCTCTAAAATCTTTTATTCTTGGTAGTGCTATATTGATCAATCTATCAATAAACTCATACATTTTATTGTCGCGAAGTGTTACTTTAACTCCAGCATTAGAACCTTTTCTAGTTTTGAAATTTGCTATAGATTTTCTAAATTTCGTAACTATTGCTTTTTGGCCCGCTATCATGCTCACATCTTCCTGACATGCTTTGATTTTTTTACCATCTGATGCTTCTTCGCCTAAACCCATATTAAGCATAACTTTTTCTATTTTAGGAACTTGGTTTATATTTTTATAATTTAATTTAGCCAATAACTTTGCAATTATCACTTTATCATAAATATCTTTTAACCTTGGCGTCATTGTTATTTTTTAACTTCCTTATCTTTTTTTTTTAAATCTATATTTTTAACATTTGATTGATGTATAAAGCTTTCTTTGGAAACAATTCCACCTTTGTTTTCTTTAGTTGGTTTCAAGTGTTTTTTAACTAAATTTATTTCTTTTACTTTAACTAAATTGTCTTTTCTGTTTATTTCTAAAATTTCTCCAGTTTTCCCTTTGTCTTTTCCTGCTATTATTTTTACCTGAGCTCCTTTTTTTAAAATCATCATTTATATAACCTCCGGCGCAAGGGAAACAATCTTTGTATGACCTTTGACTCTCAACTCTCTAGTTACTGGTCCAAAAATTCTTGTTCCAATCGGCTCACCTTTGTCGTCAGTTAGAACCACAGCATTATTATCAAATTGCACTTTTGAGCCATCGTCTCTGAATATTTCTTTTTTAGTTCTAACAACTACCGCTTTGTGTACAGCCCCTTTTTTCACCTTACCTTTGGGTATTGCATCTTTCACACTTATTACAATTATATCTCCAACACCTGCATATCTTCTTTTAGAACCTCCTAAAACTTTTATACATTCCACTCTTTTTGCTCCGGTATTATCTGCTACGGTCAATTCTGTTTGAATTTGAATCATCCTTTTAACACCTCCCAACGTTTATTTTTGGAAATAGGCTTGCATTCAATAATTTCTACAGTGTCGCCTTCTTTAAATTTGTTCATTGCATCGTGTGCGTGATATTTTTTGGATCTCGATATAACTTTTTCGTAAAAAGGATGTTTAAATTTTCTCGTAACTTTCACTACGACAGTTTTGTCATTCTTAGAACTTGTAACTTTACCTTTTAATACTTTTTTGGTCATTTCACACTCTTTGTGTTGTTGTATAGTCTAGCAATATCTTTTTTGATAGTTCTATATTGAGATGGATTTTCTATTTGCCCATTTACTTTTTTAAATCTTATATTGAATAAATTTTTCTTTAACTCACCAATTTTTTTAATTGCTTGATCTTTTGTTAAAGTCTTATTTTTTTTATTATCTTTCATATTATCTTTTTACAAATTTTGTTTTTATTGGCAATTTTGCTGAAGCTTTATATAATGCCTCTTTAGCTATTTCTTCACTAACTCCATCTACTTCAAAAATAATTCTGCCTGGTTTAACTCTGCACGCATAGTATTCTGGAGCACCTTTACCTTTTCCCATTCTTACTTCTGTTGGTTTTTTTGACACAGGAATATTTGGAAATATTCTTGTCCATACTCTTCCAGTTCTTTTCATATATCTGGTTAGGGCTACTCTTGCAGCTTCTATTTGTTTCCCTATTATTCTTTCAGGCTCTAAAGCTTTGAGTCCATAGGCACCATAATTTAAGGTCGCTGCACGTGTCGCGTTACCATGTATTCTTCCTTTAAAGGCTTTTCTAAATTTAGTTCTTACTGGCTGTAACATTTTTAACTCTTTCCATTTTTTCTTTATCAAAATCTTTGTTAAATTTTTTACCTTTATATATCCAAACTTTTGTTCCTATAATTCCATAAGTAGTTAATGCTTCACTTTCGGCATAATCTATAATTGCTCTTAGTGTATGAGCTGGAACGCTACCTTCTCTCAACCACTCCGTTCTAGCTATTTCATTACCAGCAAGTCTTCCACTTACCATGACTTTAATACCCTTTGCTCCCAATCTCATTGCAGATTGCATGGCTCTTTTCATGGCTCTTCTGTAGGCTATACGTTTTACAAGTTGCTGAGATATGTTTTCAGCTACTAAATTGGCGTTAAGTTCAGGTTTTTTAATTTCTTTAATATTTACAGTTATTTCGCTTTGGGAAATTTTTCCAATATTCTTTTTAATTTTTTCAATATCTGAACCTTTTTTTCCTATGACAAAACCTGGCCTCGATGTATTGATGTTGACTACACATTTCTTGGAAGATCTTTCAATTATTATCTCCGAAACGCCAGAATTAACTATATTTTTTTTAATATATTGTCTTATTTTAAAATCTTCTATTAAATATTTTCCAAAATCTTTTTTTTTAGCAAACCAAACTGAATCCCATCCCCTGTTTATTCCCAGTCTAAATCCTATTGGATTAATTTTTTGTCCCATATTTATTCCTTAGATTCTTTCTTTTTTTTTTCTTC